>Ga0209339_1001195_pt1 | contig 10799 bp, 4 predicted proteins | sample OlaalgELextract3_FD_187376 | JGI IMG/M metagenome (GOLD analysis project Ga0209339, IMG submission 187376) | Olavius algarvensis symbiont microbial communities from Tuscany, Italy - Type A ELBA extract 3 (SPAdes) (version 2) | ecosystem: Host-associated > Annelida > Digestive system >...
ATTTTAGTTTCCCCTACCCCGAAATATTGCCAAATTTCAGTTTTTTAACTTTTTCACAAAATGGGTCAAAATGACCAAAAAAGGGATTTTTTGTGGTACATCCACCCTGGTGAGGTGTGGGACCCTATAACTGATCAAACTAGGGTGGATGTACCTCTCTACCCAAAAATGATTTTTAAATATTAACCAGGCCACTTTCTGAAATCTGCCTCTCTACTAATGGATCACCCAGTTTAACCTGCAAACAACACCATGCCTGCCTTTAGTCTTTAGAGGCATACTATCTGCGAGGCAAATATTGCCCGTCAAAAGAGATTTCTAGAAGTACTGTATATTAGGCAACGTGGCGGTCCCCAACTGGTTTCCTCAAGTCAAAAGGCCAAATCGTTGAATTTTTGAATATTTTGTCAACTTTGAAGCTAAATAACTTCTAAACGGTTGAAGATAGAGGCATACTATCCATGAGGCAAATTTTGCTCGTAAAATAGCTTTCTAAAGACGCACTTGTCAACGTTAGGCCTAAGTTACATTTTTAAACAACAATAAAGGGTTTCACTTTATGTTTCATTTTTTTATTATCTCGCCTCGGAGACAGACAGAGCTTTGGTCACCAGTGTTATGCTATGCTTCTATTGTTTGTTGCATATTTCTTTGTTAGTAACAGTATGGGTGAACGGCATAATAGCTATCGTCATAAAACTTTCAGTATAGACGGATAATGGCCTGAGCTCATGCTAATAAATTCGCCAGGTGGCAGCACCCTGTAATCTATTTCCAGAACTTTTAAACTACTCGTAAAAGTTGAAAAGTTCTGCACTCGTGAAATAAAGTAATAAACATAAAAATTGTCTGGTTTTAAGTTTACAGTAATTTTCATCAAAAAATTCCGTAAAGATTCTCCAAAATACGTTAAGTATTAACTACGAAAATAATTTCTATCTCAAAATATTCTGCCTTGACACTATATTTTCAGTCAGCGCCTAATACAATCAGCCGTGATTATTACTTCGTTGGAAAGCTGCACGGTGTATTCTCCGCTGTCTTTAACAGTCGCATCACTGATCTCCAACGTGCAGACTCCAGTCTCCACCTGCGTCTCCATCTTCGTCCTTTTGCTCTTCTCCAGCTTCTTCTTGTCCTTGTGCCAGGTCACTTCTGGTACTGGCGAGCCTGTCATGCAACAGTTAGTCTCTTTCTTAATCGCAAACTTGCAATAGTAGTAAAGTACCAAACACGCTCCCAAAACATTACAACATCGTGAAAACTAGAACCCTAATAACTGCACGCGCTTATGATACCTCCGCCGCTGCATGCGTGTAATGGACTCGCTAGCCCTGCGGACGCAGCATGCCGTATGTACTGTGAAATCTGCTGAGTAATTCGCTACGTGCCAGCGTCGGTTGGACGATTCGAGTATTCTGTGGTATCCTGCTGCCTTGTGCCACGGTACAATTTCGCCCAAAATCTAACCAGTTCATCTATTGGAATGATTACTTCCAACAAATTTCATCGAAATCCGTTCAGTATTCGTGCGAAGCTGAAAATTCCGATGCTGATGCGGGACATCGGGACAACGGGACATAGTGAAAACAAGATCCTCCGCCACCGCCACAGATAGCTTGGCGAAGGCATGATAACAACAAAATGTAATGCAAACAATGTCTACCAATGCCATACAATCTTGACAACTGCCGTACAATCTTAACCTCGTTCCTCAACATGTGAAATTAAACAACAAATATTTAATATAAAACGTAACATTAATTTGACTATGAGAATACTATGAAATGCTATTTACCTCTTGCTGAGCACAGTAAAACACGATATTAAGCAAATACAGGCATCAAAGATGTTTTTACTACTTTGCTGTGAGGCCAATAATGAAAGTTCTATCGTAGATAGTACAACAGCGTTAGCAGCGTTTTATTGTATTAAGACATGTCAATCGCTCGTCAATGTCTAACAGACAGCAGAGAAGCAAGAAACCAAAACCGCTATCTATATAGAAGCCACTGTGTACTCCTTATCTCGGAGTACAACTCACTAACTACCACAACGGAAGCACAGTACAGAACAGTACAGAGTACAGTACGACTATAAAAGTACATAATAGTACAACATCTTGGTGCTCCGTGATGGTTCTGATACCAGCCAGTCTACTGAAATTCGATGGATTTTTATGCGTCCACCAGGCCAGACTGGCAGCTGCAGGAAACACGTTTTCATCGTGTTCGTTCGTTCGTTCGTTTGTTTGTTTGTTCGTTTGTCTGTTACCAAACTTATGAACACGACATTTTGAAAGCGAACGAATGAGCCGATTTTGATACAAAATGGCACAAGTAGTCCACGCGGCAAGGGTATGAAACGATCGACTTTGCGGGTCAGGATATCAAAGATCAAGGTCGCACAAGGCCAAACATCGACTTGGAGGCCTGGCGGAGGCATCATTCTTGAGTATCGACCTTTTTCGGTACAGTCGCTTTCTAGATTCAACATTTTTAACGATTGTCAGAAACAGAATGGAAACATTCGACATTCGTGCTGACAATGATTCACATGATTCACTACGACAAACTAATCTGACTTAAGTGCTGCGTGATTGGCAGTGAATGTTAAGTCTCCTTCCATCAGTTTTGCAGAAACCAAACGCTAAAAAATTAATGCGCTTGTTACAACAACACATCCTAAAATAATAAAAAATAACATAAAATATGAAAAGAATAAGGCTTAAACTTTTGCCATCAAAAAGTATACACAAGAGTTTGCTAAAAATGAAATTGCCACTAACATGTGGGATTCTATCTCGATGTTTATTTAGTATAATTTCAGGTTTTTTGCCTTTATTTACAAATCGTACAGTACTGTGCTTTATACAGTCCACTCAACAGAACCGTGCAGCGAGAACGAGAACAGTGTGAGTGTGCAGCAACCACATAGCAGTCGTGCAGTGCAACTGTGCAAATCAACATTAACTTAAAACAGTGCTATTTTTAACACATTCCATGTAAACAGTTCATCCTCTCAGCCGAATATCTTAATAGATAACGATATAAATACTTATATTACTCGTAATAACTACAGAACGTTTAGGCCTATCGTCAAAGACGATTAAGAAAAAAGAAAGCAACGTGTTGTAGTAAAACAAGGAACAGACTGAAGAAGCAGGCAACTAAATGAAACACTAAGACAGCGACATGCGCATGTCTAAAAGCGGCAGCAGATTACGTGGCTATGATGCCGCGTAATGAGCCTGCAAGCAACATTTAATAGATATATGTTACACGGCATAGCCTATATTATGCAAGTTTACATGCTCTACGACCACAACCCAACCAATTTCCGATGTCCTTCATTCGTTTCTAACCTTTCACTTGACACTGCAGGCGAACTGGTGAACCTTCCTTGACGTAAACCGGCTGCGGCACCGACACGAACGCAGGAGCTGCTTCGTGTGCTCTCGGCATCTCGGATCCCTCGATTACTACCACCTGACCTGTCTCTACCGTACCTAGTGGCTCAGTGCTTTCAGATGCAATCTGCTGCACATTCTCAGAAACGGTACCGGACTGCAAAGTCCGTTTCACTGCTGATGAAACTTCCAATTCGCTTCGTACATCAACTGACACAGTACAGCTCACAATGCCGCCCTCGCTTTCTGCTGTCAGCGTATATTCGCCGATATCTTCCAGCGACGCCTCAGTTATTTCCAGGAAGTGCATCCCGGTCGTCACATCCACGCCCGTGTTTATCTTCTTGCTGTCTGGTGTAGTTTCTAGCCTATGTCCTTTCCTTGACCAGCGGACCTCGGCTGCGGGTTCCTCCGCAACCTTGCAGAAAAGTCTCACGGTCTCACTGGCGTTGACGGCAATCGGTACCGGCTTAACTTCGATCACTGGTAGCGGTCCTTCGAACTCTTCCTCCAAATATTCTACGTCAATCTCCTCTACCTCAGCTGCTGCAACTTCTTCTGACGCGCTCTTCCGTACAACGTCTTCTACGACAGTGACGCTCTCCGTCGCCGTTTTGTGGTCCATCTCCACACCTGTCTCTTCTGTTACTTCCTTTTGTAACGTATTTTCTACTGTGACTTCTTTCGATACTTCCTGTTCTAACTCATCGATTTTCTGAGTTATGTCTACAGTCTCTGAACTAGTCTTCTCTAGTTTCTCTTCTGACTTCTTCTTTGTAACTGTTTCTTTACTAATTACGGCAGTTTCGGAAACTGTTTCTGTCGATGGTGTCGTTTCAGCCTCAGATTTATGTACTTCTGTATATATTTCTGCTTGTCTCGAGTCAATTACTTCTTCCTCAATCGCAGTGACTTCGTGGTCAATTGAAGGTTCTTCTGCAACTTTATGCTCAGTGGCTGCTGTTGACATTTCGGCAACGGCAACCATGTTTTCCTTCTGTTGTTCGACTTCCACATCATGCTTACTAACGACAGAATCCAAATCTTCCGTTCTCTCTAACGATAAAGTCCCTTCAGCATCCACATCAGACTCTTTTCTTTGCGGCAGAATGTAAGTTAAACTGGTTTGCTCCGATACTGTTGAGAGCGGCAGTTCGGGTTCAAGCTTGGCAATAATGTCAACCGACACAGTGCAGCTAATTACACCACCTTCGCTCTCCGCCGACAGAGTATATTCGCCTATGTCTTCAGTCGTTGTTTCAGCTATTTCTAATAGATATACTCCATCCACCTTGTCCTCTACAGTGCGAATCCTTGCATCCATGTCTGTGATTTCAAGTTTCTTGCCGTCCTTCGACCAGGTAATCTCGACTTTCGTCTCTTCGGCAACTTCACACACCAGTCTCAGCAATTCACCCTCCACTACCTTAGTTGGAAGCGGCTTTACCTTCAACACTGGCAGCAGTCCTTCAAGTTTTTCTTCAGAGTTGTTTATAACTTCCTCTTCTTTTGTAGAAACAGTTTCCTCAACAGCAGCAATCAACGTCGAATCCATTGTCTCGAGGTTAACTTGCGGTTCGCCACCAGCAAATGGTTCTGCAGTCCGACTTGTTTCTTGTATATCTTGAAGACATTCAACCTTTGCTTTGTAATCACCTTCTGTGACTAAAGAGTCAGATACCGCAGCACCTTGAACTTCTTCTGCTACACTTATTCTGTTATCGCTTTTCTCATCATGCGAAATGGTCTTCGTTTCAGTCACTAGTGATGTCTTTGATACCTCTATCGTTTCATCACCGCTAACCGTTACAACTCTTGTCTCCTCAATGTGCACTTCTTCCCCTATTTCTTGTACAACTTTCTCAAACTGTTCTTCCTCAACTTTTGCGCCCTCCAGAACCAGCTGCTTTTTAACTGCTACCGTTTTTTCTGGTTCAATGACTGGTTTGTCTACTTCTGTTTCTTCGACTGGCTCTTCGACTGGTTCTTTTTCGGGCTCTTTAACAGGTTCTAATTCTTCCTCCTCTTCCATTTTCTCTTCCGCAATTGGTTCTATAACCGTCACTTTTGGTTCCTCTATCAAAGTGAGTTCAGCCTCAGCTTCGTCTTTAGCCTTTTCAGCAGAAAGACTAACTTCTGCCTCTACCACTTCCTCAACTGCTTCAGCCGGCTTTGTTGGTTCATCGGCTGGGTTCTTTTCTTTTTTCGTTTTTGGAATTTTTACACTTGTAGCAATTTCAGCAGCCTCCGTGCTTATGCCGACTTCGTTCTGAGCATAAACTCGAAAATGATATTCATGACCTTTTTTAACCTTAGTTACGGTATATGAATGTACATCACCATCCACCTGAGCGATCTTCTTGTACTTAGTCGAATCAGTTTCCTTCATCACAATCAAGTAGTGAATGATCTTCACGCCGCCAGTGTTTTTGGGTTCTTCCCAATTTAGTGTAAGTGACTCAGACGTCAACTCAGATACAGTAGCTGCTCCAAAACCAGAAGCAAGTATTTTAGTTTCGACTGTCTCCTCAATGTGCACTTCTTCACTCACTTCTTGTACAACTTTTTCAAACTGTTCTTCTTCAACTTTTACCCCCTCCAGGACCAGCTGCTTCTTAACTGTTGTTGGTTTTTCAGACTCAATTACTGGTTTTTCTACTTGTGGTTCTTTGACTGGCTCGTTGATTGGTTCTTGCTCAGGCTCCTTAAGAGGTTCTGGTTCTGATTCCATTTCCTTTTCAGTTTCATCTTCAGGAGTTGCTGACTCCGTCTCTTTTGGTTCTTTTGTCAAGATGCGTTCAGCCTCACCTTCGTCTTTAGTCTTTTCAAAACCAAAAGCAAGTCTCTTAGTTTCGACATTCTCCTCAATGTACACTTCTTCGCTCAGTTCTTGTACAACTTTCTCAAACTGTTCTTCTTCAACTTTGACGCTCTCCAAGACCAGCTGCTTCTTAACTGCAGATGGTTTTTCAGGTTCAATGACTGGTTTCTCTACTTGTGGTTCTTTGGCTAGCTCTTTGACAGGTTCTTGCTCGGGCTCTTTAACAGATTCCGGTAATTCAAGCTCCAGAGATTGGGGTTCATCAGCAAAAATAGGAATTTGCACTTTGTCCTCAGCAGCTAGTATGTCTGCTGGTATAACTACAACATCTTCCTGCAGCATCGTAGTTACTTCAGACACCTTCACTTCACCAGAATATGTCGCAGAAGATTGTGTACTCATTGCCTCTTTAGCCACTGACGTCTGCTGGTGAGATGAGCTGCTGTCTGTCATAATCTCGACCCTTTCAGTCGAAATTTCACTAATCTCTTCTTGTGTCACGTGAGTTTCTTCTTTCTCCGCCTTTTCCTTCTTTTTCATCACAACGACTATATCTTCTCTTACTGAGATTTCCTCTGTATCTTCAACGGTTTTTGAAGAAATTTCTACAACTGACGTTTCATGGTGCTCTTTTGATATTTTCTCGACGCTTTCCGTGACGAGGACAACAGCAGTTGTCTGGACAGTTCCATGCAGGTTGGATGCTTCGGCGCTATACACACCGCTATCTGCGACCGTGGTATGAGATATTTTAAGCTCGGAAGTACCAGAAACTGCACTGTCAAGCAGCTTCACCCTGTCGCCCTGCTGCACCAACTCGCCATCCTTGGACCATTTCAACTCGGGTCTGGGCTCACCTGTAACAATAAGTCGCTTCAGACAGTGCCCACCAAATCACATCTACTCAATAATGTTTACACAGCCCAGTAACAGCTGTAGCCGTACAATTTTCGTTGATTGGTTATATATTTATTATTATACTCACACATATAAAACACAAACATTTTGCAAATAAAGATGGATAATAATATTAAAATATTGAATAACAGTATAATAATAACATAATACAACATAAAATAATTGACATAATAAATGCCTCAAGTGTTATGATTACTTTAACAATTATGATTCTGTATTGTAAGAAAATCATTGTCTTGGTAATATTGTTCATTGTTATGCAATTTTTGTGCATTTTATAAATTTAAAATTATAATGACAACAGTTATGATAATGCTATAATGATAACAATATATTTTTGTACAAGACAACAGTGTCCCAGTATAATTTTCTGCCCGACAGACTGTCGAAGTACCATGACTGATAACACATATCAACGTCATCAACAACAAAGAATATAACGCTACTGAAATCGGTGGACAAATATGGGCAAAAACTGTAGAAAAATTAGTCGGGTTAGAAGAAGACGAACAAACTGCACAAGGTATGATAAAGCACACATCAGCAGACTGTGCTTCCTTGCGACATCACACAGTATGCTACGCCAGCTCGCAACAGGTTACATAGATTAATGACACTGATATATTGATATCTCCAATTAAGTGTTAGTAGGATGGGAATCAAGAAAATGTTATAAGAATGGAAATGAATATAACACGTAGCCTAGTGCACGACAGTATCTGCAAACACGGCTTTCTAGTACGTTTTCAATGATATCGTACTGGTATCAAAATGATAAATTTTATAAACAGCTAGTTTCTGCACATTTCCAAAAAAAACAGCATATAAAATATATTTAATCTGTGTTGTTTTCCACCACAAGAAACTTATGTGTAAAGACTAGATCTACAGACGACGGTATAAGCGCAATATGCAGACGCGACAAACAGTAGTCAAAGCATCGCCAACCTGTCACGGTACAAGATAAGGTGATCGTTTCTCCCTCGACGACGGTCGTTGGCTGGAGACTGACCGTGAATACTGGTTCAACGCCCGTTACCTCAACAGTTTCCACCACTTCTGTTACCTCCGTTGACTGCGATCAGACCGGCACGGGGATTACGCAAAAACACAATATATAGTACAGCCGACAAACATTCTATTTTCTTAAACTGAATATTTTATTACCTAGCCAACAGCCGGCCAGGCATTGTTTTCGGCCGCGGTTTGACCTATCGTTATGAAACTTTCTGAATAGATCGGCAATGCCATTAAATTCGCTAGGTGGCAGCACCCTACAGTGAGACACGGACGATGTTTTTACGTGCTGAAATACTTCCATTTCCGCTGCGTTTGACATTTAGTAAAGTTTCAGTAGTCACAGGTCCGATGTTCAAATCACTTAAGAACGCAGTATTAACATCATTCATACAACTCAAAGCTATAAGTGCTTGAATGTGGTTCCAATGCATCCAGTCGGCCCCACAGGTTAGATTCCATTAGCCAAACTCCAGTAAGACAAGTCGCAGACGAGTAGTTGCATGTTCAGATGGCTTTACTGAACTATGACCCATACAGTTCGACATGGCACCACTCAGTAATAATTTCATGCAAAGACTCGTGAGATGAAAACATGCACAACTTATTCAATGACAAAGTCGAAAACGTGTTCAGGAAGTCGAATGTGTCTTCAGCTTCGGTTTTCGTCAGCACGTAGAGCGCATCTTCCAGAAGGTGATAGAAGACAAACCGAAAACGTGAAGCTCAGCTGTCGCAGAGAGACCGCGCGACGCTTCGTGTCATTGAATATTTTGCTAAGTCACTCAAGATCATTCAAAATGACACTGTTGAGTCGGGCGTGTGCAAATTCCTTATTAGCATTTCATTAAAACTATGTCTGTATGTCGTACCTTTTCTGAGACATTCAGCGTTAAAAAATGGCGTGACCTTGAAACTCGGGGTAGGGGTCGTTTTAGATCATTGAAAATGGCGCCGTTCGACTTTCTATTGGTCGGTCATTGTAAGTATAGCTGTATGTTGTACCATTTTCAAGTTAGTTGACGTTGAATAATCGTGACCTTAAAAAGGTCACTGAAGATCATTCAAACTGGTACCATTCGAAAGCTTGGGTGCGGTTTTCTATTCCTTCCATAGTAACTATGATCGCATCTTTAACCGTTTATGAGATATTCAGCGTCAAAGAATAGCGTGACCTTGAAAACAGGGTTAGGGGTTGTTCAAGATCAATGAAAACGGCGCGGTTCGATAGACCACATACGACTTTCTACAGATCCGTTGTGTAAATTAATACAGCTCTATCTGGTACCGTTTGTGAGTTATTTGACGTTGAATGATATCGTGACTTAATATCATTCAAACCGGTACCATTCGAAAGCTTGGGTGCGGTTTCCTATTCGCATTCCATAGTAACTATGGCTCTATTGCATCATTTGCGAGATAAGGCTAGAAATTGCTCGAAAATCGTGATTTTTTCATACCCCCTTGCATTCGACGCCCCTGTTAGGGGGTACCATTCGGAATATTGCCATCGCGTTTGGTAAGGAAAGACTATATAATGGTGGGGCTACCCGAAGGTGAAAACGTTTGAGGATATGCAAGTCTTATAAACGTTTACTCTTAATACCGGCGTGTGACGGACAGACGGACAGACATCTTGCCACGGCATAGTCCGCGCCATGCGTACGCGTCGCACGGTAATAAAATGCAATGATCAGCCAGAATAAGCTGGCTAGTCGTCGTTATACGACGGTACGTTACGCGTTATCAAATCGTCTTCCAAATGTTGCCATTATCAGCAGTAAATGACATCATTGTCCTACTTATTAAGCTTAATTTTTCGTAAATAAACGGAAATATGTCATTTTGGCTTGATTTTCATTGTGTATACAGAACTGCATAAACAAACCGACATCTCTACCCGCCCGCGAGATTTCATATCAGGTTTATAATCATGGCTATGGGCCTAAATTTTATTCCACACAGGATCGTCAATAAACCTGTATGATAAGAGAAATTAACGAACCAAATAGCATAAATTTTACGGGTTAAATACACAAACGAAAACTGAATAGGTAGCTTCAGACACGGTATATTTGGTTTATAGACATGATAGAGTTACACACACAGAATATGGGTGGATGATGCAGCGTTAAGTTTGCCAAGCGCCAACCCTGCTTGTATCGTGGAAGTACTAAAGACGAATTCACACGCTTAGTAAATTATTGGTCACAACACATTTACTCTAAACAGTAATTATTTTTATCATCATCACAACCGTCACTTATCGGTTCATCAAGTGTTGAAAACAATAAAATTAAATACTACGCGAACTGGACAAACAAGGCTAAATACCACTTAAATTGTTTGTACAAATATAATTTGCAACAACGTACCTCTTGCAAAATTTGTTCCTCTTCTGTCACAATTTCTGCGTGTTCCTGACTTTTGACAACTGACTCAGTTTCAACTTTGTCTTGAACTGGTTCAGGCGCTGTTTCTGATTTCGCGGCTTTCTCTTTCTTTTCTTTCTTTCGTTTCGGAATTTTTACACTGGTAGCAATTTCGGCAGCCTCCGTGCTTATACCGACTTCGTTCTGAGCATAAACTCGAAAGTGATACTCATGACCTTCTTTAACCTTAGTTACGGTATAC
>Ga0209339_1001197_pt1 | contig 10797 bp, 7 predicted proteins | sample OlaalgELextract3_FD_187376 | JGI IMG/M metagenome (GOLD analysis project Ga0209339, IMG submission 187376) | Olavius algarvensis symbiont microbial communities from Tuscany, Italy - Type A ELBA extract 3 (SPAdes) (version 2) | ecosystem: Host-associated > Annelida > Digestive system >...
ATGCCATGCATAACTCAGTTTGAACGTCCACCGTATTTGATAACATCCTACTCAGTCAATTCGGGTTTGATTGAGTGGATTAAGACTGTACCTACAGTCGGATAGAGATAAAACTCTACAGTGTCCCATATGCTTCTTTCCTCGTGAAATACTCCTCCCCCTGAAAATGTTACGATGCTTCCGCGCGATTTGTTAGCGATAGCTAAGTAATTTCTTGGTGCATCAGAATCTGAGTTGAAGCATTAAAACGACATGGATGTTCACTGAGCTGCGGTACATAGGACTGTCTTAAAGTCATTGGTGTCGTGTCTGGTGCTATCGCGGCTGGACTATTGCAATGCAGTGTTAATTGGCGGGCATTCCATTATTAATTACTCTTATCGTGCCTTCGAAGTGACACTGTCATTTATGGACACGTTAATCGCTCTTACTTACTTACTTACTAGCCACCCCACTGTGAGTCTGTGATTGTAGAAGAGACATAGAAAGCTGGATTTGGATTTGTTGAAGGTTTCCGAGCTAAAAATAGGAATAACTCCAACGGCTGGTGTCACAACATTCTGATGCTCATCCTTATTTCTTTCTGCTGACTGCAACGCCAAACCGTTTTAATCTTTATTATTAAAGCTGACTCCTCAAATACTGAATCATGTTAACATTTAGTTATAAATTAACACGTGCGAGAAGAGTAAGGTGATGGCTGCCCGCTTATATACAAGCCGAGACAAAATAGCACTTCGCGCATCATAAGCCTCATCTACCCGTAAACGATCTCATCTATTGAATGAGAGCTTACATCTAGTAGGCCGTATACAAATATACAAATTTAACATAGATCATTAGTGAATGTGTAAAACAAGACGCAAGAAATATTCAATATTTGAATATTCACAAATAGTCAAGAATAATTACAAAAAAACTACACGAACAAACCTTTATACAGCAACACAAACTCAAACAACAAGACGTCTATTGGCCTAGATAATTCCGCTGCTGTTCGAGAGACCCAAGTCCAAATTTAAAATTAAAAAAAATTCGCCAAAAAAATCAAAATTTCGAAAATCCGTTGCAATTTTAGCGTACTGGCACATAGATCACGTGTGCCAAGATTCGTGAGAATCAGAGAAAAACTGTAGAAGCGATTTTAAAAAAGTTTGACGACATATCGACACAGACTGACAGACATGAGACGATCAATCACGTGTTCGCGGGCTGCAAGCCAACAGCGGAGCTAAAACCAGTAAGACACAAGCACGTGTGGTTTGCGACAGCAGCTCGGACCTACAGAAATGATGAGATGATTGGGTAGAACACGTGTAAACATTTATCAATCAAACTTACTTGATGCTGGCCATACACGACAAAAAGCGACGTATGCACGTTACTAATAAGCACGCTGGTTGCTGGCTGACTTAAAGGATGGGTCTTGCACAAAGAGAGGGGAAGGGGTGGGAGATGAAGGAAGACGAGAGTGTGAGGGGAAAAGAGTGGAAAAGCGAAGTGGTGTGAGGAAAAAGGGGGAAAGGAGGGGACAGAACGGGTCTTGGGGACTGGAAGGGTGAGGGAGAAAGCAGGAATGAGGAAGGAAAAATAAATGAAGAGGACAAGGGAATAGAAAGAGAAGCTTCAGCAGTTTTTAACAGTCTGCATACAAAGCCTCCATATATCACAAGTTCTGAGCTACTTCATATATTCATCTCTTATTTTACACCTACCTTACGGCTGTTTCACACTGCTGTGAATATGAACAGTGACGCAATCAACTACGTGTGAGGGACATGATCACACTGCTCAGTGCACCATGCACTCACGTACATGATATCATTACAACAATGAATGTATCAGATAGCCTAGATGTAGTGAAAACCGATGCGTGAACGTCACACAGAAATATCTACACCGTGTCTCAGAAAACTGTGCATTTTTGTTTCTGTCATAACTTCGTCAAATTTCCACGAATTTTAACAAATTTTGGTAGGTATATGGCAAAGTGGCTGATATTATATGCTATATATACGTTTTCCACCAAACCTGACCCATGTCACTACGCTACCTTATTAAACGCGGACGTTCAAAATTACAATGCGATTGCTCAGTATCGGTGTCAAAGTGAAGAGAGCATACTGTCACGACAACTTTCTTGCTTAGAAGCCACTGCCAGACATTAGCAGGTTGTCTACAGACGATTTTTTTTGTGTTTCAACATGACAGTGCCCCGGCACATCGAGCATGCGACACCGTAGCTTTCATGGAGCGAGAGAGAAATGCGAGAAACGTGTCGTCGTCTAAGCGCTTGTGTCCGTGTACACGCGGCACATTTCGAGCACAAATTCCGACAATTTTGAGACGATTTGTCATGACAACTAATAACTCTGCTAAATAAGCCATATTTCAGTTTACTGTGTGCTAATTCAGTCGTCAGATAGTTTGTTGCAAATAATGCATTTCAGCATTATGTAACAATTAACATCCAAAACAAAGATGCACTTTTTTGAGACATGGTGTAGTTCAGCAATGGTTTTTTTACTGAGCCACATATTACTACTTTTTCAAATGCAAACAAAATAAGCCGTTCAATAGCATTTAAATCCTTAATGGTTAACTAAATTATTTTGCAAGAATCAGTTTTGATTGCAACTAAATTATTGCACGTATCTTACGACCTTTGAACTGCACAAGTTCTCAGTCAATGTTAGTATCGTACTTTGTCGGTACATTACTGACAAGTTTGAAGACGGTATGACCATCAGTTATGGAACATCTTGTGGTGACCTTGACGTCTGACCTAGAAATGGCATGAACGGGGCACACAACAGACTTGAACTAGTCATTTCATTCTTTATTCATAACCCTTGAACCACAACGAGACACACCCATGGACTGCATGACCTACATCAGAATGTTTTATAGCTCACTAAGAACTCCACATTTCTACCAAGTTTTAGGTTTATTTGATCTTCTATTTGAAAGCTGTGGCGTATTTCTTGCGTAACATTACGTGACCTTTGGCCTTTTCACTCCACAAGTTGTCTATGTGTGATGATTAATGCAAGAAACTATTCTACCAAGTTTTATGATGATACAATAATTCAAAAGTTATAGTGCTTGTGAAGCACATGGTGGCCTTGCAGCTCAAGGTCAAAAGGTGAAACGTCCACAAGTTCCACTTGTCATCAGTAATTATCTACCAAGTCCAAACTTTTGAAGGATTTTTAGTTTTTGAATGAGAATACCGTAAATAGAAAACAGCATTACGAAACATGACCACACTGAAAATCAGCAAACTGCATAGCACTCCTAGCCAACATATCTGTTACGACAGAAATCGTCGTCTCTAAGTATGAACTTTTTCATGCCTCACGACCTGGACCTTTCACCTTTAACCTCAAAATTGCACCACTGGTTATGCATGCCATTGCCATGGTACACATTTCTATTGACTTTCAACTTTTGACTTTCCATCCTAGAGTTAGAAGTCCACATGGGAGAGATAGGCAAACAAGGTACAATCCAAGAAAATGTAGCCTCCCACGCAGGACCACATAACAGACCACACTGGCACCAAAAAAACAAACTGCAGTTACATTGAAGGCTGGTGACTGTCTTCAAAATGCCCAGTGTTGTAACTAGTGTTGTCTGCAGCATTAAGATATGCCAAACCAATAGACAGCCAGACAGCAGCTAACCTGTCAGCGCATCAAACTTGCTCGTAGAAAACGGACAATCATACCAGTGACGACAGAACGTCTATGTTAGAGGTCCAGTGAGAGTGACAAGAGCAACCTGTTCAGACCTTGACAAGCGGTGACAACTAAGCACAACATCCTCACCCCAGTTACCGTAGCACCATCCGCCATACTAAAATGAGCCCATTGCAGGGTTATGCCACCTGGCCAATACCTGTGAGATATAAAAACATCTGTTCATATCATGTGAATTTTATTACACTTTTTCTGCCATGATGATGTGGAGTTTTGACCAAACTTTAACGGGATAATCACAGAACAATTGCCAATTTATTATGAAAGTTCAATGAATGAGGACAGCTTAACCATCTTCCCATGAATCCTGATAACAAAGTGACAAAGAAACACAAGTAAGCTCAATACCTCGCCAACTAATGCTGCTACAAGGTAACAAACTTCAACTCGCAGCAAACTAGAGAGCTAAAGACCGAGTGTGGTCATATGATGCCTCTGCTGCTGCATGTGTGTAACAGACTTGCCAGCCCCGAGGACCCAGCATGCCGTAAGTACCGATTCAAATACGCTGTCCATTGTCTCTGGTACAATTTCGCCCAAAACGTAATCAGTTCATCTGTTAGTGGTAGTGATTACCTTCCCAAATTTCATTGGAATCCATCCAGAATTCATGCAAAGTAAAAAATGCATATGTTAGTTTGGGACATCGAGACAATGGGACTCAGTTGATACATGATAGCCTCAATCGCCCACAGCTTACAGAGGAACAAAAATGGAATTGCTACAGCACGTTACAAACACATCTACAGGGTGTTTCAGAAAAAAAGCAGCCCCCCCCCCTAAAACTTTTTGGAATATTTTCACTTCGGTCAAGTACTCTTAAGTAAAATTTTTCAAATTTGTCGGCAGTTCATATCCACATATAACTACCAAATTTTGTAGATTTATCTTAAAATTTCATCAAATGGCATTAATTTTTCCACGAGTACCCATTGTTTTCATCCTGTCAGGTTTTGAGTAGGCCTATTCACCCAGGAAATGAAAATGGAGCTTTTCGGAAATAACGTCATTTTTTTCCTCATCGGGTGTCTCAAGTGTCCGATAATTGTAAACAATCGATAACTGTCTGACTTTTTACTATTAACGTTTTACTGACATTGTTTTAAAGCTCGGTAGGGCCTACCAATGCGAAAATTGTATTAAAACGACAAAACTGCGCATGCAGACACTGTGGCAGGTCTCCCAGTCCCACTGTCTGGTTTATGCAGAACGGCTCAGCCAGTGTGGTCGACTCAATGTCAGACTTTCTTAACAGTGCTCAACTTTCACCCTTTGTCGGGGTATAACTGGAAATGATGGTTTTTTTCACCAAGTCCTTGCTCACGAAACATCTGCATTCAATACTTAAAACTTGACACGGTGAAAACGATGGGTACTCATTGAAAAATTAACACCATTTGATCCAATTTTAAAATAAATGTATAAAAATTGGCAGATATACGCAGATATGAATTGCCAACCAATGTGCAAAATTTCACGCAAGATGACTTTTAACCGAAGTGAAAATATTCCAAAAAGTTTTAGAGGGGCTACTTTTTTGAAACACCCTGTAGACAAGCTTCACATCGACACATAGTTACAAGTTTCTGCTTCTTTTTGCACATTTGATTCCACAATCAATTGCCACAAAACGTGAACATCTTCAACAATGGGACTACAACACATAAAGCTGCCAGTGGATTGGGCCCGATCGGCGGCTCAGCGCCAGACAGTTTAACAGCTGTCTGCCCTGAAGAGAATAGAGACATGAAGCTCCACTGTACAAAATCGCTGATAGGTTTACACATTTCACTACATGGGGTAAGGTGACTTGATCACTAAGGCCATCAGCACAGCTTCAACATCGGTAATGTAACATGCATTAGGTTAATACCGTAAAACTTCTAATACAAGCCGGGTCTGAAATAGAAGCAGGGTCTCCAATACAAGCCTGGTCACGCCTTGGTGCCACCTAGTGATACCCTGTGACGCCGTTAGTGACGTCATTATAGCCAAGCTAGTGCGACTGTGATCAAGTTTAATGTGGCAAGTTGGCGATGTTTTAATAGAAGCCGTCTCTAATACAAGCCGGGTCTCCAATACAAGCCGGGGGGTCTAGGGCATTTGTTCTAATAAAAGCTGGGGGCTTGTATTAGAAGTTTTACGGTATACTGTATGTTGTGTATCACTGTAACATATCAAACTTTTACACAGCAAGCTCTGAAAAAAGCGATAGGCTACATGGTCAAGTATTGTGGTCACCAAAGTACTTGTGTATCACCCAACGCTCAGGTCCTCAGTTGCTCGGATAAATATCCACACAAAACTCCATGGCAGTAAGCAAATAACAACAAGTCCGTGCAGCCGACGTGATGTGAAGCCCTCCTCCCTCCTTGCGTTTATCTTAAACAGCACGTCATGTTATCGGCCAGTGGTGTGTGACAGCACGTTCTATAAATGGCACATCATTATGCTTCCGTTGGAATATTTGTGCCTGGTTCTCTCAAAAAGCACGCAATTTTGCAGCCACACTGTACTGGATAGAACGTGCAGCACAGAATGGGGTCATCTTTATGTGAATCGATAAGTTTTTTCGTGAAGATATGTGCCGAAAAAGGTTTCCGAATTACTGCCCCCAGTAACCTTGACCTTTGGACCTCAAAACTGGTCTGGCAGTTAGTACTGACACGGGTAACCTTTCCTCCAAGTTTGAACGTTGTACGGGTTTCCATATTCGAGTTAACGGTGGGCACGGGACAGAAGACGCCGATGACAGACTGAGTGTAGTGCATAATGTAGCCTCCTTGGAGAGGGCCGCATAATAAGAAATGAAGCATCAGTGATACCAATGACAGACAGCACAAGCACTGGTATCAAATACACATGATAATAATGTGAGATAGATGGTATGAGCTTCAATCAGTTAGTGTCATTCATCATTGCTGACAACTCACTCCAGTCCGCTGCTGTACCTGACATGTCACCTACATCCAGCACACCTGTAGTGGCAGCAGTACCGGAGAACGACGGCCCAGGTGTAGCACTATTGCTGGAATGCGTGTTATACAGTGAGGAGTGATAGCCGTTGAACACTGGATCCACGTCGGAGCTGCAGTTATACGGAACGTCAAACGTCAATGAGTCTAAGCTATCGGCGTCGTTCTGTGGGTCGCTGACAGTCAATGCCGGCAACATGGAATCGGATATGTCGGTTCTGTCTGGCACACAGCTGGCGTCGATACACAGCAGATCTGAGGGAAGATCAGCAAAGCTGAAAGACTGTTGTACGGCCTTGTTAACTGTAAACCCTGAGCGGTCCTGATGTACTTGCTGCTGCTGGATGTGACTGGACGGCACTTTCATATCCACTTCATCAGACACTACCCTACCTGATGTGCCCGTGATCTGATGATCCACCGACGAGTTCCAGGCAAAGTTTCCATTATATGACGTTGTAGTGTTCAGACTATACATCGGATAAGTGTCACAAACGTCACTGGAGGTGCAAGAGGACGTAACAGAACTGGAAAGCGCACACGATTGTGGCATGTATCTCGCACTGTATGGGTCATCATCTACCACCGACGTGACTCCAGATGTGTCACTGTACTGCATACTGTTGTATATGTCAACAACAGAGTTGCTACTGCCCCAAGGACCCAACATCGACGTCATGCTAGCTGCTGCATACGCCGACTGTGAAGATTGCTGTAGATACGGAGGCAACTCACTTGTCCATGCTGCACTTGCCGACATGCTGTCAGACCTGCTCAGCTCATTCCCTGAGTGAACGGCATAGATTCGACCTTTCTTTGTGCGAATGTACAGGCCCTTCGGCATCTTTATCACCAGGATGTTCTCTCCCGCCGATATCTTATCAGACTCTTCACCGATACGACTTGGCAGCCTTATGTCTGCAACATCATTCTCTCACACATTACTCTACCAAACATCAACAGCAATCAACCAGTTACTGGCCCTTTATCCACGACAACTGGGTCAGCCAGCACCACATCTCTCAGAAACATTAATAGACCACAAATTCCTCACATGCATTCCCAACCTTCCTTACCAGACCTCCCGATCTACCCTCGGGTCTAATACTAAGCAGAACCCGGAGGAAACAGCTGAAAGAAACACGGAGAACCCAAACCCATATTTACTTTATACTCGCCTAATTCTGGGTTTGATGAGGCCCCTGGTTAGTTGGTGGTCCCCTCTCAGTCACACCTCTCACTGTACGACCACTAGCTGGTCTGCAGCAGCTACAGAGACAGAAGTGACAGTAAGCCCAGACAGGCACCCGAGGGTGCCCCGCCTGCCACAATTCTCCCTATTTCTGGCTTGCAGACCAGCTCAGAACATGCTGGCTTGTATACCCCGAGAATATACACATTACATAACATTACAAAATTACAGAAACAATAAAACAAACATCACTTCTTATGCTCTAAAATGCATTCAAACTTTCAAATGAGCCAACAAAGCTGTAGTCATCGCTAGCACTCTCAACTACATGTAAGCTGAAAGCCATCTTCCAGTTGTTAGCCATAGTCTGCCCCAGAGATAGACATTTGTTGAAAGTCAATATGGCGGCCACCCTCATGATGTATCATATAACAGGCGTAGGTGATTTTGGCACGTTCTGGCGTGATGGTTATCTGTTTCTGTAACTGTGTATCTACGATTACGATTGCTAAGTATTTAACGTGCAATCAAAAAAATGACAAATAGCCAGCTTAGTCTGCCACACGGGATCAGAAACTAAAAAGAAATAACGTTGTTCAAATGTCTCACATAATCGCTAAGAACGATCCACATCCCGTAGCCTACTTTCGGTCGGTGATAGGCCCGTAAGAAAATTCCGCTTAAAACTAAAAAAAATCACAGCATATTTAAAAAAAAACTTAGCTGTCCGTACCGATTTTGCATTAGTTCCGCCTGCGTGCACAAAGTGTCAACATGTTAAGCTCCTGCCACCATTAGGAGACTGATAGCATAGCAGGCGTAGATGGCAAGTTCAAGATGAACGTCAAGTTTTAGTTCAACTTTAAACTTTCAAGTTCAAGACCACGTTGCCAATGATGTCAGTTTTTTATAGTAGGCCTAATAATAATCGTGAAATTTATTTACAGTACCCCACATATATTCAACGCCACCTGTCAAACTTTTGCAAAGTTGTTTAGTACTGTAAAAAGTTTAATGATTGTGCTACTGTTTGAACGATGATACGTTAAGCCTTTTCAATACAACATGCGGGAACATGACGGATGGACGGGCACACAGACAGACGGACAGAAATGCTGCATAAATATCCAAGGGCTTTTTGAAAGATATTTTAGAAATGCACAACCCTGCAGGGAAGAGATGTGGATGTATCTGTTAACATTAGATATGCAACGAAGCCATCTCATCATTCAAGCTGTCCACATCCTGGCTAAGGCTTGACACCATCCTCACCTCTGCCCGGAGAGACTTTATCTCATCTTTCAAGCCGTCCACTTCCTGGCGCAGACCTGACACAAGCCTCACCTCTGCCCGGAGGGACCTTATCTCAGCCAATATGGCTGACATGTCACAGTGCTGCATGTCCACCGGTGGCAGGCAATTGAGGTCAATGGCAAAATAAACAGGCAAGGCCACACTGGGATGTAGGCAGGTTTTACTGATGTCCTCAATGGTAGCTAGACACTCTCTAGCACCTTGCCGCCTTGGCGGACATTGAGACACCACCATGTCAAGCAGACCTCAAGCTGCCATCACTTCATCTTCACGATAAAAGTCGGTGCAGATCTTAACTATGTGGTCGAATGGCAGCACTTTACTTTTATCGCAGATAAAACACAGCAGCTCACACTGAGTCGGTGGCACACGGTCAGTAGCACTCATATTATCGCTCACGTTGTTGTTCGTGTACATGTCCGGACAGTGATAAGTAAGTAAGTACAATAAAGTTATGTTCGCCCACACCTACTCTTACATTCCTGAGGAATGGCACCAGGGCATCATAATCCCTCTGCATAAAGGAAAAGGATCCAAGTCAGAGTGCAGCAATTATAGAGGGATAACTCTGCTTTCTGTGCCGGGCAAGGTTTTTGCACATACCATCCTTGCAAGAATCAAACCAACATTGTTGTCACACAGGCGTCCTCAGCAAAGCGGATTCACGCCTGGCCGCTCTATGTGTGACCGCATAGCAACCTTGTGTAACACTGCACAACGGAGGCAGGATTTCGGCCATCCAACTTTTGCAGCATTTGTTGATCTCCGTGCTGCATTTGACTCTCTTAGCCGACCCACGTTGTGGCTACTCCTGACAAGGCTTGGTATCCCGGATAAGATTGTGAGACTCTTTAGACTGCTGTACGACAACTCTGTTAGTTGTGTTCGGATGAGGTGGGACTTACAGCTCATGGTTTAAAACCGAGGCTGGTGTTCGCCAGGGCTGTGTGCTGGCCCCGGATTCATTTGCCACAGGTATGGATTGGTTGTTGGACAGGACTGTTGAATCTTGCTCGATCGGTGTGGCATTTGGCCAGAGCTCCTTCACTCATCTGGATTTTGCTGACGATGACTCTCTCCTTGCTGAACTGCTAGAGCTTCTTGTTCCCATATTGGAGACAATGGCAAGTGAGGCAGCATCCCTAGGGCTCGAGGTGAATTGGCAGAAGACAAAGGTACAAGCTTTGGGTTGCTGGGAGGATATGCCATTAACCATTAAGGTTCAGGGCCAGGACGTCATGGAAGTCCAGGAGTTTGTCAACCTTGGCTCTCTTATCCACTCATCAACTGGAAGCACCTGTGACATCAGCCGCCGAAGTTCCATCACTCGTGCTGCCAATAAGAGCTTAGAAAATCAGATTTGGAGGTCACGGCTCGCCATCTTAACGAAGTTGAAGCTGTACAACATGTGCATCTTACCAATATTCCTGTATGGTTTGGACTGCTTGGCGATATCTAAGACGGACGCATGCAAGATCGATGCACTCGACCAGTGATGTCTGCATATGCTGCTTGGCATCAAACGGTACCAATTTGTACGGAAAGATGATGTACG
>Ga0209339_1001198_pt1 | contig 10797 bp, 8 predicted proteins | sample OlaalgELextract3_FD_187376 | JGI IMG/M metagenome (GOLD analysis project Ga0209339, IMG submission 187376) | Olavius algarvensis symbiont microbial communities from Tuscany, Italy - Type A ELBA extract 3 (SPAdes) (version 2) | ecosystem: Host-associated > Annelida > Digestive system >...
GACGAGTACTTGTAACTATTAACCCTTTAGAGTTGAGCATTCAGTGGTCTGTCGAACGCTGTTTACTACTAGCAAGATAGACGAGTACTTGTAACTATTAACCCTTTAGAGTTGAGCATTCAGTGGTCTGTCGAACGCTGTTTACTACTAGCAAGATAGACGAGTACTTGTAACTATTAACCCTTTAGAGTTGAGCATTCAGTGGTTTGTCGAACGCTGTTTACTACTAGCAAGATAGACGAGTACTTGTAACTATTAACCCTTTAGAATTCAGAGGCAGTTATAGTGCCACATCGAATAACATGAAGTTGGTTCACTGGCTGTTGATAGGTGGGCTGTTACATTTAGTATAGCGAGGAGGGGACTGGGTGGGGGCTCAGCCCGCCCAGGCCCCTTGTTGCTGTACCAAATATAACAGCCCACCCATCAATGGCCAGTGTACCAATCATCGTACTGCTGTATAATGGTCCGTTGCTGTGTGGTTTTAATGTGGAGTGCGATGGTAGATTTTAGGGTATACTTGGTCGCAGTTAATTTCTGTCTGCAACAGTGAAGGAATTGTTAAAATCGGACAGTATTTGACAAAGTTGTTCTCAAATAAAAAAGGGTCCAGTTCTGTTTTTTGACTCACAGTGTAGTAATGCTTACACAGATTGCCTGCCTAGACTGGGAGTTGAGCCGAGGCCGTGACAGTTAGTTATTGAGATAGTGCGCACTATGACATTAACTAATATGCTGCCATAACAGGCTCCTACTCAGCACTCGTGAAAGTGTCATACACATTCAACGCCTTCTCATCATCCTGCACTACCAACTCAACACTCATGGTTGCTGGGCTTTTTCTCTAGCTGGCCTGACAGTCTGGTCTGGTGCTCGTTCCTGCACAATTGATGGGATCCAGACATGCATCAGGCCATATTGCTTGCAGTTGACCTCGCGAGGACCACCATTGAGCCCTTGCAGCGTGTATCCGACAAGTACCGCCGGACTGGAAGCGACCAGCAGGAAGACCTAGCAACACTTGGCTCCGTGCAATTGAGGCAGACCTAGCCCTCTGAACTTTCGCCTTGCAACTGACTAGAGAAAGGCCACTACTCGAGACGGTGGCGACATATCGTGGACACAGCAATGCTCCGGCGGAGTACGCTATGAAAGAAGAAAGACGTTAGCATGGATAGCTTAAGATTATTTTAAAGACGTTTTTGTTCTTAGTATCTGACCGTCTATCTGTCCATCTGTCACACGCCGGTATTCTATCGAGACACTTTTATGGTTGACATTGTGCTCTACATGTCGACTACTTACTTACTTACTTGTGTGAATAGAATGTCTCGTGTAGAGGGTTAAATTTGTGAAAGGCAAGAATATATATTATGTTCTTATCTATACACACTTGATGTGCATAGGCCGTGCATTGGTAGAGGCCGGAGAGTCTTATAAGCAGCTTGCAGAGATTAAATATTCAATGGAAGACACTGTTAAGCAGAACTTTCTCGAGCCACTTCAGAATCTACAGAACAAGGATCTCAAGGAAGTCAATGTGTGTATTTCTTATTCATTTTATTTCTACTTTTAGTAAATTATTTCTGTTTTGTGTGGCTGATAACAATTACTTTTTATTGGTTAGTTTTTTTAGATTAACAAATGTATCATTGATACTTTGATAAATAAGTATTTGACAAAATAAATTGAACTGCGGTCCTTTGTTAAATTTCAAGTGCCAGAACGTTGCCGTTGTGGTCATTGTTTTTCATTTGTAGCTAGATACCTGCCTGCACTTTGCACGTGCCATAAGCCTCCGCTGCGGCTGAGGCTCTGATTCCTTAGTGCTGCCTGTTGGCCAGGCGTGTTCGCTGCAGGTGCAGCCTACACGTTGTTGACACTTGCTGCCACAGCCAAACCCCGTTGAATATTGCTTCCAACAGCTGCCATTGCCTTCAGTGTAGCTGTTGGCGCTTGCAAGCAGCACCACCTGGCATGTTTATTGAGCCTGCAGTGACTAGTATGTATGCGATGCAGATTGATTTTTCCTTGATTATTCGATCAGGACGTATCGGATCAATTTTGATTTAGTAACTATAACTATTTCTCCCTCTTGCTTCAAGCTTCTGATCGAGCTATAGCTCACTTCGCCGCTGTGTTCTTTCTGTGCAGAATACATAGCTGGACAATAGGAAAGACAGACACTTTTATGCCTGGCAAGACATATATAATTAGATATTACCTGCAAAAATTGAGTCTTATGTGAAACAATCATTGTAAATGTACAGAAAACTATTTGCAAGCACTGCTAATTGATAAAAATGATCAAAGCTGTACTGTTGATGTGTGATTGCTACAATTCTAATGATTATAAATTTTGTAATTGCTGAAACGTTATAAAAACTTGAGTACATGATCAATTGTTTATTTGCATGCATTAGTTATTTGTCAAATAAAACGTCATGAAATAATATTTTGTTATTATTTGTACCATTGACATTGCTGTCCATTTGGGATTGTATCAAGTTACTATTAGTTATGTATAACTGTCAAACAATTTACATGTAACGTAAACCTTACTGCAGATGTCTTGCCAGTAATCGCAACTTATGCATATGATGTGATATATAATATGTACACTAGTTTCATCGGAAGAAGGTTCACAGTCGACGGTTGGACTACGATGGCAAGAAGAGAAAGCAAGGTAAATAGACATGTATTCATTTGTGTAATTTAAACGTGATATATTCATGAGTTATCTACTGTTTGTGTGATAAATTTGCACACATTTCTATAGAACGTCCAATAGCTGGCAGTACTGTCACACTTTTGATTGATAAGTTTTCTGCCCACAGAATACTTGGGCATATTTTGCTCTGTACAGCTGCTGGTGGTTTTGAAGGAAAATGTCTCATTTATCTCAGCAGAGTGTGAAAAATGATAAATATCAAACCATGAAACCAACTGCAAAGCTTATTAAGGTTTTAAGTTGTCTGGAACTAGGCAACACTGTGTAGTGTGAAGTGCACATAAACATGAAGAGAATGCTGACATTTGTAATAATTGTGTTATAGAGGGTAAGAATAACAATCGCTTTCATGAAGACTTACAAAAGTTTGATCTACTCTTTCTGTACTGACTGTAGTGATGTGGTAATGGTTATTTGTACGGCATGTGAGGTGTGGTGTTGTTTATGTAATGCATGTGTCGGTTGTGCTTAAGTTACCGTTTTTATGCTTAAGAAGCACCAAGCTGTCGCTCTGTGACAGCCGCATTCTGTCATAGAGATTGCAGTTTATTTGATTCAGTTTGTTAGGTTGCATTGTATGAGTAGTTGTACTGCATGAAATGAAACAGCACTGCATTGCGCAGCTGCGATGACGTTGACCTCGTGTGAAACTGAAGTATGAGCTGTTTTGTCTGAAGCGAATCGAAGGCTGAGGATAGAAAACATAGCCACTTAGCTGCAACGGAATATGTTTCGATGGCAACACCACATTTTTACCGCACGACACGTATGCATAGCACGGACTATGCCGTGGCAAGATGTCCTTCTGTGCGTCTGTCTGTCTGTTCGTCACGCTGCTATTGTGTCTAAATGATTACATGTATCCTCAAAATTTTTTAACCATCGGGTAGCCCCACCATTCTAGTTTTTCCACACCAAATGGGATGGCAATATTCCGACGGAGGCCCCCCCAATGGGGGTGTTGAATGCAAGGGGGTATGAAAAAATCACGATTTTCGACCAATACCTTGCTTTATCTCGGAAATGATGCAAGATAGAGCCATAGTTACTATGGAAGGCCAATAGGAAACGTACCCAAGCTTTCGAACGGTACCAGTTTGAATGACCTTCAGTGACCTTTTCAAGGAAGGTCACGATTATTCAACGTCTAATAACTAATAGGGACTTACACACGCCCTACTCAACAGTGTCATTTTGAGTGACCTTGAGTGACTTAGCAAAATATTTAGTGACATGAATCGTCGCACGGTCTCTCTGCAACAGCTGAGCTTCTTGTTAAGACAAATGATTTAGTGAAAAGATGCAAGACAACTGCCAGGATTTTCATTCTCTCTTCCCCTTGTCTCCCCTCCTCTTTCCTTCCCCTCCCGCCGTTCCATGCCCCTTTTCCTCTCCATGATCCAGCTAGAGGGTCTGGAGGAGCACTATAAGCTCCTCCAAAGGGTCAGGGCAGAGCCCGGCCAACAAAACGATTTTTGGTGAATTTAGAACATAAAATCAAGCACCTAACAACAACCATTTTGGCTGGATTTTTAATCAGTTAACTGTCAAGTTTGCATAAACTAATCTTATTGTTGGTTGTCGGGGTTACAGTGAAAAGGCGGACTGAAGGGCATATCAAAATGTTTTCGTCATAATTCCGAGGGGCTTGAACCCATAGATCCTCCGTAAATACAGCCCTGAAAAGATGTATTATATTGATTATGAATATGAAGGTAGAAGATGTTAGATGTAAAAGCAGTCCATGGAAGGAGGTAGTTAATAATGATTTGACTAAGTCTGTAACCTCTGCATTGATACAAGGAAGATGTAACAGTTTGCAGTACTGTTAATGGAAAAGATTAACAAAGGTAACCAGACTAACAGTAGTTATAGTAAATGATTGAAATCATTAGCGAATCTGGCATCTGCTCAGCTGGGTTGTTGTTTGATAAGGGCCATCAAGTGAGTTTGTTATTGCAAAAAAACTTACATATATCTTTGTTAACTCTGCTGCTGGCTTGTAGCCAGCGGATCTTATAGTCTTATAGTCTCATAATCTTATACAATCTCGTAATAAACGATCAGTTCGCTGCTAGGCAACATCAGACTTCCTTTCATAGATTTGATCACTTGTCAGTTTGCTCAAGCTCATTGATTTCTTTTTAATTTGTTTGTTGTTTTGTAGTTCTCGGCCTTGTGGTACGCAATGCTGGCTGCCTGTCAGTGTTTTAATGCATGATAAATATGCTGTAAATGACCACTGTCGTAAGAGTTGGTTCATGCATGTGCACAATGAATTACCGTACTAGTGTCTCTGAAATTATTTACATTATCTATTTGCTTTGTATTGCTTTCCAGCTTCTGTGAATGCTTTAAGATGACATCTTCATTCTGCTGCTAGTCATATATGCTACTACCATCATACGGCGCCTTTTCTATAGCCAGTCTGATGCTGTGAATAGTATACCTTCGCCTAGACATTTATGTGACCACCGTAGTGCACCCCCAATATCTGTTAACAGTATTTTTGTCGCATGATGCTATGCAAGGATGGCCTTCGCTGTCATGCAGTGTCTGTGTGTGTGTCTGTCCGTCTGTTTGTCTGTCAGGTACCTGAATTCTGTCTAAACGAATAAACATATTCAAAAAATTTTCATCGTCAGGTAGCCACAGCATTCTAGTTTTTCTGTACCAAATGGCATGGCAATATTCCGACGGGAACCCACCTAACGGGGGCGTCGAATGCAGGTGGCGTAGGCAGAAATCATGATTCTGAGCCAATATCTGGCTTCACTGCTTGCTGTCAATGCTGCGACTGGCAGATGTTATAAATATGGCGCCGCTAGACCAGACCACAGTTCCGCAAGTTGTGACACTTATCGCTGGTAGTAAGTGGCGGAGCTTGTTAATAGCGAGAGATGACAACGACATATTTAGACTAAGAAGTTTCAATGTTACGCCGAAGACAACAGAACAGCATTCAATTGCACGCAGTGATAAATCTGCAGCCTACGTAACTAGCAATAAAAGACTCTGCTTGACATTTTGTACTGTCGCTAACTACTGACAGGCACGAAGCATCACACGGCATGTTTGCGACAAGAGAGCTACTTGTATTGTTTTGTATGCAGCACACGTCATTAGAGCTTTCAGCAACAAAACGACAAAACTGCTATATAAATTAACATTTACATTACAGTAGATTTCACTACATATGACGGGTGTTGATAGAACAGTGGCAGTTGTCCAATTAAGCTACACTGTAGGCACGTGTTATGTGTATATTCTGTTGTATTCTTTCTACATTTGTATATTACATTTTATTCAGCCTCGGGCAGCAGTGGTTTCGACGAAGAAATGCAAGTCGCCGAGGAGAAGTTCAATGAGAGTAAATCACTTGCAGAGGCGGCCATGCACAATCTGCTGGAAAACGATGTGCGTAATTTTCCACATTTATTTGTTTCTTTGCAGTTTCATGATTGGTCTAACTGCTATGTGTTGAGTTAGACATAGATAGCAGTTGAAGCAGGTGCAGACAATATAGCTATGCACAGTCTCTCCGAGCTATCTGACCTGTAGAAAATCCTTCTGCAACAATCTGCAAAGTTTTCTTTTGTCAATTTATTGTGTAGAGATATTATATTTAAGGAACCACTGACTGACCGAGGTAAATTGGGATGGTAGCATTAATAGTTATGTGTGCATATACATCGTGTCCAGAAAAAAGGTGCCACTGATTTTTTTGCTGTAACTTTTGCAAATATTGACGGATTTTCACCTTTTTGACGTGCATAACTTCGCAAGAGAATGCCAAAGTCATTGGCATAAAAATTTCTTGCCATACATTCGTTATGTTGCTACCATACCATGTGAAATTCTCAGACATGAAAGTAACACATTTTCACACCAATACATGTTTATGTCGATCACTCACCTTGAATATGCCCAATTTAAATCTGCTGGAACCCCAGATGAGTGATGCGTGCTACCCCATGCATGCTATCCCTGGCAACTACGTTTACATCGCTGCGACTTCGTCACTGATGTTTTAATTGCAGTTTGTGTGAAATCTACTCCTCTAATCACATTTTTAAGCTGGCGACAGCATTGAACAACAGTTTATTTAAAAGTAGTAGTTCGATACGCAATGTGGGCGTAAAAATGAGCCATTTATTTATGTTTTTATTTTGAAATTATTATCGTAAGATACCTCATTTGTGCTCTTAACATTATGGTAAGTTCTGTCGTAAGTTTGTCTTAAGTTTATCGTAAGATTTTTTGTAAATCGACATTTTATTGTCGTAAGATTATCTTAAGATTGTTGTAAGTTTGGTCATTGTTTTAAGATAGTCGTAAGATTGTCTGAATATTCTTTGTAAATCGGGCCCCTGGTTGTATATTTGACACATGTTGTGTGCTATGCAGACTGATCAGATACTACAGCTGACATCTTTTGTTGATGCTGAAGTCGACTATCACCGTCAGTCAGTTGACGTGTTACAGAGACTGATGCAGTCTTTGACAGAACGGTCTGTCAGATGTGCTTCCGTCATTTGTACAGGGTGGCACTGGAAATATTGTTTAGTCTGTCATTTGTGATGAGTAAAGTTGTTTGTTGTGTTCGTTTACTGAACGCGTGGATATTAACACTAAATTCACAAAAATCTGTAGTAAGTAAGTAAGTAAGTTAGAGTTTGTAAATGGTGCAAAAAGCGAAAAATTCGCCAAGTGCTGCAGCCTCAGTTAGACAGGTTTGGTTTTAACTGTCGCTTAAGTCATGCTTAATTGCCTTCGACCACAGTGCAGGTGACAGCTTGTTCCATGTCTGGAAAATTTACTGTGCACGGTATGTGAAACACACTAGGTGAAATGGTTTCAACATGTCCATCGTTCTGATGCTGTCACTATTGTTGACTGATTATGCAACTGTCCCAGTGCAATAAAGTAACTAACATGGTCTTTAAATGCTGTGTCACTTAAATACTACATGTGTTAAGATAACAATGTCTTGGCTACTGCAGGTTGTCTTGTTCTGTAACAAACTCATTTTTCTTCTTCTTCTCGTATGCATGTCATGAACCATAACTGGTCAGCCACGAAACAGCCTCTTCATCCGCAGAGTGTAGCCGAGATAAGCCACCGTTCAGGTTTGTCAGGGGACAGGATTCGACAATGTGAGAAATCATCTGGGTCTTGCCACTAGGACACAGATCAGTGTCTGTAAGTCGCCATTTCCTTCTGCAGGCACCGCATTGTCCCTGTTTCATGCGAAAATGGTTCAGCAGAGACCACTGTTGCAACTTGTTACGTTGCGTTCACAAGTACAATACGACTATGATATGTGTACAACATGACTACGAATGCCTATGATTTTGTGGACACAAGTACTATATGACACGACTACAATATGAGGCAACAAGGAGGCTGTGACAAAGAATTGACATTTTAATTTTTTTTTGATTCTTTGTGGAGTGTTGTAGCGTGTTGCAGTGAACTCATAGCGAAATTGTAGCCACTTCATATTGTAATCATATCGTACTTGTGACGACATCTTTAGTTGTTGAAATTGCTGAGTTGCAAAGATGCGGACTTTATCTGCTGCTGTAGTTGTCAGGAAGCGACAAGCAAACCTCGTAATAGTCACACATCAAAGGACTCCAAGTCGACACCAGTAGAGTCCAGCGTGACGTCGTCAGATGCTCAGTTTTCCTCTCGCGGCACGACTTCTGCTTCGAGAGGTATGTCCACACCGGGGGGGGGGGCTGCATGGCAGATGACTGCAGAGAATTGAACTAAATATGTCGTAGGAACAGTTTTATTTGTCATTTGAAACTGTTTGCTTCACAACACAAAAACAAGACCGTTGTAACAGACATTTTCCATGTTTGTGTAGCTCAGCTGTTGATCCTCCAACAATGGCTGATGAAACCCTTGGTCATTGCAGAAGCAGTGTATTATAATCTTTCTTTATAGTTTTTATGTCTCGGATGCCGAACCAATGGTAGCAGAACACTTGTGATACAATAAATAAACAGCTGAGTTCTGAATGTCATTGTCATTGTTGTCATCATCATCATCATCATCACCGCTGCCTCCACCAGCACCATCATTATCATCATCATCACCGCCGCCACCACCATCATCATCTTCATCATCGACACATTTGCCGCTTTTTCGCAATCTTGTGCTATATAAATGTACTTACTAATAATAATAATAATCATCACCATCAGAGTTCTGTATCACTTGCAAGTTTGCATTGTGAATTTTTGTCTTTTATATTTTGTTAATGTGATTCTGTTTCCAGATTCTTGCATAGTTGGTTTGTGGATCTTAATATAGGCCTAACTAATAAAGAGATCAGTTTTATAGAAAGTAACAGTAGTGTTTGGCAATCTTTGCTAAAATAAAATGTGTGTATGGTAGGCTAGAGTTTATGTATACGATGTGCATGCATTGGGCCTATATTAATTGAGAAATTATTTTCATAAAACTGAAAGGCAAAGTATGTACATCATGTGTGAGAGGTCTGATATGTGGCAGTGAGGACTTGGCCGATAAATGTGGAGCATGAGATGAAGAAGTTAGACAGAACTGAAATGAGTGTGGTCAGTTGGATATGTTGCTTTACTTTGAAAGACAGCAAGTGAAGTGTAAAACTCGGAGAATTGTTGAGATTGGAACCAGTCAGTTTGGTGATTAAGAATGGTAGATTGAGGTGGCTTGAAGACGAGGAAAGTAAAGATGACAATCTTCTTCTTCTTGTATGCGTGTCATGAACCATAACTGGTCAGCCACGAAACAGCGTCTTCATCTGCAGAGTGTAGCCAAGATAAGCCGCCATTCAGTTTTGTCGGGACAGGATTCGACAATGTGGAACATTGTCTGGGTCTCGCCACAAGGACACAGATCAGTGTCTGTAAGTCGCCATTTCCTTCTGCAGGCACCGCAGTGTCCTTGTGCCGTGCGAAAACGGTTCAGCAGAAACCACTGTTGCCGAGGGAGGTCGAAACCCGGTTGACAATGATTGGATTAAATGTTGTACAATGATGGAGAATGACAGAATTAAGCATTTGACTTCCAAGATGGTGTGATGATGTTGAAGATATGAGAAGTGTGAGGATGCAGAGGTTCAGAACAAACAGAGAGAGAACATAAAGGTGGCAATTGCCTAACCCCAGTTTATTTGAAAAAAGGCCGTTAAAACAGTGTATGTGTCTGTTGTGTGCAGCAGGGGTAGCAAATGGTCGACAGCCGTGTGCCGAGGCTCTGTACGACTTCGAGGCTGAGAATGACAGTGAAATCGGGTTCCGTGAAGGAGACGTAATAAAGTTAGTGTCTCAGGTCGATGAGAACTGGTTTGAAGGAACTGTTCATAGCCAGACGGGATACTTTCCAGTCAACTACGTCAAAGTCATTGTTGCTCTTTCATCGCCTTAACTTCTTGACTGTTGCATTCAGCTGAGCTCACTTTTCATTCATTGTGTGTTTTTTTTTGCACAACGTGTATGTCTGATGATTTCTCAGTCAGCACCATTTGATTTTATGAGTGTGTGTATTTCCTGATTGTCCGTGGCCATTCTTTGATTTACATCGTTATGTTACATGATGTTTTATTATCTTTCCAGTGAGAAATGTTGTTGCTTAATGGAATGGACAAAAATAGTGAATTAACACCACATGTAGCTTGCACATTTTGCAGCCTGTGTGCCTCTATGTATAAAAATTAGAAAATAAATGTATAGTATTTGCTAAAAGTGTTTACTTCACTGCATGCTACATGTGTACATTCCGTGGTAAATAGTTACTGCAGTTATAATAATAAATTAATTATACATAATGTTTGTTATAATTGTACTTATTTTTCTAATTACAACACAAACTTACAGACCACAGAGCTAGGATAGTAACTGCGCCATTCACACATTGACTGTGCAAAAGGTCAAAAAAAAAGGTCAAAGGTCAAGGAGATTATAGTGCTCATAAAAGCTCGATCATTTCTAGATGAGCTTAATCTAGAGCACTTAACCAGTTGAACCGTTTAACCTAGGCGAGTGGTTGTAAATATCTTGCCCAAGGATATT
>Ga0209339_1001199_pt1 | contig 10795 bp, 6 predicted proteins | sample OlaalgELextract3_FD_187376 | JGI IMG/M metagenome (GOLD analysis project Ga0209339, IMG submission 187376) | Olavius algarvensis symbiont microbial communities from Tuscany, Italy - Type A ELBA extract 3 (SPAdes) (version 2) | ecosystem: Host-associated > Annelida > Digestive system >...
GTGCGTATATAAACTTACGGCAGACGTCGACGCCACAACACCACACAATCAAGTCAAAAAGTTCAAACCGGAAGTTGAGGGTCTACGTACTTTACTTCGACGAACAATCGGGGAAATGACGCACATATTTTTATGGATCTACATCTAGATAGGGTCTACATGCTGGCAGGCCATATGCACTGACCCTCCTGGTCAGTACCGTTCTAGTTTTATCTGGATTACTACAGGGAGGTCGTTACTGCGTTATGGTCACCTGATCGGCGTTGAAAGTCCAAGATCCGAACTTCATTTCGCAGCGTTGTTCGTCGAAGGGGAAGTACCTGACGCTGATCGGACATGAACTGCGGTAGATCGCAGGCGGTATCCACAGCACGTCGCCGTTTTTGTCAATTACCACGTTTGGCTTATACGATACCTCATACTTGCCGTCCGCGCTACAACACAAAACAGACCCAAGAAAACGATCACTTTGGTGGACTCATTATTACATTTTAACAACGCGTCCCGAAGTGCACTATTTCATGCTTTTTTAAATCAGGGTATCCATACGGTACCCATAGGATACCCATTTGGGGGTTCTGAAACCAAAATCTGGATACTCGTTCTCTAAACGATTAAAATCTACTTGTAACTTTTGAATGTCTGACGCATCATTTGGTTCACTGAATTATTTAAGCTGTTCCACAGACTAAGTCCCAATGTGAACTTTGAACAATTTGCCAAAAAGTTTAAATAGAAAAACTGTACGAGTTGCGATTTTCAGCTCCGCTGGCTGCAAGCAGCAGGGACTCTAACAAAAAGCTCAGCTGTTGCAGAGAGACCGCGCGATGCCTAGTGTCATTGAATATATCTATAAGTCATTGAAGGTCATTCGAAATGACACTCCTGAGAACGGCGTAAGTCCCTATTAGTAGTTAATTGTAACTACGTCTGTCTCTTGCACCGTTTCTGAGACAATCAGCGTCAAATAATGACGTGACCTTGACATATGGGTTAGAAGTCGCTCAAATTCACTAAAAATGGCGCCGTTTGATAGACAATGACTTTCTATTGGTCGGCTATTGTAAGTATGGCTCCATCTGGTACTATTTCCGAGTTATTTTGACGTTGAATAATATCGTGGCCTTTAAATCTAGGTTAGGGGCAGTGATATGGGCATTAGTTGCAAAAAAGTAGTTAAACTAAACTATTTTTTCAACTAAATTTTTTTAGTTAAACGTTAAGTTGAACTATTTTTAAAAATTAGCTCAACTAAACTAAAATAAAGTAGTTAAATTAATTTCAACTAATTTCCAACTTTTTTCACACGCACAAGTTCTGCAATCCAAACAACAGCATTACAGAAGCGCTGACCCATGCAGCCTTTCACAAGCCACCAAAGCATCATCAGTGTATTACTGTTAAACAATGTTAGCCTATGTCAGGCGCTGGCTCAGAAAGTACAACAGTCACAGTGAACAACTCAAAATTACTCAACACAGCCAGTCTATAAGTAACGTTTCTACTGTCTACAGCGACCAACGGCCTGACAGTGACCAGCTCCTAAATTATCAGGAATGTCAACGTCATGCTTCAATGCTTGAGAAGGGATCTCAAGAAGATGTGCATGTCAAGCGTATTGTCCTGCATACGACATCGTCTTAAAACTTGAGCAGATGCACTGAAAAGTCTTTCCACTGCGGCAGAACTTGCACTAGTAAGTAAGTAAGTAAGTAAGTCAGTCAGTCAGTAAGTAAGTAGAGAATATTTATAGTGCGTCCAAAAGCCGTCTGTGATGGCTTAATTTGTGTGGATGATGTGAATTGAATGCGAAGTAAGGAACAATACATTCGGTAACTAATCACAAAATAGTTGTTTAAAAAGTAGTTAAACTTTCAGTTAGTAACTAACTAAAAAGTAGTTGAACTATTAACTGAACTAGTTGATGAAAAAGTAGTTAAACTATTTGTGTAACTAAAAAAATAGTTAAACTTTTAGTTGCAACTTTTTTTTAGTTAACTAGTGCCCATCACTGGTTAGGGGGTCACTCAGTGTCGTTGGAAATGGTACCATTCGAGAGCTCAGATACGGTTTCCTATTCGCATTTTGCAGCAACAAGGGCCGTATCTTTAGCCGTTTGAGCGATAGTCAACATCAAAGAATAACGTGACCTTGAAAACTGGGTTAGGGGTTGTTCAAGGTCATCGAAGTTGGTACCGTTCGATAGATCATATACAAATTTCTACTGGTCGGCCATTGAAATTACAGCTCTATCTTGTACCATTTTCGAGTTACTTGGCGTTAAATAATATTGTGACCTTGAAATCTGGGTTAGAGGTCACTCAAGGTCATTGATATTGGTACCATTCGAGAGCTTGGGTACGGCTTCCTATTCGCCTTCTGTTGGTATAACCATGGCTCTATCTTGTATTATTTCTTAGATAAAGTGAGATATTGGTCGAAAATCGCAATTTTTTATACCACCTTGCATTCGACGCCCCGGTTAGGGGGTCCCCGTCGGAATATTGCCATACCGTTTGGTGTGGAAAGACTAGAATGTGTGGCTATCCGATGGTAAAAAAAGTTTGAGGATATATGTAACTGTTTCGACAGAATACCGGCGTATTCACGATTTTCAACCAATATCTCCCTTTATCTCGGAAATGATGCAAGATAGAGCCATAGTTACTATGGAACGCGAATAGGAAATTGCACCCATGCTCTCGAATGGTACTAGTTTGAATGACCTTGAGTGACCTCTAACCCAGATTTCAAGGTCACGATATTATTCAACGTCAAATAACTCAAAAACAGTACAAGGTAGAGCTGTATTTACAATGGCGGACCAATAGAAAGTCGTATAATAGAACGGCGCCATTTTAGTGAATTTGAACGACTTTTAACCCATATTTGAAGGTCATATTATTACCTGACGCTGATTATCTCAGAAACGGTGCAAGAGACAGACATAGTTACAATAAACATTGATGTAGCCTATATACGAACAGCGTGGGCCAGTTCCCCTAAAAGTTTCGTCTGGTACAAAGATTTGTGTCGTAAACACAACTGCAGTACCACAGGTCGTATGAGTATCGTATGCAAGCCTGGTGCAATCTCGTACGACAGCACTACGAGTTCTCTACAAGAACGAGTCTAACATAAAGAATTAACACGAGACTCGTAGGAAAAATCCCAGGAAACTCGTAGCGCACTTATGTGAGACTCGTGTGACATCTCGTATCCACGGCATAACAAGCAGAACAGAAGCGCGAGGTCAAAGGTCACCGACTTGTTGAAGAGCACGATGTCTGGTTTCCAGACGTTCTCAGCCGGCACGCGAATCACTTCAATCTTTCCGTAGTGCGACGGTTCCCAGCGCAGCTGATAGTCGTTCCACAACTGCATTGACAAAACAATCAACACAGAGACGTGCTATATTGGACGTGTTTATACACGTTGTCGACCGGTTCGTACAATTTACTCGCGTGTCCTTGTTTGGATCAGAACGACCCGGTGTAGGCCACGACCGTAGGCCGTCTGTCAATTTAACGTTTATAGACATTCGCCTTGTCGTCGCCGTTGTCGTCGTTCTTATTGTACTGAATGTATCATGCGGAAAGATACATTCTACACTGTGGTCCATAATGCACCAACGGTTTTACCGCGCAATGCTATGCATAGCACGGACTACGCAAGATGTGCAAGATGTCTGTCTGTCTGTCCGTCTGTCAGTCACACGCCGGTATTGCGTCGAAACGGCTAAACACGTCATCATTTTTCGATAATAATTTCCGCCAAGGTAGTGTTAGTGTAGCAGCAGTACGTGGGTGAAGCGAGCAAATCAATACATGTTGAGTTGCAAAGTAACTCAGTATACGATGCGCAAAATAGCAATTACTCAACGTTTGTAGTAACTGCAGTGAAATGAGAAAGGGTAGCGTTTTTATAGACAACAGTATTATAGTGAATTTAAAATATTATTTTAGTAAATATCTGCTTTTAAGATATAATCAGGATATTGCGTGCTAAATTTCATTGCAATAGACTTAAAACTGTACAAGATATTCAAGATTACGCGAGTCTCAGTGTTTGGCACACAATGTAGTTTCAAATGGCCTTGAGTAACCTTGAGTAACAGCAAAATTTTCTGTCGCGGCCTCTCTCCGATAGCTGAGCTTCTTGAAACATTTCGTTTCAAATGTTTTGACGCTATGCTTATACTCCATGGCTGATGCTGTTACTTCTGAAAATACAACAGATAATTTGTCAAATTTAATATCGGTGATTCTGCATCTAAGCCGATGTCACGTAGCTTTTACCGTACTCTACGTACACAACAGCATCCATTCAACGCAATAACGTTATGGTGAAACAACAGTACAACACTCTTATTCTGTTTTCTTATTATACTGAAAATTAATTACGAAAAATAACAATGAGCTGAGCTGTCGCAGAGAGGACGCGCGATGCCTCCTTCGTGAAATGAATAGTTCGCTAAGTCACAACGTCATTCGAAATGACACATTTGTGTAGGGCATTGTGTAAGTTCCTGTTAGCGTTCCGCTGTAACTGTCTCTATCTGGTAGCGTTTCTGGGATATTCAGCGTCGAATAATAGCATGACCTTGAAATCTGGGTTAGTGGTCCTCAAGATCATTGAGACTCGTGCCCTCTCAAAACATTAGGTACGGTTTCATTCGCATCTCACAGCAGCAATGGCCGTATTTGTAGCCGTTTCGATACAATACACGAACGTGACAAACGGACTTCGCACGACGGCATAGGCCGCGCTCTTATGCATAGTATCGCGCGGTAAAAATTATGGGGTTTCACGCGAGTGATCGAGTACACGTGAACAGAGCTGACAATGGGTCAGTGCGTCATGAGTCATGGATCAAATGGTTCAACAGATTTGGACGGGTCACATGGGTCATGGGTCAGTATCCGTGACCCACTGGCCTACGAGTGAATCTATAAAATGTGAACAACCGTACCAAAGACCATTTCATCTGCTCTGCTGTGTAACATTTTTTGCATAAAACAATAACGAGTTATATACTTAATCTTCTACTAAAAAGTTCTGTTTAAGCTCGTTACAGTTGTGATAACAGTGAGTTTATGGTTCATTTTGAATTAGCATGTGTACGTGACAACGTGTTGATGAGACTTAAAACAACTGTAGGCAATTAGGCATACGAGATATAGTCATGGGTCGTGTGTCATTGGTCACACGGGTCATGGGTCACAAAATGTGACCCATTGTCAGCTCTGCTCGTGAAGGTACTCAGCAAGTATTCGAGTAACAAGTTAGCAAGTTACTCGGTTGTCGCATCTCTAAACCGACGGCCACGATACAATTTGTTCATCAGCTGCTGCGGCTGCAATTCAATTCACCTCCGCTTCACGAGATCGCCTATATACGGTCTCTCGGCCGGTGTTGGGACATCGTGGTACTGGGACTACAGTACTGGAACGAAGAAGAGACGATTGCAGCTAACAGACGAATGGCTAAATATTGCGTAATAACACGAAATAAAACACAAAATATTCTAAACAGTGAACAGCACAAATCAAACTGTATGATAAAAAGTCGATAAATGGAGTTAAGTTTGAGCTTGTTCTGTGTTCGTATTACAATGTTGTTGTAAAGGGCTGCCAGCTCGATGGGCAAATACCTGTGCTGATAGCCTACCACTTGTATCTCTATTTTCTTAGTCTTGCTTTTTTATTTTGCTAATAACTCTGTTCTGTTCTCTGCTAAAACAGAGAATAACACATAAGCCACTAAAACAGGTAAGGAAGCCCCGACTGGCCTGGGTTCACATTGTTGTAAAATTTGATTTAACGTCCTTGCAAAATACCACTGTATTACAACCCGCTTCTCTTTGCCGCGGATTCAGCCGAAATTAATGGATAGAGAACAAACAACCAATTTGTCCAAGAAGGCTTTACGGCTGACGGTCTAGCTGTGAGCATAGAGTGTCTCGTTTTGTTTCTACGTCCTCGTTCCCCGAATCATTCTTCTTAGTCGACTTCAGTCAGTTGTCACTGATGTCACTAAGTCCTACAGACAGCCGACCAGCATGTCAATACAGTTCTAGACTTCCTGTACGTCTTTTGTAATCACCATAATGGTGCACGTAGACCTACAGCATAGGGGCCTGTTAAGAAATTAAGAACAACAAAACGGAAACTAAATTAATGAAAACTTAACAAGATGATTGTAATACAACCAATATACAATGTAACAGCAAATCTATCCGGCTTTAACCTATTCTTTTCGCCAATCCCCGTTCTTTCCTGAGTAAATGACCGAAGGACATTAATTTCCTGAAGCCATTTGCTGACACTGAGTGTTCATCATCACATCATTTTCCAACCGAAGCAAACATTGGCATTTGTGTATTTAATCAGCTGGAGTTTATGTAGAATGGTTATAGCAAGTGTGTAGCAGGGGAATTATAACAAATTTCGTAATTAACTGCGACAGGATTACACCAGCCATAACTTTACGACGCCCATCTTCGAACTCGACCTCCATTTTGGTCCCACCTGCCAAGTTTCATGTTTGTATCTCCAATGGTTGCAACCCGTAACGAGATTTTGCTGACTCAGTGGAACAAACATACAAACAAACACCTGTCAAAATACTAGCAACCATTTACATGATGGTTCACACTACCAGACGTGTCTCCAGAAGAACCACTTTTGTTTTGCTGACATACACACACAAACACTTGAAAAACAATACCAGCTTTCGCTATATCGAAATGATAGACTTCATAATAAAATTCGTAATGCACCCACAAAAAATTGGCTACGATCACGAACCGAGTCGTCCCGTTTTAGGCCACGTCCTAAGTACCATTTCATCTCACACTATCTTTGACATCTTTCTCCAGCGGTTCACTGTGCCGCGGCCCTGTTAGCATTTCTTCTTAGCGGTCAAGACACGAGGCACCGACGGCATGAAAAAGCTGCCGAAACAATCAGGACTGATTGATGACTGAAAGCAGCCGGTGATCTGGCCGCTGCCGCAGCTTTGAGGTTATGATACTTCTTTCTGTTCCTAACAGCGGAACAATTAGGGCCCGATGGCATTGTCCGATGCAATTATAAGCAAAACATGTTGCATTTTTGAGTATTTTTGTAGCAGTATGTGTGATAAACGACATCTTCACCGATGTGTGGTAGAGCGGTATTTGTGTATCACGCGTCGTCGGTCGACACAATCGGCACGTTACTTCCAGCAGATATTCGTCGACAATCGCGATTTTTATACAACGCCTGCATTGGATGCCGCTGTTAATTCTATTAGTTTTGAGTAGACCAGAGAGGCATACAACCAGTGACGGAGATGTTGCCCTTGAAAAGGGGGGCGGGGTGTTGCACATAGTTTTAACTACACCCATGGCGTTTGTCGTATATGACGCACTTGTTAAAATGTTGTCTAATGTCTAAGTACGAGTTGCATGTAGTGTATGTACCGCTTGCTTGTTCGTTCATGCAGTAGTGAATGTCTCTATGTGTCTACCTTTATACTTTCATCATTAAAAATATCATGATCCACTGCTTGCCTGATCTTTGCTGGCTGCTGTCCTCTCCACTGGGTAGAAATGCATTCCATTGCTGCCATCGGTTTGATGTTCTTTTGGACAAGTTACTTTATGTCGTTTTGTACGTTTTGTATATGATTTCTGTATTTCGAAAGTTGACAGTGAATCTGTGCAGTTAGCTTACTCATTGCTTGGACTTGTTTTTGTTCGATCAGGGTTATTTTCAGTAAGTAAAACTTTGCTCACACAAACATTCAGACTATGATTGATGCGTAGTGCACTGCTTAACTGTATTCAGATGTATGACAGTTTTAAATGTGTTTTTATTTCGTGTTTTTATTTTTTCCTTGTCTTTTTTTTCATTATCTTTTTATTGCGTACCTTGTGTATGATTTCATAATAATAAATATATATAGTGGTGCACGTCAAATGCACTGTACGTAAATATATTGTATTTTTCAACTGAAGATCTCTACTGTAAGTACACAAAAGTAACATATCGTACCATATCGGGCCACGTCCACAGTACCGTATCACATTGTTATAAAATCCACACCCGACGGACGACCGTGGCCAAGCGACGCCGAGTCCTGGTAGGCGGGATCCCACAAACGACTTCAGACTGACAAGGTCTCGACTGAAACACGCCAACTGTATAGACCCACTAGTAGGATTGGCTTATTCGTGGAAGTGGCAACTCGTATCCTATACTAAATCCTGTTTATCGATGTTAACCCTGGCATAATTCACTGTAGGTCAATGCAACCTTCAATCTCTGGGTTGGTAAACTGGTAACCTACCTGCAGACGAAGGCGGCTGGTAAGGCAAAAGCAATGGCTCTCTAATGCTCAAGCGATTTTCACAAAAACTATGTTCTCAAGGCCACAACAATTGGAGGGAGAGACTGGTCACTGAATGCATTGACGTTACCAAGCGCTAATTGCATACCCCCAACTGTGCAATAAACGTATAAATTAACAAATTCAGTATCATACATTTTTTCAGGTGTACATGTAGGCCTGTTTGTCCAGCAATATTAAACAAGAGATTCCACTGTCGCCAACACATCGCGCTCAGCAGCCTTGCACATGCGCAGAATTTCCGTTATGTCAAATTACTTGCATACTCATCACAAACACCGCAGAAGCGGCGGCTGGTCTGCAGCCAATAGCTGCGCACCCTCGTGCGTCATTGTTAAAAATAGTGCACTGATGTTATAATATGCCTGTACGCAGTATGGACGCACGCATGGGATTTTTTCCATGCGGGGCTTTCCAAGGTTATAGTTATAGACTTTCATACCCTGTGACCCAGGGCATGAAAGTCAGTCTCAAAAAACTAGAGTCCCTGGGCTACCCTAACCCGACGGTGAAGTGCGCATGATCTTATGACGTATTACCAGCGTGTGACGGACAGACAGGCAGACAGACGGACACGCCGCCTATAGACTAGTCGCGGTCTAGCGTAGCTTAGCGTGATACAGCAGTTACAAACATGTTGTCATTACTGTACCCTCATTACTGTACCAACAAGTGTTGAAGAGATTCATTCAGTTGGTACAATCAATAAGGTACCATACCAACTCAGCCACACATGGGACCAGGTGAGTTCCAGGTCACGTGCTCCATCGAGCTGTAAACAATCAAGACGTGATCAAGATGTTATCGAAACGTTGTCATTAGGTAACATATTTTTAGTTGTGTAAAGTAAGAAGTTTCTACGTTGTTGTACCAACAAGTGTATCCGAGTCGTTACGATAAGCCTCCGCTCGTTGCCAGGTGCTGCCACGTAGCGAATGATTTAACAAATTTCACAGACGACAGACGAACGAACAGACAAACAGACGAACATTCAAACAGAAGGACAACGCCGTGGCGTAAAGCCAAAGCTGCGGCTTAATAACCCGAGTTTGTCGTTCATAAGCATGTATACACAAGCATACAGTTCGATACACCGCTCACACAAATCCCGTTCTACTATATGCATGAATGCTACGCGTTACACTGGAACATCCGTGTTTTAGAGGAAACTATTAGACGTTCGAAATCTAGTTTCCAGCATTTTTATGTCGTCACCTTAGGACACACTCACTCACTCACTGCTGCGCTTGACCAGCTGAGGGTCGTAGCGTCCTCCACATCGAACGATCCTGGCCCGCGATCCAGGCAGCACCAACAGATAGGCCAACGTCTTCTTCCACTTGCTGCAGCCAATTTCTCCGTGGACGACCCGGCGGACACAACTGCAGTATAATATTTTTTTGACAAAATTACTGTTTTATAATGGTTGGATTCAGTTTTTCATTTCGCATTGAATGGCATTTGTTGTTTATTATTATTTTATTTATTTTTAAAGTCATTAAACAGAATGCAAACGTTGTATCTTGAAACTGTTAACAAACGTATAATCAGTTACTGCACACAAGTGCAGTAACTGATGTTGCCACGTTGAGCACTCAGATAAGTACGCGAAAATCGCTAAAATTGACGGACTTGTGTGTAGTATAAATTACACAACGCAATGGATCTCAAGTCTCTGCGGTAATGTCGCTGAAACGTTCGGACACAACTGTTGTATGAGGTAATGCGCTGTTTGTGCACATGAGCAGGAAACGGAAAGTGGTCAATTTGGTTGGAGCACAACTGCAGTATAGCAGATACGGCTCTAGTGCGCTGTGCGCGCTCAGAGCATTTGCTGAATTAGTTAGAACACAAAACAAGAGTTGTAAGACACATTGTCTTAATTATATAAATAAATTAACTAATTAATTACAACGCGTTTGCACCGTGATAATCGTTGAAAAATTGCATTTATTCATAATTTTGTTTAATTGTTGTCGGTTGATAAGTGATCTTGTTATGCAGTGTTTCCTGTAAAGTTTTGTCTGACAGTCATACTGCATTTGTGTCCTAAGCTGAAGGTGTATTTTGTCAGAACGATTGGCTTAGCTTGTTCTGCAGTTTGCCACCAGATTTGTATGTTTTGTTTTTGTTCCACCTGTTTTCATTTTGTGGCTTAATGAGATCTCTGTCTCTCTCTCCGTGTCTGTCAGTTGACAGGGGTACGACTCAGCTGGAAGCTGGTGTAGGCCAGTTGTAGTTGCTGAAGAAGACCGAGGCTTGGAACTAGAGTTGCGTCTGCTGTACTGCGAGTTTAACACAATGATTGGTGCATGTGCTGATGATGATATCACAGACAATGTCTGAGACATCATGTTCAGTAGAGTTCATAACACTGCCATTAATAACTTACAACGAGGTT
>Ga0209339_1001200_pt1 | contig 10795 bp, 10 predicted proteins | sample OlaalgELextract3_FD_187376 | JGI IMG/M metagenome (GOLD analysis project Ga0209339, IMG submission 187376) | Olavius algarvensis symbiont microbial communities from Tuscany, Italy - Type A ELBA extract 3 (SPAdes) (version 2) | ecosystem: Host-associated > Annelida > Digestive system >...
GATGCCCCCAGACTAGGATGATGAAACTTGGCGTCCAGGTAGCGAAGGGATGTCACTTTCATGTCGTGAAGACAGAATGATGATATGTGGAATCGTTTTGAGACAATACCGGAACGTTACAGACAGGCGCGTTACAGACGTCATGCTCATGCCATATAGCCAACCGTCTATATAGATAGACGGTTGGCTAAAAACTGTACAAGACAGAGACGTAGTTACAATTGAATACTCAGGCCACTATAAGGAAAATTTGTCACGGCACAATGGGGGGAGTGAGGCCTGGGGAGGGTGTCCCCCTCCACAACGTGGTGAGTTGCTTGACAAAATTTTCTACGACACCGAGCGTCACGCGGCCTGTCTGCGATGGCTGAGCTTCTTGTTTACTCTTGTGAACGATTTACTCTTCTTTTCCGTTCCAGTTTTCGTTTTCGTCCACTATGATAACACTGGACGCTGGTATCTTGTGAAAAATGCGAATATAAACGCAACGGTTATTTTCACTAAGGTACAACTGGCCTTCGTCCGAACATACCAGCCCACTCTAATACGGGTGTTTCGTCAGAAAAAGACGGCGAAGATAATCACAATGGTTACTGCTAATATTTCATACTTACTTGTTATCGGCACGTTTTTATGTGCCGGCTCACTGCGCCACAGTGTGCCGATACGGAAGAGTTGCCGAAGTATGCAGCGCGAACTGTGTCAGCGCTAGATGAGCTAGTTGTCTAGTTCAGTTATGGAGTCGTTCGGTAGATAGGGTGACCACTGTCCAGACAATGTGAAATTCCCTGACATTTCTCTGACGGTTCGCGGCACTCCTGCCCATGTTAAGTGTTACTCATATCGTGCCTGTATACTAGTGCTATTGTCAGTGGTGGGGTAGGGTGCAACAGTGCTTCATCCGAAATCAAAATGAAATGCAGAAACTCAGCAAAGTCAATAATGGATGCAAATATGCAGCTAACAATAAACAGTTTTAGGCCACTTTTCCCTGACAAGATTTTTTCCCTGACACTTCCCTGACTTTCAGTAAAATCCCTGACATTTCCCTGACAGCTGTCAAAATCCCTAACATTTCCAAGTTTTCCAGGTTTTCCATACAAGTGGTCACCGTGAAATTAATGGAGAAATAATTCGCAGGAGATCGTCAATTTCAACTGTCGCTCATTGGTCGCCTCCGTTCCATTCTTCGCTGACGCCGACGCGAACTTCGTCAACGACGTGGTCACAAAACTCGAGTTCGAGGTTTTCCAGCCCGGTGACGTCATCATCCACGAGGCGGCTGTTGGCACGAAAATGTACTTCATACAGGAGGGCATGGTGTCGGTTGTCACGGGCGACGGACAAGTCGTCGCAACTCTCTCGGATGGGTCGTACTTTGGGGGTGAGTTCCAGTTCCACAATTATTCTTTCTCTTCAATACTGGGCCAAAGGGGATGTGCCTGGTTCAGTTTAACTATTGTGGCAGACGATTCTGGAAACTGTTTACCTTCTCTGCTATTGTTTTAATTAAACTAAGCTGTGTTGTAGTTGCAAGGTATTCTATTCTTGTTTACGTAGGCTGAAATACACTGTGTCTCAAAAAAACCGGACCGCTACTTCTAATACGATATAACTTCATCAATTCACAACGTTCACTAATTGTTTTTGACAGAGAGAGAACATATTCAATTACCAATGCACTGAGTTAAAAGTTGTTAGTTCGGCTTAGAACCAGCTGCGTGGTTTCCATAACAACAGTAGCGACTTGACGGTCTGTGTCTCAAAAAAACCGGACCCTGCGATATTTTGACATAACTCGATCAAAAGTTTTTCAGTTTAAAATAAAATTTCAGAGATAGCATGTGTTCGATATTCTCAATTAAACCACAACGTTTGGAAACAGTTGTGTTTGTAGCAGAGTACCAGCTGAAGCGAGTTACCGTAGCAATCCTTAACTGTGTGTCATTCCACAGTTTATGCTGCATTATGAACAGAAAAGGTATTTTTAAAACAGTGTTTCTATCAGAATAATAAAATGTTTAAGCGGTATAAACAGTTACAACACGTGTTCGAATGCTGTCTTTCAGCATTGAGACCGCCCCGCAGTCGTTTTGCCGCTTGTTTATTGCCTTGCCGATGATACGTTATTAGTACTCGGCCCAGAAATCCTCTGTTCAGGTGTGTAAAGTCGCTGCTGTTGTTATGGAAACCACACGTAGTCAATTGAGAATTGAATAAGGTTTCTCTGTGCCAAAAATAATTAGTGATCATTGTAAATTGGTGAAGTTATGTCATATTAATTTAAGCGGTCCGGTTTTTTTGAGACACACTGTAGAATACATGAGCGTTATACGTACGCATCCTTCAACAAGAGGTCAGAGTAATTTGACAAAAAGCGCCTCACGGGGGCCAATTCCCCGGTTAGGGGTCACCCCAGGGGGTCGAAAGTTGTACCATTGAATTCCTGGGGTAGGGTTTCCTATTAGTGTTCCATAGTAACTATAGGCCTAGGATGCACCGTTTGGCCACAGTGCACGCGCGTGACAACCAACGACCAACCAAGCAACCAACCAACCAACGACCAACGACGTCACGACACAGCCTATCTCAATAAGCGCCTCTTTTTACTAACGTAAAGTGAGGCGCTTAAAAATAGAATACGTACGCTACGTATCCTTGAGCTTTGCTTGAAAGAATTCCTACGGGAGCCAATGCCCTAGGCACACGTTTATGTTTATGTTTATGTTTTTACGTATTGTGTGGGCGCAGAGATATGCCTGCTGACCCACGCTAAGCGTGTAGCAAGCGTCCGGGCTGAGACCTATTGCAATCTGTTCTCGCTGTCCGTGGAACACTTTACAGCCGTGCTGACCCGCTATCCTGACATGAGGAAAGCGATGCAGACCGTGGCCTCACAACGACTGCATGGCATCGGTCATGATCCAACCCTCGTCTACCGACAACCTTCAATGTCTTCGCTTTTTGAGTCGGACTTCAGACAAACCCCCAGCCAGGTACGCATGCGCGTCGATTCTCTGGGGGCCCGTAGGCAGATGGGGGGGGGGTTACAAATACGAATACAAATAGGCCTACAATCGCAATATCTCAACGAAAAATCATCTGATTTCGATGACATTCGGTACACAGATGCAGATATGGAACTCGGTGACAGTCACGTGACCAAATATGCGACTTTCTATTAATCCCTCGTTGTAAGTAGGCCTATAGCTCAAATACAAATACGGTTTATAAAGCGCAACTTACAATTAGCTGTCCAGGGGCGCTAACAAATATCAAAACGCGTTGTCAGTGGCTGGACGGAATGAGATATTCCCGCCGGATATCAGTAGTACGCGTTTAGTGCCAGTTTACAAAAAAGTCTCTCGCCTTGTGGGTCGGTTATGGTCAGGAGTATAATTTATGGATTAGTGCAAGTTTTTCAAATTTCTCTAGGAGAATCTCCGGGGGGCCGGAAATCTCCAGGGGAAAATCTCGTGGATTCGTCAGACGGGGACTGAAAACCTCCAAAATCGGAACCTGGTCAGGCATCGCAAAATTTTTGAGACTTTAGGTCGAAACCTCATCCTCATGTTGGCGAAACTGGCGTTATAGCGAAAATAATGTGTGTAGGCCTACACTAACCACTGTGTCGCCACCTGGCGAATGCATTTATAACGCACATTATTTCACTACGCTTGTTTGGCTCTCCTGTTGCTTCGCCAAGGCTGGATAACTCACGATCGCGGTAACGGACGTCGACCAAACATGGTAGGCATGGGCAAGGGGTGACCCTCTAGAAGTAATTAACCTTTTATGGTGATCCGGTCCCGGGCACGGATTCCGGATCACTTTTCCGTTTTTCTGGCCGTTGTGGAATAGCCTGGGGATTTTAGGAGATTTATTAGCATTCACCGACCGAATGTTACAATGCTTGGCTGAATGACTCACGCCGACAAGAGAATGAATCCGATACATTTTGGGAGCGATCCGGCAGACATCCGGATCCGGATTAATCCGGATTGGATCACGGATCAGATTTTGGCTTTGGTGGATCGAGTTTGAATACTGTTGGCTTGTACGTTGTCGTCTGTTGTCGGTTCAGCGCCATGCGCAGATTGCCGGTCACCGCAGCAACATCCGCCGAAACAGCAGTTTTCCACATCTCTTGTGCGTACTAGAGACGAGCAGCCACATGACCGTCAGCGACAACTGTCTCAACCGAGATAGATGCCCGTCACAAAATGACGAACCGCACCTCAACACGGCCGCCGCAGATTCACACTCTTCCTCTGCAGCCGGCGATGACGGCGCAAATTCCCCGTCGCTGGAATACCCGTGTTAATCGTGTACAGTGACGTCGCCAGGATTTTGTGCCTCGAGGGGCACGTACGCCGTGCTTGTTCAGAAATCACAGAATGTCTACGTGAACGTAGCACGTCACGTGACCGACATATACTTACTTACTTAATCCGGATGAAGTACCGACAAATGTCTGTGCACTCACTGTCGTCACAAGCATGGTCACAAGAGTCATTAAAAATGTTTATTTCAAGTAAGTAAGTAAGTAAATTTATAAAGCGCCATGGTCGCGAACGAATCAGAGGCGCTGAAAACATAGTTAAACAGCACGTCCACGCAAAGTTCAGTGTACTGGGTCAATCACGGGTCACGTGGTCGGGTCACGTGGGTCACAAATGACCAATTGTCAGCTCTGTGTCACAGTAGATTCGTGCGGTAGACGCATAATGTACAGCGACACGACGTATTATTTTATATAGACATGCACTAAACTTGGAGTTAAATTTGTGAGAAAAATAACCATTTAGCACACGTGGACGCATAAGTGTTTATTATGCGGCTCACTTAACAGGAGGCCGCATTACGCATTGCGCTCCGTCTGTTCGTCCATCTTTACACAGGGTTTTATCCAGGATTTCGCGTCAAGGGTGTAAGCAAGAACCAGGGGTCCCTCCCCTCCCCCTTCCTTCCCTTTCCCTCCCTTCCCTTCGCTTCCCGTCCCCTCCCTTCCCCTCCTTTCCCTTCCATTAGATGTAGGTCCCTTAAATTCAGCTAGGGGGCTGGGGGAGCGCTGTAAGCTCCCCCAGCGGGGTCTGCGGGGGAGCCCCAGCCGAAATTGAATTGGGTGCGTTTTAGCCTTAAAATATGACATCTGGTGGCAACAATTTTAATGATTTTCCTAAAAAGTCAACTGACCACAAAGTTCAAAATCACCAAATTTGAGTCACTGGGGTTTACACCCCGATAGAGGGGGTCTGCATCAACGCCACATCAGAGGGAGTGTCAACTTGAGCCAGGGGGTTTACATCCCCCCTAGGAGAGGTCTGCATAAAAGTATGCTTTTACATAAGCGCTTGTAATTCAGAAATAGAAATCGCAGCAAGTTTAAATTTAAATGTTGATACAAAGGTCTCAACACTGATCGCCAAGGTCGTCTTAAGGCCGAAAGGTCACTTGTTCAACACATCTCTGTCCGTCTCAGTGTGGCATTTGGGCTCGTAGCTCAAGAATGGAACAACGAAAAAATACAAATTCAGCACGACCGAGTAGGGCCTAACTCGCGGTGCCGTTTCAGCGTCAAGAGGTCAAAAGTCAAATCACATCTCTCGCAAACTTCTGTCACTCGACGTCGAGTTGAGTTTAGTTGCGTCGGCGAAGTGTCTATAGCGACGCCGATGCAACTCCGCTCAACTCAACTCAACTGACCTACTTCGCGCTTATTGGCTGTACGCTGCATGTTCAACTGGGTCAGTTGCACTGCCGATCGTCGGCGACAGTTGAGTTGCGTCGGTGAGGGTGTCTATAGCGACGCAACTCAACTCAACTCGACGTCGAGTTGAGTTGAGTTGCGTCGGCGAAGTGTCAATAGCGACCCGCCGACGCAACTCAACTCGACGTCGAGTTCAGTTGTGTCACTATAAACGGGCCTTTATAGACGTTAGATGCCACGCGCGTCCCAACTTATAGGCCCTACAGTTATGCTTATTTGCTTTTAGGCTCGGTTAAGGTACAAGGTCATTATTTTAAGCCTGTCTGTGTATATGACATTGGGATTTTATAAAGGTAAAGGTATAACATGGATTTATAGCGCCGTGATGCACCAAAATGCGCTCAGGCATGGATCACACAGCGTTATGGCCAAATTCCACTTAGCTAGCTAGTTGGCAAAAGTTGCCAACTCGTTGCCAACCTGGGTTGGCTCAGTTGGCGAACAAGTTGCACAACCAGCGAAGTTGAGCGAACTTGTTGTCCAACTTGTGTATTAAAGATGAAAACGTAACAGAAATAATTGTCACACAAAGACCAATAGCATTAGAGAATTTTTTTCAAGTGAAAGTCGTTCATGGCATATAAATATGTTATAATGCAAACCATTCGGCTGTCCAAATAAATTCGCAATTCTTTTCCAAGACAACTCTTTATCTTCCTCATTAGCATTAAGCGTTGTGTCCCACAGCGAGTTTTCACTTTGAACTGCATTAATGAGGTTTTCAGTGTCAAATTATGACAATTTTTTTACTCAATTTTTATGTCACTAAAGCCACTTTAGTCTCACAGCTCACATATGCTGCCCCGGCATGGAGTGGTTTTTTTATCAGAAACAGACACAAATAGGTTGCAATCTGTAATTAAGAAAGCTAAACGATTTGGATATCTACCATCATCCTTCTGCAATTTTGTTGAACTTTGTACAGATGCTGATGAAAAACTGTTCTTTTCTGTGCGTTACAATCCATATCATGTTTTGCGTCAACTATTACCCTCAGTCAAAACTACCAGTTATAACCCCAGAGCCCGATCTCACAATTTTACCCTCCCCGGCAACCTTACCAACCTTGGCAGTAAAAACTTCATCAATAGAATGTTGTTTGCCAATGCATACTAGATGACTTACGCGCTGTAGTAATTGTAATCCCTGACTGTAATTTTCTGTATTTGCTCACTGTTTTATTGTAATGTCTGCTTTGAACAGAAACACTAGTCGTTCTCCCATGCATCTTTATTGTTACTATTAGTTGTATTTGATTGTATGCCTATGTACTATGCTTTGTTACTTGTTTTTCCAACCGTAACATGTTGTGTTTGTCAGCATTCAATTAAAGCATTACTTACTTACTTACTTACTTACTTAAAATCTGTCTTTTCCATCTTGAAATACTACGTCATCTGTCGTCATAAATCCGACAAAATTATAAATAAGTAAAAAATAAGTAAATAGTAAAAAATATTCGTATCTGGGTCATCAGTTCGGTCAGGTCCGGTTGTTTCTCAAATTCCATTGATCCAGCAAGTTGGCAGCCCAACAAAACTCAACAAACTAGTTGCCAACTTGTTGTTTCAATCTCGACATGTCGAGATAGATCTAGCTGGTTGGTAACAAGTTGCCCAACCGGAAAAAGTTGCCAACTTGTTGGCCAACCTACGAACTAGTTCGACAACTAGTTGCTAACCCAGGTTGGCCAACAAGTTGTCGAACTAACTAGCTAAGTGGAATTTGGCCTTTATCTGCAAACGACATCGTGTGTCTGCCTGTACCTCGTAAGCGTTCACCAGACGGCGTCACCACTGATTGTGGTTGCAGACATCTAATTGCAACTTACTGCTCGCTTATCTACCCCGAAAGGATGAAAGACTCGACAGCGTGAACAACTGGCATACGTGGCTGACCTATAGCAGACCGTTTACCCACATAAGTGGTCATCCGTCAGCTGTAGGTCGAACGCAGGACAGGGAAAGTTCGCCGGTCAAAACAGGCTTTCTACCGCTGCGCCGCGCCACCATACAAACTTGTAACTCGACAACAAAATGACTTAGGGCGCGTTGCACACACTTAACCAAATGGTTAACCAGTCAGAGTTGACCGTCGGTTAGCTAACCGCGCGGTTAACCGTGCGTTCCTGCAACGCGCCCTTAGAAATTTTGTACGCAGGACTGTAATTTACTACGCCATTTTGAGGGCAAAGTCAAAGTTCATGGTCGCAAGGAGGCGTCGTGAAGCTAGCCACAAAATTAGCCAAACGGTTGGACGTCTTGGCCCGTCTATAGCGACACAACTTAACTCGACGTCGAGTTGCGTTAAGATGCGTCGGCGAAGTGTCTATAGCGACCCGCCGACGCAACTCAACTCAACTCGACAGCGTGAACAACTGTCACCGATCAGTTCTGAACGTCGTGACCCAGTGAGGGTGTCTATAGCGACGCAACTCAACTCGACGTCGAGTGGAGTTGAGTTGAGTTGCGTCGCTATAAACGGGTCTTTAGTCCAATTAGTCTTGTGGATGCGTCTGCGGGCGGCGGGTCCGAACACCCCCCCCCCACCTAGCGTCGACTCTGTATCCCCGTACCTCGTAGCTGGTCTCATGAAAGCCGCATTAGAAGTGTTGCGTGATGCAAGACCTGTGGGAAACGAATAAGACGACTTCAACTGTCCTTTGTCGCATGGCAGTAGCTACAACACGTTCGTAAACTTATCGAAATGCGACATCGCGGAAAATGCAGCAAACTGAAAACCTGGAGACCGTGCTTTAACTGTTGCATCCGAACTGGAAGTCGAGGTTGTTGTTGCAGTCTAGAACGACGTGTAGGCCTACCGTGAGTTTGTAGCGATTTATATAGCGTTTTATTATTTTTTTTTATTAATATGTATATATAAATAAACGATGCTTAGGCCTATCTTCACTGTGTTAGTTCTATCTCGTTGGATAATAATATGTTTTTTTTCTCACCGTATTTTTGTCCACTGGCTGATCCAAGATTGTCAGGGGACGCCCCACAACCACAGCCTCAGTTAGACCTGATTGTTTGGTGGCGCCCCACGTACAGCCACAGCCTCAGTTACGCCAGGGGGCGTCTCATTGCCACAGCCTCAACCGTCAGGGGACGCCCCATCACAGCAGCCGCCTTAATCAGTCCTGATTGTCAGCTAGGGGGCGCCTCGGGTTAAACTATTTTACACCTAAATTATTTTTTTTCGGCGAAGAGACCTCGACGTGTAAAAAGAGGCTGGGATCGTTGATTCGCCCTGTTTTGAATAATTATTGCTAAAAAAGAACTGGAGCCACTTCCCCACCAGTTACTGGGTCAGGGAAGCGCTATAAACAGACGAGGGGCGGTTAAAGGGTGGGGACATATCCCCCACATCTTGGTCAGGCGCTCAGGCCTCCTTAACTTTTAGGCAACACTGGGACACTGGCATTCATACCGTATTTTCGTAATGATAAATAAGAACGATATGAATGCTATCACGTACGCCCCCTAAAATTTTTGTCTCGTCCCTGTCAGCGTCAATGGGCTCCCGGAGATCGAGGTGATCGGCAGAGCAGACTGAGTCTTAGAATTCATTCCGGGAACTCATCCTAGCTGTATTTGGAGGACGGGGGTTGAGCAAACGAGCTCCCCGCGGTCCCACCAACCTACCCCACCCCGACAATTCAAAAACTCGGGTCTGCCTATCTTTAGCATCTTCTCAATAACCGCGTCCCGATTGCGTACGCGTGACCGTAGAGTGAATGTGATTAAAACGCTTGAATTGTCGTGAAATTTGCTAAAATTCACATGGAACTCTAATAGGAAGTCGTTTATGGAACACGTGTTGTAGCCGACGATCGATGATGTGAGCGACGCGATAGTGATTTCAGCTGCTGCAACTGGAAACATCTTCAGGACACGAATAGGCAAATTGACCAAGCTACGAACAACGCGTCCATCAACACGAAGCTAATGATAGCAGTTGCAGTGCTTGAAAGTCATGCGCGAGTAAAAAAAGGCAAAGAAGCGTATAGTTCTTGGTGAATTCACCTCAGAACTACGTACGGGACGCCACTTGTCAACGGGATCACACAGTGTTATCTGCCAACCGGGCAGGTTGGTACTCGATTTATCGACCCCGTAAGGATGAAAGGCTGAGTTGGCCTAGTTGGCTGGTTACTTACCGAAATGGTTTACCCGTCTACAGACGGTCACCCATCCTGGTACTAACTGGGTCTGCCGTAGCGCAACTACGTTGACCGTGGCCAACGCGTTACCACTGAGCCAAACCGCCAACCGCAGTGCTCTGTCTACTTAAGTAGGTAGCAAAAAAGACGAATTTGTCCATAATGACAACGTCACTTCTCAGGCCCAAAAAAGAGTGATGAAGTCACAAAAAGCAGCGCCACGTGTCGTCCGCATTTTAGCGTGTTTTGGCGACACGTCGAACGTTCATGAATGCTTGTTCGTGTTGTGACGTTGTGAGACGGCTTTTCGACGGTTTGTAACTTTGTATCCTTGTGGGTGATAACTGATAAACGATGCAACGCATCACAGTCGTCAGGGTAGTACATCCGACAAAAGTTATGATACGCCTTTCAGGTCGGAGACGTATCCGTAAACGCGCTCAACAAGACCTGCGTCTACGTCGCCGCCGGCGCCTGACAATTCGCTTGCAGTGTACAGCTGCCGGACACGCTTGTAATTAAACTGGCGACATTGTGTTTTAAATCACACGTCATGCGACAACCGGATTATCTGGCAGTAACCTTGGACCGATATGAACCTTCACCTTCTCTGCGATCATCGACACAACATCTTCTTTCTGTAGGCCTACCATTTTGTAACACTGTGTTAGGCAAACTCTTATTGATGACAGACGTCATTCATTATTTGGTCACATCTGTCGCCTACCGGAGAACACACCTGCTTCGCACGCACTGCAACTGTCAATAGAAGCCCACACCGGCACTCCTCCCGCTGCTGACTGGAAGCGCCCGCCGGGTCGTCCACGGAGAAATTGGCTGCAGCAATTGGAAGAAGACAC
>Ga0209339_1001205_pt1 | contig 10787 bp, 4 predicted proteins | sample OlaalgELextract3_FD_187376 | JGI IMG/M metagenome (GOLD analysis project Ga0209339, IMG submission 187376) | Olavius algarvensis symbiont microbial communities from Tuscany, Italy - Type A ELBA extract 3 (SPAdes) (version 2) | ecosystem: Host-associated > Annelida > Digestive system >...
TCGAGCTGGGGCTTGAAAGATTTTCTGGTGGCTCTATAAGGCTGAAGAGCCGCTGTAGCCACTACTAGCCGATGATCTGAGTTTGCTGGAGGTTCTGCACCCCTAAAGACACGAATGGATTTGAAACCATACGGACTGCATAATACATATTCTCCCCATGATAAGCTAATCAGGGGATAATTAGTTTTCTTTTTGTCTATCTCTGTCTGTCTGTCTGTCTGTTCGGGAAACATCTCCTCCAAAACTACTGAACGAATTTCTCGGAAATTTTGCTTAGGGACGGGGGTCTGTCCCGGATACTGCGTCTCGCATTTTGGTGGCTATCGCCCAAGGGGTCCCGTCAGACGAGCCGAAAATGTACCCTGGGAAGGTTTTGTATAGTATTCTGATTGCACCGATCGCCTTGTTATATACAATTTTGCCGCCAATTTTACGTTCAATTACGTTCTGCAGGTGTACACGAAACTCGAGTATTGACTTCAACAATGGCTGACACGATATGCCCCGCCCTCATGCAGTAGTTTACGTGCGTTACGTTGGCAAATTTTCTTCGAATATTTCTTGTTTACTTCGCGCGGAAGGAACTGTAGTTTCGTAGCTCACCAAAAGCTGACGAAAATCGAGAGGCATCAAACGCAAGTGTTGCTACCAAAGGCTTGAAACACAAGGACAAGGGCGAGAATTTCCAGGCTAAGGATCACGACAAGGAAAAGGATCTGTATGTCAAGGATTACAAACAAAGACTTTCATGCGTTTAATTTCTCAATAGCAATGCAGACTATCAGTCAAGGAGTTAGGAAACGGAAGTTTGTCCACCAACGAGAAAAAAAGAAGACTTGTTAGAAAAAGGGTTGCAGATTAAAATGTAGCGTTTAACAATACAGATTTGGAACATCTTTTAAATAGCCTTTCTATTTCCGTAATTTATTCAACCGTAGGAAACAATACAAAATATAGACATAAGGACTCGGCCAGTGGTTATTCGTCAACGTCAACGACAGTGACTAAGAACTGCCGTACCAGAGATAATCTCTGTGCTGTAGTATAGCGAGTGTTTTCAAGAAAATGGCGGCAAAATTGTGTCGCGTAAAAAAGCGCGCGTTAGAGTTAGACAAAAACAACACGAGCGTGCAACGTTGGTTTGATACTAATACTTCCCTCGCGATGCTGTCTATAAGAGTTCGCTGACTACGGCTAGCTAATAAGTGCAGCTGTCTCGGTGCTACAAAGAGCTTACTGCAACACGACTAACTCTCAGTGTGCCAGTGCAGTACAAGAACTCGTTAACAACAGAACACAAACACACTCATTTAGATCACATTCAATCTACATAAATTAAGTGCTGCGAGTGAACTATAAAATCAAGTGCAAGTGAGCAGAGTGCGGTAATAAAAAAACGTAATACGAAGTCAAGCAGTACATTTATAACTACCTATTACATCCATTTGGCTGTTCGAAGAGCATAATGTACCAGTGCCGTAATATGAAAGAATTTGGCGGAAACTTATAAAGTATTGAGCATGCCATTATGCCAATATAGCATAATGTAGATTGCATGAATAGGCTGAAAACTCAGCATTTGGAATGAAAGCATAAATTAAAACTAACGCCTCAGGCAGTTCAGTAAATGAATTTCGAATTTATTTTTTTATTCCGATTTGGATTAATTTTCGTAAAAAGAATTTAATAGATATGCCCTCCAGCATTGCAAAAACTTCTAGATAAAGCGCAACACAGCACACGACTTTGGCCGACGTAGTTCAGTGAATCTGCAACAAGACACTCACACGATCGACATGCAAATAACACGTCCCAGTGTTGAAATATGCCAGCAGCTTCCAACGTCCACAGGTCCAGGATACCTGTCGTAAAGAGTCGAAACAACACGGAACTCCATGCCGGGCAAGCAACCACTTACCGGTGACGACCAGGGAGATGGTGACTTCCGACTCGCCGAACTCGTTGCGCAGGACGACGCGGTAAGTTCCGCTGTCGACGACCTGGGAGTTGAGGATCGTCAGGCAGGACCGATGGGGTTGACCGACCTCGGTTCGCAGCACCGTCTCGAACCGCTCGCTCTTTTCGATCAGAACACCTTCTCGGTACCACGTAATCTAAGCACGTCGTGAAAACTCCGACGTAAATAAAAGACGTCTTCATACGTCGGACGACAACGAACTTTCTGCAGTCGATAAAAAAAGTCGCGGCACAATCTCGGTCGAACTGTAGTTGTGATCACCGAGAGATTCATCTCATACAATTGCACACTTTAGGCTAAGTGGTCACAGTCTACTAATCCAAAGGGTCACTACAGTCCGAAGAGTCATCGGTCCGAAAGGCTACTTGTTAGAATTAGGATTAAGGTTAAGGTTAGGATCAGCAACCTTTCAGATTAATGACCATTCGGAATAGTGACCCTTCGGACTAGCCTTACTGAAGACAACATGTTGCTGTTGTGGCCGCTTATGCTTTAGTGACAAAATTTAGTTATTTGTGTGTATTATTTTTTTAATTTTTAACATTTTTTATTATTACTATTACTAGCACCGCGATCTCCAACGAGCTTAGAACATTTAAATGCATATCTGTGAACTAAAAGCTAGAGATTTGAATTCCGATTTATATTCTCGCTTAAATTCATACGACGAATCGTGCGTCATTATATAGCGCTGGCTAAACAACTGACTTGTAAACTATATGGAAAGAGAGCTACTGTACCTCTGGCACTGGTTCGCCAGTCGCTTCACACTCGAACACAACAGTCTGTCCTTCCTCGACCACTTTCGGCTCGGGCTTTACGCGGATCTTTGGCGCCTCGCCGACTTTCTCTTCAGTCTTCTCCAGCATCATCTCCGCAGTTGCCTCCGCAGCCGGCTGCTGCACCAACGTCACTGATTCCTCTGTCTCAGCTGGCTGTTCGGCTTTGACGGTGAGGTCGACGACATCTTCGGCGACGGTCTGTACTTCGCTAACTTCTGGCATTGTCAGCCTGCGCCCATCAAATCGACAAAACTGTACTTGCAGTTCATCTTCACGTCACTGTTTACACGTAGCGCTGTATTTTCTACGTGCTCCGTGAACGGATGCATATCAGAAACTATTTCAATTAAATACGTCGTATTCGCTTTTACCATGAGCTCATCGCAGTGCATGCATGCAAATTCCCCCACACTTAAATTCCACGTGCGTCATCCCCATTGGACAGACATGCACTACTGGCTCACGACATCACACTTGCAAACTATCTGGACAGAGAAACTCTCGTAAAATATCAGAAAATATCTAGAAAATATCGTCAAACTTTTTCCCTACTCGGCACAGAGTTGGACATGGGTCGGGTTCATCCATGGGCCGGGTTGGGTCGGATTGGGTCGGGTTGGGTCACAAAATTCTTCGTCTTGGATGGGTCGGGTTGGGTCGGGTCCAGTGTAGAAAATATCTAATAAATATGCAATTTACACCAAAGAAACCGATTATTCGATGACTTTCGTAATGATAAGAAGTTGTAACATTGCCATTTATTATCGTTTAATTATTTATTCCAATATTAAGGACGTTTTTTTGTGCGGGCAAAAAAACCGTGGCTCGTGAAACGATGATGTTGGCATCTGGAGTGAAAAGTCATTTGATGGACAAACTGAAGGATTCGGCAGCTGATGGCAAAACTAAGTCATGTATAAATGGGTCGGGCTGGGTTGGGTCCAGAGTTTCATGTTTTATTCTGGGTCGGGTCGGGTTGGATCGCTTCACTTGTGGGTCGGATTGGGTCGGGTCAAGAAAAACGGATCCATGTCCAACTCTGACTTGGTAGCCACACAGTTCTCGTTTCCTACTACAAAATACTGCTGCAAAATTCGGACCCGCCACTTTCTGATTGGGCGTTAAATATAGGTTTGATATGAAACATGGCAACTTTCGACTAATATCTGGCTATATTGCGGCGACAATACAAGACACTCACCAGTTTGTATGGAACGCTAGTAGGAAATGTGTATCATCCGTCGAATAATGTCACTACATTTGACTTTGAGTGGCCTGTCAAACTCACAACTACTGTAGAATATAGGCCTAGCAATTAGTACCTACGAAGCTACATGAAGTATCTACAAACAGTGTATAACTGTTTATATTTGGCAACTTTTTGTCTTTTTATGCGTAATATTATACCGTGTCGTGTGGTTTCTCTGCGATAGCTGAGCTTATTATTACTCTTGCTTTTGCAAAAACTATCAATTAAAAATGTAAGAAAATACGTACTCTACACTTGCTTCTGAAAACTCCGGTTTCTCGGCTGAAAAAAACAACGACTAAATTAATAGATTTCGTCATAACTCACAAATACCTGCATCGAGAACGCTACGTAGAAAATAACTTGGCAGACATATTACGAATACGTTTATTCGCCAAAGAAGGCAGCACAAAACACACGAACATAAAAGCACAACCATACTGTACTGTGTAATTAATCTTGTAAATCACCGAAACAAATGAAAAATACCTGTTGGTTGTACTATTTCTTCAGAGACAGTTTCTGGTTCTGGTGCTACGGTCTCCTGCTCGCCAACTACCGTCTCGACTTTCGGAGCGACTTCTGCCGTCGGAGTTTCTTTCTCAATTACCACAGGTGCGACGTCTTCACCGACAGGTGCGACGAATTCTTCGGCAAATGTTTCCGGTTTCACCTCGTCGCTCTGGATTCCGACGAATGTCTCGCTAACGGCCACCACCTGCGTCGTCATCGTCGGAACTTCAACTTGCAATTCCGCCGCTTCCTCGCCACTCGGAGCCGCAACCATTTCCTCCGAGAACGTCTCGGACGGAATCTCCGCTTGCTGCTCTGAAACTAGCGACTCTGACAGGGCGATCGTCTGCGATGTGGTTGTCGGAACTTCAACCTGCAGTTCGGCAGCCTCTTCGCTTGTCGGCTGTGCAGCAACGTCCTCTGAATACGTTTCTGCCGGGATCTCCATCTGTTGTTCTGACACTAGGGTTTCTGACAGCACAACCGTTTGGGTCGTGGTCGTTGGAATTTCGACCTGGAGCTCTTCCGCCTCTTGTCCAGTAGGCGCAACCACATCTTCCGAGAATGTCTCCGTCGTCATCTCTGTTTGCTGTTCGGAAATAAGACTTTCAGACAGGGCGACGGTCTGACTTGTCGTGGTTAAAATTTCGACTTCCATTTCGGCAGCTTCCTGTTTAGTTGGTACCACCTCAAAGTCCTCCGAGAACGTCTCCGTTGGCATCGTCGTCTGCTGCTCCGAAACCAGCGTCTCTGAGAGGGCGACAGTCTGTGTGGTGGTCGTCGGGACGGCGATTTCGGTTGGCGCCAATTCTTCGCCGGTCGGAGCCACAACTTCCTCTGACAGAGTTTCCGTTTTTAGCTCCGTTACCTGTTCTTCTGTCATCGATTTTTCGCGCTCGGAAATTTCAGCGGAGGAAACGTCCATGTGAATTTCCGTAGGAGCAACCTCCTCGCCGGTTGGAATTACTACATCTTCTGAAAATGTTTCGGTCGTAATTTCAGTAGTCTGTTCCACCGCAAGCGATTTCTCGCGCTCAGAAACTTCCGCCGTCGTAACATCAAACTGGATTTCGGACGGTGCAACTTCTTCACCAGTTGGTGCTAGCACCTCTTCGGTAAACGTTTCAGGTTTAACCTCACTTATCTGTTCAGCAACCATAGACTTTTCGGGCTCAGAAACATCAGCCGACGAAACATCGACCTGAATTTCCGTAGGAGCAACCTCCTCACCGGTTGGAATTACTACATCTTCTGAAAATGTTTCGGTCGTAATTTCAGTAGTCTGTTCCACCGCAAGCGATTTCTCGCGCTCAGAAACTTCCGCCATCGAAACATCAATTTGGATCTCGGACGGTGCAACTTCTTCACCAGTTGGTGCTAACACTTCTTCGGTAAACGTCTCGGGTTTAACTTCACTGATCTGTTCAACAACCATCGACTTTTCAGGCTCAGCAACATCAGCTACGGAAGTATCAATGAGGATTTCCGAAGGTGCAACTTCTTCGCCTGTTGGCATAATGACGTTCTCAGTAAATGTATCAGGCTTCAACTCAGCAGCCTGTTCAGCAACAAGTGACTTCTCTCGATCACTTACCTCTGCCGTTGTTACTTCAACCTGAACTTCCGACGGTGTCACCTCCTCGCCAGTTGGTGCCGAAACCTCTTCGGCAAATGTTTCTGGTTCGACGTCCGCCATCTGCTCAACAACGAGAGACTTTTCACGCTCTGAAACTTCGGCTGTTTTGACATCCATTTGAATTTCTGTCGGAGCTACCTCTTCGCTCACTGGAGCAACAACCTCTTCTGCAAAAGTTTCTGGTTTTACCTCCGTCATCTGCTCCACAACCAAAGTCTTTTCAGGTTCTGATACTTCGGCCGTTCTGACATCCACCTGAATCTCTGTCGCAGCCACCTCTTCACTTGTAGGCGCAACAACCTCTTCGGCAAATGTTTCTGGCTTTACCTCCGCCATCTGCTCCACAACCAAAGTCTTTTCACGCTCTGATATTTCCGCTGTCTCAACATCCAGCTGGATCTCGGTTGGAGCTACTTCTACTCCAGTGGGAGCAGTGACCTCTTCTGTAAATGTTTCTGGCTTTACCTCTGTTATCTGCTGCAAAACCAAAAACTTTTCGGGTTCTGATACTTCGGCTGTTCTGACATCTACCTGAATCTCTGTCGCAGCCACCTCTTCACTTGTAGGCGCAACAACCTCTTCGGCAAATGTTTCTGGCTTTACCTCCGCCATCTGCTCCAAAACCAAAGTCTTTTCCCGCTCTGATATTTCGGCTGTCTTAATATCTAGCTGGATCTCTGTTGGAACTATTTCTTCCCCAGTTGGAGCAGTGACCTCTTCTGTAAATGTTTCTGGCTTTACCTCTGTTACCTGCTCTAGAACTAAAGACTTTTCGGGTTCTGATACTTCCGCTGTTCTGACATCTACCTGAATCTCTGTCGCAGCCACCTCTTCACTTGCTGGAGCAACGACTTCTTCGGCAAATGTTTCTGGCTTGGCCTCCGCCATCTGCTCCAAGACCAACGTTTTTTCTGGCTGTGCTACTTCGGCTGTCTTAATTTCCAACTGGATCTCTGTTGGGGCTACTTCTTCACCGGTAGGAGCAAGGACCTCTTCCGCAAATGTTTCTGTTCGGAGCTCAGAAGTCTGCTCTACGACAAGAGTCTTTTCGCGATCACCAACATCCGCCGTCATTACCTCTATCTGGATCTCAGACGGTGCAACGGCCTCGCCACTAGGTGCAACCACCTCTTCGGCGAAGGTTTCCGGCTGGATTTCTGCATGGGTGATCTCTACAAGTGTGCTCTCTTGTGAAACCGTCTGTGCCGTAGTTGTGGGAATTTCAATTTCAACTGCTGATACCTCAAGACCAGTCGGAGCAACCACAGTGTCAGTAAATGTGTCTGGCTGAAATTCGGCGCTCTGTTCCGACGTCATCATCTGCTGGACTGAAACAGTCTGAGCAGTGGTCGTTGAAACGTCGATCTCGAGAGGTGCCAGCTCTTCTCCGGTTGGTATGACTATCTCCGACATAACGACGTCTGGTTTAAATTCTTCCAGTTGCATTTCAATTAGCGTGTCCTCTCTTGGCATAACGTCTGGCTGCGTTATTTTGAACTCGACCTCTGACGGTTTGATCTCTTCTCCGACAGAGATCAACATCTCCGAGACGACTGACGTTCGCCTGTCTTCAGATATCTGTTCGACCGTCTGTGTGACCTGCTGTTGCTCTCTTTCGGCGGTAGAAATTTCAAACTTTATGTCTAATGGCTGGATTTCCTCGGTTACTGGAGCCACTACTCCGACAGTGACAGGCTCGGTTTTCATCTCAGATATTTGTTCCAAAGTTTGTGTCACTGTTTTACCTTCAACTAATGCACTGGTGACGTCGACCATTATCTCAACTGGCTTTACGGCTTCTCCCGTCGGAATCACAACTTCGGTCGTTACGGATTCTGGACTGACCTCTTCTACTAGCTCGTCGATGCGAATAAGCTTCTGACCTTCCACGTCGGCAGTTCTAATTTCAAATTGTACCTCTGTAGGTTTGACTTCTTCGCCTATCGTCATCTGGAACTCGGAAACCACTGACTGTCGTCTGGCTTCAAACATCTGTTCCATTATCTGAGTTTCCTTCTGTCCAACCACTTCTGCTGTTGAAATTTCAAACGTTACCTCAGCAGGTCTGATTTCTTCGCCAGCCTGAATAACAACTTCCGATAAAACCGACTCTGGTTTGATGTCAAAAATCTGCTCAGAAATTTGAGTTGTTTTCTGCTCTTCAACAGCAGCACTGGCAATTTCCAACTGTATCTCGGTAGGCTTTAGCTCCTCTCCTGTCTGTATTAAAAGTTCGGAGGTAACAGTCTCCGGTTTTACCTCTTCAAATTGTTGTTCAATCTGCACGAGTTTTTGCGCTTCAGTTCCGGCAGTTGACACTTCGAATTGTATTTCAGTAGGTTTGATCTCCTCGAAGGACATATGAAATTCAGAAATCACCGATTCCCGGCGAGCAGCTAAAACTTGTTCAGTGATCTGGATTTCTTGCTGTTTTACAATCTCTGCTGTAGATATTTCCATCTGAACTTCTGCCGGTTTCACCTCTTCTCCTGTTAATATAGCAAATTCTGAAACCACTGTTTCGGGTTTAACTTCAGCCTCCTGCTCCATTAGTTGCATTACCGCTTGGGTTTCAAAAGAAGCAGTACTAACCTGTGGTGTAACTTCAACAGGTTTAATCTCCTCTCCAAAGGCTACGTGGAGCTCAGATATGACTGATTCTCGCCGCTCAAAGCTAGTCTCTTCCGAAATTTCCAATTGGACTTCGGCTGGTTGGACTGCCAACTCGCCGACTGAAAGCAACAGTTCTGAAACTACTGACTGACGCTTAACTGGTTGCTGTTCAATTACTTCAGCCACCTTCTGTGAGACCGACTCTGCTGTTGAAATCTCGAACTGGACTTCGGAAGTGCGCGCCTCTTCTGCAGTTGGGATCGTTGTTACGCCACTGGTGAACGTTTCCGGCTGCATCAACTCCTTCTGTTCAATCGCCCGTGTCGTTTTCCGATCCACAGCCTGCGCCTGAGCAATTTCGAACTCAATCTCTGCCGGAATTGTCGTCTGTCCTGACGGCACCGAGATTCCTTCGCTGATGGTGTCTGGTTGGGCGTCGAAGCGCTGCAGGCCGACTCGCGATGCCAGAGGAGGCTTGACGGAAGGCGCTACTCCGACATCGGCCGTCACCTCAGCCGGCTGGACCAAGATCCCCGCCTCGCTAATCAACCCTTCTTCTGTCGTTTCTGGGTGGCCTGCCGGAGTTTGTGTCGTGGTCAAAACTAGTTGCTTCGGCTGGGAAGTAGCACTAGAAATCTCGACGTCAGTTAAAACCTCGAGCGGAAACACCGCCACGCTAGATGTCGGCGATAGGTCACGCGGTTCCAACTCCGGGCTGACTCGCTCGGCCATTGCCGCTACACCACTTAGTTCCGGCTGTCCAGCGACAGCGAATCCGATGTCGTCTCCTTCTACGTCGCGGCTCGATGCTACATCTGGTTTAGCGGGTGTCAGACCCTCCATGACTGCTTCCGGAGCCAGCTCGCTGACAGCCTGAACGGGGGCTCTCGACGGCTTCGGCAGTTTGACTGTGGCAACTAGAGGCTGGAACACAACTTCTTCGGTGGTGGGTTTCTCCTCTGAAGCTTTAGGAATACCTTCTGAGATCAGCTCGGGTCGCAGTTCCACGGCCTGGACGTGGGCGCGAGTCGGCTGCGGCAGCTTGACGATTGCCGTATGCACGGCTGGTGCGGCAACGTCTCCGGGCGCGACCTCTTCCGAGCTACGGACGACCGCTTGGTCAGTCACGGCGTCGGTCGTCTGCAGAACAGTCCGCTGGACTGTGGTTCGTTGAGGCTTCGGGAGGATTTTCTGCGCGCGAAAATGTTGCGGAATATCTTCCATGCTGGCATGCTGCTTCGACAACTTGAGAAGTTCGCCGGCGACCGTTTCCATCGACGCTCCGCGCATCTGCTCGATGGAGAAAGACAACCGGCGACCCGTCACCTTGGCCAGTGCCGGACCCTCGTCGGCCGGGACGGTCTTCTCCACGGCTGTTTCGCCGCGGTCGTCGAAAGGCCAGATCCGTCCGGTCACGACCTCGTCCGTGACGCTCTCGTGTGTCGGCTGGACGCGCCAAGCCTTCGGCTGCGCGATCTTCGCCGTTGATACCTGCAGCTTGATTTCCTGTGGTTTTAAGACCTCCTGCGTGACGACCACCTGCCGCTCTTGCGCCGTCTCCAGAACTAACGCTACAGTGAACAAACATAAATCACTACTACAGCACTGTAACTTTTTATCAGATTGTGGGCGCGATACGATACAATTAACGTACGGTCAAAAACGGAACGGTAGCCATTTTAGGCTATATATTAAAACCTTATGTTATATGTTATGTCAGTCTACGCAAGGAACAAAATTGAAGAAATGTACTAAAAATAAACTGATGAGCATGATAAAGGCGGTCCAGGCAGCCGTGAAAGCAGTCAGCAGAGTACCAGCAGTCTGTGGTTGGAAGGATTTGTGTAAGAGCTACGTTTCAGCTTAAAGATTGGGAAGTAATGGATGACAAATGTGGTGAGAATGAACATGCTGAGCCGACAAGTGCATGAAGAAGTAAATCAGAACAAGACTGCCAAGGCTAGGACACATTTGTAGACCTACGACCTACGACTGTGAGTGTTGTTTATACATATG
>Ga0209339_1001206_pt1 | contig 10786 bp, 6 predicted proteins | sample OlaalgELextract3_FD_187376 | JGI IMG/M metagenome (GOLD analysis project Ga0209339, IMG submission 187376) | Olavius algarvensis symbiont microbial communities from Tuscany, Italy - Type A ELBA extract 3 (SPAdes) (version 2) | ecosystem: Host-associated > Annelida > Digestive system >...
GGATGATAGGCTTCCTCTGGTGTATGGAATAGCTTCAGTAGGCTATCTAGGATGATAGGCTTCCTCTGGTGTATGGAACAGCAACAGTAGGCTATCTAGGATGATAGGCTTCCTCTGGTGTATGGAACAGCAACAGTAGGCTATCTAGGATGATAGGCTTCCTCTGGTGTATGGAATAGCTTCAAATGGATTTATCGTTGTCGAATCATGCGTACTGTATAAGTACGTTAACGTGTTTTTTTGAGTATGTTTTTTGGAATGCTGATGTGTGGCTGCTGCTGTTACTGGGATGTTCAGGTAATTGACGAGTTGGAGGAGCGCATGGGTAAAGGTGGCAACATCGTTGACTACCACAGCTGTGAATTCTTTCCTGAGCGTTGGTTCGACATTATCTTTGTCCTCCGCACTGATAACAGCATTCTGTACAAGCGCCTGCAGCAGCGGTCAGTGCATATACAATTATACGTTGCTGTCTTTTCACTGTAATCAGACTTGGCCTTTCTGTCTCAGTTTAGTTGCTAATTGATCTGTTTGTTACTGTTGACAAAATAAGCGTAAATTGTTTACTGCAAGTACAGTATCCCTTATATTGTTAGTCTTATGTCCGTCCATCTGTTTGGTCTGTAAACACTAATTCTGCATTTCACTTTTTGGATCAGTCTTTCGCTGAGACTTTCTCTGATTCCTAAATTCGGACTGAGGCCAAAGATAAGCCAAAAAGTGAAGTTGTTTTTTCGTTTTGTCTCAGCAATTAGCTGAGCATTTAGCTGAGACCAAACTTCGGACTGAGCAATCGCTAAATCCAAAGCTAATTAACTCACCGGTTGATTTTGCATGCACAAGATAGGTTAATTAGTTAGAGATTAAGCTTTTATGAACGAAAATCACTTCACTTTTTTGCTTATTCATAAATAAACAAAGAACTACGGATATATCGGCCATGACATCAGTGATGACATTATGGAGTGAGCAGTGATGTGCGAGGCGTGTGATTGGTTAATTCGAACTCGGGACTGAGAATAAAGCTCAGCAGTTTGCCATTTTGGACCTATTAACTCACTCGCATTTGCCAATGAAAGGAAAGCATACATGGAAAATCTGTGAGGATTGTTCGTGCATCTTTTTATGTTGAATACTTTGACCACAGAATTTTCCCTATTGGATCAGAAATGTAGAAGGAAATAGGTATGGCATGGAGGTACCAATTACTGATATGCATATGCAAATTCCTTCAAGTTACTCCAGCAATCGCTAGATGGCGCCTCAGGTATGCTGATTCACTTTGACAGCTCGACTGTTATGGCATTTCTTCCCAGACAGACACAGCACAGATAATAGAGGGTTTATTGTATTTGATGTTAAAGTGCTCACATGTATAAGAGTTTAATATAGGGTGCCCCCTGGTCATGGAATTGTTATATAATAGGCCCAATCTGTTTCCTGGTTGGATGGCATAAAAGGCATCCTGAACCAGGGTTAGTTTGGTTTCGTTACGTTTAGTTGTTTAGGTTTTTTAGTGTTGTGTATTATTTCAGTTAGCCTAGTTTGTCTGGTCTACTTGCCAAGTTATTGGCTAGCCATGTCGTATCCAATGATGCATATATTGTCGAGGAGTACGTCTCATGAGGGTCCGTTAACCTTTAAACAAAGCAGTTCATATGAACTGTTTTGATGTTTTCATTATAGTTTTAGTTACTATTATTTTTTAGTTGTTCATCTTCATCATGGTCATCTTGTCACAACTTTCGAGCTCTCTCACATTTTAACTAATAGGCCTACTCTAAACAACGTATTTTTGCTTCCTATCTGAAATTAATATCTTTAACAAACATTTACTTTTTGCATGGCACGATGTAGCCTTTTGGTGCTGAAAGTGCCCTGATTCTTTATAGACGTCGGCACTTTATAAATCATTTACTTACTTACTTAAAGTGCCGTTAAACACTAACCGACCAACCAACCTCTTGATTTTTGACAAAAATATTAACACCTGTGTTAAATATAAGTTACAGAAACTGTTTTTAAGCATGTTTCATTGTATTTGTTTATGTTATTATTTTAGTGGATATGAAGGAAGGAAACTGCGCGAGAATGTTGAATGCGAGATATTTCAAACAATCCTTGAGGAAGCTCGAGACTCGTATCGTGCCGAGATTGTGCATGAACTGACGAGCAACACACCCGACGACATGGAGTCGAACATTGATCAAATACTGAAGTGGATAGAACTTTATTCGTCAAATAACAGCAGCGTATAGCAAAGCTATATGCTGTAGACTGACTGCCTATTACTAGAGTGAAATGTACAACAAAAGTAAATGCAGTAGACTTAATTGCACGTTCTCGTGAGTACAAATCTGTGGATACTTATAGTTTTGCAGACGTTCATTTAACCCAGTCTTTCAGAGCAGATATAGGTCAGGGGCCTGATTTTCGAAAAATCTTAGGAAGATCTTAGGAAGTTCTTAAGACTTATGAAAATCTTAGGAAAAACTTACGACCACTGCAAACCTGTCTTAGGAAATTGCGAAATCGATTACACTGTAGTTTTGTATGTAAACCGAGATTATATATTCTATTATCTAGGATGTAAACAATAAACAACAATTACGTCATCCGTTCATACGTTTGTGGCGAGAAGGAAGTAACGAAACGTGCTAACTTTGCTCGATTTCCGCGCGCTGCTGTCACCGAGTTGTGCCAACTCATTGCAGACGACCTTGTGCTGCCTACTGATCATGTGACTTATGCAAGCCCAACCATTGGATGCTAAAAATAAGTCAGAGAAACTTAAGAAATAGTTAAGATTTCCTAAGACGTGTTTCGAAAATTGACTTACGATTGTCCTAAGTAAATCTTAGGAAATCTTAACTTGCTGACTTAAGAAAAACTTAGGACATATTTACGACAAACTTAGGAAAAACTTAAGAATATCTTAAGATTTTTCGAAAATCGGGCCCCAGGTCCTCTAGGGATCAGCTAGTAAATTTGGGTATGACCAGAGCATATATAAGGTGCATTAATGTAATGTGCAGTTAAAAGTGACAAAGTACTATAGATGGGACGTAAACATAGATCATGTTAAGGGAACATGCTGCAGTTGCTTTTGCAAGTTGAAATTTATGCAAAAATTTATTAAATTCATTCCCACATTTTTGTGATGGGTTCATTTCTTATAATAATTGTAATTGTATTATTAATAGTAAGTCCATTTAAGAGGCATTTCTATTCTGAGCACATGCACTGTGACCCGTCAGAAAAGTCTGTTCACATTTTCATTACACTGAGTGAGGCGATTCTTTTGAACTGAATGAAGTCTTACATATGAACAAAGAAGACGCATTGGTTTGTAGTAAGTAGACGATAGTATCCGGCCTGATAAGTGAAGTGATATTTCTGATGAGTACCCACTTGAAGGAAAGGGGATATTAACCCAACTGTCCAGGGGCTAATATTTGTGTAAAACTTTCAGGCACGGATGGAAGCAGCGAGGCCCAAAGGGTCGAGAGTAGGGTTCGAGTCTTCCTGTCCACCAGCTGGCCATCTGAGGGAGTGCTGTAAGCTCCCCCAGCGGTGTCCCGGGCTGGAAGGTTTTTCTGGCATTCTAGTCACTCCAGAGTATCTTTTATTGCCATTTCCAGTCCGACTACTCACATCAATGATGAAACATTGTCAAAATTTCAAGCACAGATTTCAGAATGTTTAGAGTGATCGGCAAGTTTGTCCATGCCTGTTCTTACAAGTAGCTTGACTGGATCGGGCTTTGATCTTACTTGGTTTAGCTCGCTGTCTTCCAAGCACCTCTGTACCTTTGGTCTTCATGGTGGTTTACATATTTTTTTTTAAATTGTTACAGTTTTACTTTCCTTTCAGTGAGCTGTGTCTAGTGGGATTAACCATTGTCCTTCAATGCTATGACACTGTTGGTTGGGTCATCTGACCCGTAAAATCGTCCCAGAAATGACCTATAATTTGTTGAGTGGGATGATAAACCCTACTATACTATACTAGTTACCAAACCGATGTCATTGCACCCATCAAAATTGCTCTTGTTTTCATGAAAACATCAACTTTGCACATTCATATGTCTGATTTGTCTGAGCCATTGAACGACAGAGTGTTATATGGCATTGTCTGGTTTTGTTATCCACACAAGTCATGTCAGACTGGTTAGTCATTTAGTAAAACGAAGTTGACTTCTTTGATTAAAAATTTTGAAACTTGCAACTTGGCATTCTCATTGTGACCACTGCTTGTCATCTGTCTATTCTGCTGTATTGAGACACTTATTCTCTCGCTGAGCGATGGAATAATTGCACTTACTGTCATAAATTTGTCTGAAACAGCCGGTACTGAGATGATAATATCAGTTGCACTTCTTGTTGCTTATTTTGTAATATAATTGAACATAATTTGTGCTGGTTGTTGTGTAATGTGTCTTATTGTTTTTTATGTACACTTTTAGTGTGACTTGTGTCGAGGAAACCCCTTCAGTTTTCATCAGTTCAAACTAAATTTGAATTGTTCTTTCTTTCTTTTTTATTTGGGGTGGCACATGCTACCTTCGTATGCCAGCGCTGAGGCCTGCCTCAGAGGCTGGCCCAATGTGCAACCCCAGGGAAGGGACTAGTGTAGTGTTCTGCGACACCATCAGGCTAACCTGATGGTGTGTGTAGTGTGTAGTTGTTGCGCGACCTCTCCTTATAGAGAGGTGTGTAGGGCTAAGGGAGGGATCAGGAGTGGAGAGACCTTGTGCCATGATATTTACCCTGCTCGGCCTATAACCACTGTTTCTCAGGCGACTTACACTGTTTCTCAGGCGACTTAATACCTACTGCATGATGGACGGCCATAGCTCATGCGCACCTCGCACTATGGGTCCATGCGTGCGTGCGAACAGAGCCATTGATGACCGGCCAGCGCATACAGCAGGAGGCCATCTCTTATCAGTGGTTCAAGCAGCGACTAATACTGAGCGTCTCTGAACCCAGTATTAGCCATCAGTCACAGATTAAAGAGGACACCGTCGAACCCTCTGTGCCTGCCCGAGAATTTAATCTCAAAGCATACGCCTGTATAACCTGACACAATGATCTGGCCAGCCTGGGCCTTGAACCCAGACTCGCCGATCATCGTAGCCAGGCAGCACATACCGCGACGCTACCAACAGTGCCACCGAGGCAGGCGTCAACGATATTTAAGAACCATAATTTTTAAAACCACCAGCTGTCACAATTACACAGGACACTGTTGAATCCTCTTGCCTGTCTGAGAAATTAATTTCAAAGCATACATACTAATAGTCCCTGACACAAATTATATGACCAGACCTGTGATTTGTACCCAGACCTATGCCTTTGCAACCATTTAGGCATAGCATGCAGTGTGAGTGTTACCACTAAGCTACCATGATGGGCCTGCTACTTCCTTATTATGCCTTCGTCATGCCAGAGTGGCTGGTGGAGGCATTATATTCTCGGTCTCTGTGCTACTGCTCGTCCTTCTGTCTGTTCTTCTTCTCGTGTGCGTGTCATGAACCATAACTGGTCAGCGACGAAACAGCATCCGCAGAGTGTAGCCGAGATAAGCCGTCATTCAGTTTTGTCAGGGAACAGGATTTGACAATGTGGAACATTGTCTAGGTCTCGCCACAAGGACACAGATCAGTGTCTGTAAGTCACCATTTCCTTCTGCAGGCACCGCAGTGTCCCTGTTCCATGCGAAAACGTCTGTTCATAGCAGCCGTTACCAAATTGTGAACATGATATTTTGAAAGCAAATGAACCGATTTCGATGCAAATTGGCACAAGTGGCCAACTGAGCAAGGGCATGAAACGATCAACTTTGGGGGTCAGGAGGTTGAAGGTCTCACTCACACAAGGCTGAAAATATATTTGGAAGCCTGGCGGTGGCATCAGTCACGACCCCGTTGGGCACAGTAGCTTTTCTACACTGTGTCTCAAAAACAGTTTACCCCTTGAAATTTGATAATAACTTAGGCAAATGTGGACCGATTTTCAAAATTCTTTCAGCAATTGATTCATAAGAAAATTCTGTGTGTATACATCACAGAGCTGACCTGCAATATGTTGCTACACTACACTTGTGAAATTTGGAAATCCAAAATGTTACTGATTTTGACAGCATCCTCAACAAACTGTTGACATGTGTCTCAGGACACATTGAGGACTTGATTTAACATTTAACAGTAGTCAGACTGCTCAAACTGTCTGACTGACTAACATCTTGAAGATTGTCAGACAAAGTCTCGAATCAACAGTTGAATGTTGTTGCATCATGGTGATTTTTTCACCATGCTGATCTTTGCACAATCTTTGTTCGTTGCTGGCTGTACTTGGAATGTTGTACACATATTTAAGTATTAAATCATTAGTGCAGTATTTTTGTGGCAGGTTACGTAAGATGATAATCTCACATTAAATTTTAGTTAAACATGTTAATTGTCATGTTCGACATGAAAATTACATAACATTTTTGGATTTTTGACTTTCGCAAGGTAGTGAAGCAACAATTCAACATATTGCAGGTGAGGTGGAAATCTTTGTGGTGTATGCATAGAGAATTTTCTTACGAATCAGGTGGTGACAGAATTTTGAAAATCGGTCCACATTTGTCAAAGTTATTATCAAACATCGAGGGATACTTTTTTTGAGACAGTGTAGTTTGTATTTTGCTACTGCTGAAGAGGCTGAAAATTATATTGGTGTCAGACTGAGTTCTGTGGAACAATGTACTGGGTTAGTACACTTCTTTGTTTGGACATGCTGAAGTGCTGACTAGACTCATTAAATTGTTTTAATTTATAACAGCTGGCTTTTGCTATGCCTGTGTAGCACCTAGGCAGAAAAACTAACTAAAATTAACATTATAATGCTGTACTTGGAGTGTTGAAAATTGTTTTTATGGTGTGCAGACAACTAGAAGAGGTTGACAAGGAGCTAGAGGTGCATCGAGAAACAGAACGTGTGCTGCATGAAAAGGTAATGAAATATGCCTAGCAATTGCATTAGAGTGGCTAACGGGAAGCCATCTGAATGTAAGATTTGGTAGGCATGTTGATCTGACGGAAGAACAACAAGCTATAGTACTCAAATGGTCAAATATGAACAAGAGATGACAGTGGATAAATGCATACAGATGTGCAGCAGTTAATTGACTTGACTGTGACATTACAGCGATGGTTGAATTAGTGAGTCTTTTGTTTTAGCTTGTAGTGTGACAAAACAAATGTGATCTGCTGTGTTTGGTAGCAGTGAAAAATGTTTGTCATTCTGTTGAAATTAGACCCCTAAGCTGCCACCATTTTAAGCCATCACCAGTCAACTCAACTTGCTAAAGCTGCCGTCGAAGTCTTAAGATGTCGTTGGCCACCAAAAACATAACAGCTGTGGCTGATCGGCCACAATGTCAAGTGAAACAATAACATACATCATGCGAGCAACACTAACTGTAATTCCAATGTGAATAAGCATTTTTCCATTTTGGTTGTCTGTCTTCTGGTGTGTTTAATAAAATAAAGCAATAAAAGTAACGGCCTAATTGCTTTTTTTATGACAGCAAGTTAAGAGTGATGAGTCGTGACTAGTGTGCAGCATACACAGATCTGCTGTGATAAGTAAGAGTATTTATAAGATGTAATAATTCTAATGAACATCGTTGTGAAGTATTTTGTAATTAAAAATGTACTTGAATTTTGTACTTTATCACCTTAGCTAGTTAGGGCTGATAACATACAGCTGACATGCTGAACATGACAATTAGAGCTATTGCCCATATTTGCTGGGGCTACATTGCACACTTACCAATGCTAAAAGCTGCAGCTGAAATAAGCCGCAATAATCTGGCTAGCCAGCTACACTTCAAGTCTGTCTAGCCAATTTAAGCTGAATTTGCCAGCTAGCCAGCCAATAAACATGTCAAGCCATCCATCCAGAACCTCAAGTTTGTTTAGGGATTTGTAGTTGAAAGCCCACTTGGGCTTTGCCTTGGTTACATTTCAGTCTCAGGACACATAATTTACTGTTGCAGTGACCGGAGGCCACGTATGTACATTTGTCACCACAGATATACTTTGTGCATTGTGTAGCAGTGTTTTGTTTTGACTACCTATTTTTGTAGTAGAATAAACAGTTTTGTTGTTATTCCTACAGAAATATGGATAAAGTTCATGTCTTATTTGTTTGTGCCAGTTGGAGTTACGACGCAAGCAGTTTCACGTCTTACTCACAGCTATACACGAATTACAGCAGATACTTGAAGGTTTGTTAGCTACCAGCATCAACTTTGTGGACTGCAATGAACTGTTACATCATGCCTGTGCCAAAATTTCAGTGTTATATGAAATTTGAGAAACGGTGGTTGAAAACCGAGTGGATTTTTTCGCAGATGCTTTCTTATGCATCTTGGCCAAAATGTTGTATGTTGACACACTGTCTGCACATGTAGCATGTGACAACAGCTGCTAGACTGCATTTCATATTAAGCTTTTGTTTGTCAGAAGTATTTTGGCATATGCATTCTTATTACTGGGAGGATTGCCAACAGAACATCATGCCAGTATTTCATTTACTCGATATCTAAAAATGGAAAACAGCACATCAACTGATGTGAAATTTGGCACAGAGTGGACCAGGCACAATTTGAACTTTATTGGTACAGAAATGTGGGACTACAGCCCCCAAAATTGTCCAAATTTGCCCCGGAGGGCAAATTGCTTCCAGGAGTTTTATGAAATTTTCAGCATTTATGTGCATCTACATGTAGTGCTTGTTTTGAATTTGGTCACTTTTGGTGACCAAGTTATAAGCACTCACCTTCGATGGGGACATTTTCCCATAAATTTTCAATTGCTTGTAGCGGTGAAACTATTCATCGGATCAGAAAAAGTTAGGGGGGGTGCAAAAAGCAGATGGACTTCCTCTATCACATGAAAAATTTGGTGGGGATCATTCATCAGAGGCCCGCTAATGAAAAAGTGTGTTTTTTGTTTATCACACTTAAAGTTGTTTGTGAAAACTGAAATGGTATTAAGCAGTGCAGTTTTGAAAACAACTGTCTTTTTTCTTCCCCTATGCCACATTTCCTTTAAAAAATCGTGCAAGGATTTAACCATTAGGGCAAATTGAAATGTAAAATTTTGAGTCCTCATATGACCAGTCATCATAATAGTTTGAGTGGGTTTAGGTTACTGTTAAAACTTAGAATTGAAGCAGAGTGTAGTGTCAGTGTTAGCTATAAGTTTTAAACACTATTCTTTTTATGTATGTTAAGGTGAAAGTGCTGCAGTTACGATATATTAGTTGATTTGATAGTCGTTAAAAATGGTAATTTATTTTACTGAACTTTTTTAGAAGATGAGGGCAAAGACGAGGCTGCGGCAATGGAATGAATGTCTGCCAGCGTATCAACTGCTACCAGAACAGTTGCGATTTAGCTAGTTTGTAATCGTTATCAAGAGATGTTAAGACCATGACCAGACTTGTTTTCTTGTTTTAAATTATATAATTCTGTTTCTTGCTGTTGAGATATAATTCTTTCTCTCATATAATCAAACATTTCTAAAAACACATTCTTTACTATACAGCTTACTAAAACAAAACTCATTAACTTTATCAAGAATGTTAATCAGTCCGAAACATTATCGCAATCACTCAAAATAACCACAAACTATAAGAATGTGAATATAACTATGTGCAATAGTTTCAGAACAAAACTGCAAACAAATATCAAAATCCTGTCATGACAACACAAAACTAGGATATATAAAACCAGCGTTGCAGTCATGTCATGCAACACTGTTCTTAACAACATGCACGTTATCTGGGAGCGCATCTGCAGCACCTTCGTATATCTGATTACTGGCAGCTGCATACATATACTCGTTGTAGTAGACAGATGCAGGCATGAAGTGTTCAGTTTCCTGTAAACATGCATAGTTCACAAATGTATGCAACTAGTTTGAACATTCGTAAGCTGCGACCATGCAGACACGATCATTACAGTTGTATCTCGACCAACATAATATTAATTAGATACATGAGCAATGATGAAGACTGCTGGGGGATCTTGTCAAATGATAAATGTTTATGCTAATTAATAAAGCAAAACGTTCAAGGTCATGGCAATTAGTCTAAAATGTAAGTGAAATGGTACATTTAGAACCAACATTATACAACACTATCACACAATGCCGTATCAAATACTGACTATCAGTACTTCCACGGTTATAAGTTAAATTAGTAATTAAAATAAATATTAATAATCAAGGCTTATGAGAGTAGAACTTTCTACTGTCTACTGTAAACTTTACTTCCTTTGCAACATTTGAACAAGTGGACGTTTTTCAAAGTATCAAAAATGTTAATGCAGTGCTTTGATTACCCTGTAAAATTTGAATGTTTGCCAGCATCTTGACTGCAATTTAGCTGTTTTCTGTTACCCCCACCATTTTTGCCACGCGATGCTATGCATAAGTGCAGCCCATGCCGCCGTGCGGTGTCCGTTTGTCACGTTCGTATATTCTGTCAAAACGAATAAACTAGAGGTGGGACGGGTAGGGAATTTCGCCGGGTACCCGGCCGGATCCGGGTATGTAATATGTGACCTGTGAAATTGCTTATTTGTGTGGTACCCCCCCCCCCGCTGTTCAAGGAAGTGCCGTCTCGCATGACAGTAAAAGTCACTGAAACATATACAAGGCACCAGGCAGGCATGCCAACATTTATATTAAAATGCGATAATTGAAAATTTTTCCAAAAATTCAAAA
>Ga0209339_1001207_pt1 | contig 10785 bp, 7 predicted proteins | sample OlaalgELextract3_FD_187376 | JGI IMG/M metagenome (GOLD analysis project Ga0209339, IMG submission 187376) | Olavius algarvensis symbiont microbial communities from Tuscany, Italy - Type A ELBA extract 3 (SPAdes) (version 2) | ecosystem: Host-associated > Annelida > Digestive system >...
CCCCAGATTCTGTAGTCCACCGGATTCAAATCTGGCGAATTAGGTGGCCACATCTCTGGAGGGATAAACTCTGGCGTCTCTCTCTGCAGCATGGTGACAGTGTCACGTACACGATATGCTGGTGCCCCATCTTGCTGAAAAACGTAGTAATCTCCGAAAACAGAGCGGATATCCAGCGAAGCATAATTATTTAGCAGAACTGTATTCCGGTAATAGTCACCGTTGACCTTAACCCCTGGTTCCAAGAAGTGCAGCTGCGTAGCACCAAGACTGGACACTGTAACCGAAACCATCAGCGATTGCGCAGTGGCGTAGTCGATTGAATGCATGTGTTCGCGTGAATGGTGGACATTTTGAACATAAATTTTGAGCCTCTGACTTTCTGCTGTGTTTTGTTTGTTTTATCGATACTGGTTTCCGTAAACGTGATCGATATAAACATGTGCAAAGTGCTAATATTAGTGTGAAATGTGTTACTTTTGTGTCTGAGACTTTCACACGGTATGGTAGCAACATAACGAATGTGTGGTGATAAATTTTTACGCCATTGACTTTGGCATTCTCTTGCGAAGTTGTGCACGAAAACCGCAAAATTATGAAAATCCGTCAATATTTGTAAAAGTTACAGCAAAAAAACCAGTTGCACCTTTCGTCTAGCTGGTATCTCCACCATTCTAGTTTTTTCAATATAAAACGAGATGGTAGTATTCCGACGGGGACCCCCTAACGTGGGCGTTGAATGCATGGAAGGGTATCAAGTAATCACGATTTTCGACCAATATCTCGCTTTGTCTTGGATATGATGTAAGATAGAACCATACTTACTATGGAAGGTGAATAGGAAACCGCACCCAAGATTTCGAATGGTACCAGTTTGAATGACCTTGAGTGACCTCTAACTCAGATTTCAAGGTCACGATATTATTCAACGTCAAATAACTCAAAAATGGTACAAGATAGAGCTATATTTACAATAGCAGACCAACAGAAAGTCATATATAGTTAATCGAACGGCGCCAGTTTCAACGACCTTGAACAACCCCTAACCCAGATTTTAAGGTCACGATTAGTGCACGTCAAGTAACTAGAAAATGGTGCAACATAGAACTATACTTACAATGGCCGATTAATAGAAAGTCGTATATGATCCATCTAACGGCGCCATTTTCAATGACCTTGAATGACCCTTATCCCCGGTTTCAATGTCACCCAATTAATTATTTGACGCTGAATATCTCAGAAACGGTACGAGATACAGACATAGTTTCAATGGAATACTAATATGCGCCCTACTCAGCAGTGTCATTTCGAATAACCTTGAGTGATCTTGAGTGACTTAGCAAAATATTCAATGATACGAAGCGTCGCTCGGTCTCTCTGCGACAGCTGAGCTTCTTGTACCAGGTAGTCTCGTACACATTTAAGATGACGTGGGACATTTTACTGTGAATATGTGGAGAATTTCTTTCTGGTTAAAACAGTGCAAATAATTATTGGTATAATTGACACAAAGAGTAAACTGCTGGATCAGGGTGTTCTGATTATACAGCAGGGGTTCAGTTGTGTTGTGAAATAAGTGACGGAACTCTCCATCCCTCCCTCACCTTCCTTTTCTTTCCTTTTCCCCTTCCCCTGACACTGCGTCTCGTTTAGCGCATTAGCGGTGTTTTCGCGTAATGCGCTATACAAATCGACATCTTACTTACTTACTTACTTACCCTATCCTCCGTGCCCTTCCCCTATTTGCTCTAATCCTATCTCCTCTCCTCTCCTGGTCTTGAAGCGGCTGTTGCGGCTGGAGAGTATAGGACACCAGCCCGGCTGCCGAACGTTTTTGGCGCTTTTCTTGCCGAAAAATCTTGTGATTGTTTTGGCATTTTAAAGGTGAATAGATGAATAGGCTGTAGGCTTACTGAATGCATGCTGCCTTCTCGCGCTGCGTTCCGCTTTTCGCCAGTCTAGAAGTGCCAGCCAGAACGTCGGCTTCCGAAAAAAACTGCAGGAACGACGTTCCACTGAGTTCCGGTTCAACGGAACCCCTGCATACACGTGACAACTCACTGCACTGCAAGGCCTACCTTTACCTGTCACTGTACGTATGTCGAAAACAACAAACGAGTTAAAAGCCAAAAATTTATTATTACAAGATTAATAAAACAAGAACTCGTGAATGGTCTCTAAAACTACGTTTAACTATAAAAAAACTCTAGTCAAATGTTTTCAGTAAACATATCAACAGAACGTATCTTTACCGCAAGTAACAATCTAGCGAACAACAAACGCCTCCGAACTCGTACATCATCAGCACACAAGGCAGCAGCAGCTCAGTGAATTCAGATGGGCCTGCAATAGGCGAAACCGACATCCAAAATTAATCACCACATACCGCGCATTAATTTACCAAACATTTAACGACGTTCACACCGTACGGCTTGCGCGGATAATTAAGTATCCGTCGAGAAAAGTCGCGTGTCAACAGTTCCCATTAATTATTAAGACTATTATTTGACATTAAGGAAATCAATGTAAACATGAAAAGAAAGCAGTCTACATGTTACAGCGTTGCTTACTTATTTTAAATATTTACTATTAATTTTTAATTGCTGTCAAATTTCAAAGTGAAATGAACACGGATGGAACATCTTATCAGTCCAGTCAACACAAATTCCGTAGATTTCAAGTCACACAAAGAGAGTTAAAAGTATTTATTGTCAATAAATAGTAAAAAAAAGTCTAATAATTGATTGTGTGGTCTTGTTATACATCTTAATTACAATGAAACATTTTCTAAAACACACACTATAACTTAACGACTCTTAACCACATATAACGAAATACAAAAAAACACACGAAAAAACAGTTTCCGTTAACCAAGCACTATAATAAAATATTTACATATAAAACACATTAAAACATAAATATGAGAAAACGTTGTCAACAAAATAGCATAATACGTAAGTGATATAATAGAAATAACTGTGCTAACTCGAATGACTTTCCCGGATTTAACACGCCACGTAAACCGACAGAAATTTAAAGAAGAAGAACGGGTTTAGTGGGATGAGATGAGAAAGATTTGATAGCTAACGAGTTTATTGTTGGCGGGTCATGCACGCACATATGTCGGTGCAATCGTCATCAGCCGTAACCGAGGTCTCTAAAGCAACAATCCTCTTAACGCGCGACTCCCTTTCGCGAATTTTCCACACACAATAAAGACATCGTCCACGGACTCGCGTGGCACAAATACAGAGAGATGGACGGACGTGATCGGGCCACCTACACGGCTACAACTACCGCGAAACGCCAACGTCGTCGCCGTCGTCGCCGGTATACAACGGCGCGTCCGAAAACACCGCCGCCTCGACCCGCGTCCGGGCGGGCGACGGCTCGCTTACCAACACGTAAGCCCCCGTATCGTTTCCTCCACGTACTCCTCCTTCACACTCCGGACATCTTCAGTATACGGTGTGCAATTAAACGTGTCCAGAAACTCCCGTCGTCGGCCTCCGATCCGACTATAGAGCGCGCCGTCAATAACAGAATCGCTTTTAAACTGATCGAATTACAGTACTGACGCATTTATGTACAAACAAATTCTTCTCGGTTCACGTCGGCGTAATTTAAGCGGAGGCCATCTTTGCTCCGACTTCACGTCAACTGCCATCAATTCACCGATCGATTCGCACAATATTAGTAAAATTATCGGTGTAAAATTCATATAAAAATAATACTAGTTAATTGTATAATATATATATAATATATATACAAACACGCACACGCACAAACAACACTAGACACTTTACTCAATAATTTAAATAACGATAAAATGAAACTCTGAAACAAATAATAATTGCACGAAAGATGAAGTAGTAATGCGAAGAACACGATTTCCCTTACAACACTCAAAAGTTTAGCTAACTTTAGTGTAGTAAATATTTTACTCCAAAAGAAGAAAAACTGACAAAAACACACTCAGTCTCTTAAGAGAAAACAAGAAACACAAGTTGGATTATTTCGTACACAACAAGAACTAGATGTAAACCTAGATATTCTCATCGACTGCTTAAACTGTAAGTAGCCTACACGTGTTTCGACGAGTCTTGCTAATGGAAAAGATTCTAGAAGCAATCCAGAAACACAGGAACAGATTCAACAGCTGCAATAACTAACAAAACGAACAAAAATCAAATGATGTAGATGTACAAAACTACAGTGCATGGCTACAGGCACAGAAAGTTAAGGAGGCAATAGGCGTAGAAATATCTTCCCCGACGGTTAATGGTCATCTGAAAGTCTGCTTGCCTGCTAGAGGTACAACAAGTGACGGATTACTCTATGAGCGAAGAAGGCTAGTTGAAGCCTTAGGCCTTATGATCGCTAATGTAAAATTATCGGCCCACGTCGCCAGCGACTAGATAAAGTACGTTTAACCATTTTAGCCTATAAGCCATACACATACATTACGGGCTTACTTACTTTATTTGCGAAAATTATATTGTATTTCTGTTCTTCCTTATCGATAATTTATCTCAAACTCGTGTATTACCAGAAACCAGAAACCAAGGTTTGAAAAAGGGGGCCAGCTTTGCATGCCCCACTGCGGCATATATAGCCCCAAAATTTTTACTGGCTTTTGACTAGGTAAACTGGGTACAATCCGCCACTGGGTACAACGGCACGGCACAGGCACTCGGAACTTGTTAGAACATTTAACGACGAAGAACTGACTACCAGTTTCACTGCTTAACGTCAACAACTAGGCTATTGATTTAGCTTTAAAAAATCTCTACGGATTAACTGGTGAAACTAGTTTGCCGTAAATCTCGATTCTAATTTTCGATCTAGATCATCCGTTCTTTGAAAGATCAACTTCCCACCAATTTTCCAACTGGAATCGGCGATTTACGTTCCACTTACTACTTTACTAGCTGTTTTCTTAGTTATTTTGAAAATTCCAGCCTCTTTTTTACAATAGGTCAGTAGAATAAACTTAAGATTTCATAACGTTTCTTTTCATGCTAGTACATCAAACTTAATTCCAGCAGGTGATTTGCCTAAACCCAATAAAAAGCTCACACTGTTTTTCTAAACCCTCAAGCTCGTATTACAGAAGCTCTTTAATAGTAGAAAGCGAGTTAGGAACCACACATTAGTATGAGAATGGCAGAAATGGGAAGCACGAAGGACAAAAATAAAACAAAAGGGGACGAGAGGGATTTCAACAGTTTCCCGTGGCACTGCAGGTGGGTGCAAAGTGAGTAACTCAAAACATAACAACCGTAATAACATGCAAAACGTGGCGAGATGAACAAGTCAGTAAACGATAAAAAGATTTGCTATAAAAATAACAAGTAACAAGATACACACACATATACAATATTCAACAATCTAGAAGCACCATATGCAAGCTTACATGCAAATTCGGTTTATAAATATCACTCTCTTTCAGACCAAAATATAAAACCGTATATAAGCTAGTACAAAATTATGCATAATTAAACAATAATAATAATACTAATACAGTGCAATAATAACCCTCACTAGTATATATACTTTTATCAAAATATAACACTTTCTCTAAGCACTGTTCTGTACATATCAAACAAGCCACTAAAATAATCTCAACTCTAGATAGGGCCTAACATTGTCAAGTAGCCTATAATACGACTGTAAGATAAAATGGTACGATAATCCGGGTTTGCAATAATTTGAGCCCTTAACTAAAAACAGCATCAGTCTAAAATTGTATGTTTAATACCCATTTTGCTGCCATAGCACTGAACTGAGAGAATGCATAAATGAATCGAAAAATGTATTAGTGTCAGCATAAAGCATGAATCAAAACTGAAGCTGTAAACCATTTCAGTACGTTCAGTTATCGTGTCAAGAAGTATCCAGATCATCATTACGCCTAAACAGAGCTTTTGATTTCTGGTTAAGAGGGTCAGCTACAAAAGATTTTCTGTTCTCCAAAACACTGCACTGCTACAGTAACTGTAAATGGACGACAAAAACAAACTCTGCAATTAAACAACAAAACTACTTGAGAAACAATATCTCTGACAATAAATAACATAGCTATAGTGTACACGTTATCTGTAATCATTTGCGATTCAGCAAGTACAGCGTAAAAACAATAACTGAAATCAGTCGGTATAAACAGTATAAATATACAAGGCCACACGTATGGTCACAGACATGCGCAGTTCCATAAATTCAGTTTCGTTTTCATCGGCGAAACCAGCTATACGATCGTCTGCAACTTTCGCACATACGGGTTGGAAGCATTGAGTAGCGTGATTTAAAAGCCGCCGCGAAACACACCGATACGAAAGTTGAAAAGGTCGAAATGGCTAGCTAAATCAAACTCCCTAATGCTCCCAAACCGCTACTGCAATACGAAAGGCGGCGTTAATTTGCTAATGGCCCGTTAAAAAGTTTGCACTGAATAAAAATTATACAATAAAATTTAAACTATTCAAAACTCTCAAGTGCACTTTCGTACCACCACTGCTAACCGTATTCAATCGTTATTCAAATAAGCAACGCGCACGTCGATCACTCCCTGATGTAAAACACAAATGGAATTGCTGCACGTATATAAAAAGATAGACAAATATAATTAAACTTCAAAAAACGCTTACAAACTACAATACATTGTTTACTGCGGAAAATATCACTTATAGTACACTATAAGACAGCCGAGTTAGTCTTCTGTCCTGAGCATACTTTATTAATCCTGTTCAACGGATCACACGTACGGGTCGCTTGTGAAGAGCCAGCTCTCATAACCACAGCAGGTGGTCAATCTTACTGACATCCATCTCGCTGAGTAAGTCGGAAGTCATATCTCCCTGCACACGAATCGACAATAATATACACCATCATAGCTGGTACGAAGTTATAGTTGCTGTTGCAACTTGCACTGTCTACCCAGTTTATATCCGGTAAACGCAACGCTCGTATGCGTTTTGTCGTTTATTAACTCTTTTTGTGTGACGACAGATATCTCGGCGACGACTGTCGTGAAATTTTGCATGATGGTACACATACGTCCCGGACGTGTCTTCTCCCATTTTGGGGGCGGTACCTCAGGGATCCCCAAAATCCAAAATTTTGGGCGTCTAAAAAGCAAATATCTCGAAAACGGTAAGTCGCAGCGTTACACGTCAATTAGGGCTTAACATAACATCAGTTCGTCGGGAGCTTTCTAAAAGTGTATGACATGGGACGGTAGCCCTCAGGGGAGTACATTATAAAGAAAAATGTGCTGCATTATTGCGTATTTTTTCAGAATCGTTAATAGTGAAGCTTTATAATTTTGAACGGTTCAAGACAGAGGAGTACTGTCAGTGCAACGCAAATGTTGCAAGTGAAAAGAGCTTTCTAAAAATGTATAGTAGGTGGCGGTAGCCCCAGTGGTTCCCCAAAAGTTTGAAGTTTTGAAGTTTTTAGATATCTCGGCTGCAGTGTAATCGATTGGCGCGAAATAGTGCACAATGGTAGAGCTCTGTTCCGGACGTGAGTTTCTCCATTTTGGTGGCAATATCTTTAGGGGTCTCCAAATGCGGGGGGTCAAAAATGGTATTTTTGGACAATTTGTTTTCGGCGTATTGTTGTCGCTTTGTGTCACAAACAAAATCCTCTGACGCATCAGAGGATCTTGTTTGTAGCACGGCACGGTCGACCGCTCACGTGCTACAAACTATACTGGACAATTCAAATGTTGATCACACGTGACTATCCCGCAGTGTTTAATGCCGAAACCAGATTTATTCGTCGAGAATCGCGATTTTTGCCGCGTGATGCTATGCATAAGCGCGGCCTATGCCGTCATGCACATGCGGTGTCTGTGTGTAAGTCCGTCCGTCACGTTCGTGAATTGTGTGGAAACGGGTAATCATATTGTCAGACTTTTTTCACCATCGGGTACATCCATCATTCTATTTTTTCTGTACCAAACAGGATGGCAATATTCCGACCGGGACCCCATAACGGGGGCGTCGAATGCAAGGGGGTATAAAAATCACAATTTTTTGACAAATATCTCGCTTTATCTCCGAAACGATGCAAGATAGAGCCATAGTTACTATGGAAGGCGAATAGGAAACCGCACCCAAGATTTCGAATGGTACCAGTTTGAATGACCTTGAGTAACGTCTAACCCAGATTTCAAGGTCACGATATTATTCAATGTCAAATAACTCAAAAACGGTACAAGATAGAGCTAAATTTACAATGGCAGACCAACAGAAAGTCGTATATGGTCTATCGAACGGCGCCATTTTCAATGACCTTGAACGACCTCTACCCCCGGTTTCAAGGTCACGCTATTCTTTGACGCTGAATATCTCAGAAACGGTACGAGATACATAGTTTCAATGGAATACAAATAGGGACTCACATACGGCCTACTCAACAGTGTCATTTCGAATGACCTTGAGTGACCTTGAGTGACTTAGCAAAATATTCGATGACACGAAGCATCGCGCGGCGTCTTTCCGATAGCAGAACTACATGTTTTTCATACACCGCCTGCATTCGACGCTGCCGTTAATTTTAAGATTCGAGTAGGCTTGATAGAGGCATACAAATTCAGCGACGAAGATGTTGTCGTTGAAAAAGGTCGGGGTGTGGCACAGCTTCATATTACAGCGGCAGGCAAGTGCGTTGCCTGTAACGTTTCGACTGTTCATAAGCCGTTTTATATTCGTACCGTAAACGAGGAGACGAGGCGATCTGTGTCCATAGACGCGCCTACGCTGTTGTTATCAATCGTTTCTCCAGTTCGCATCTGGTTTGTCATCTCACTAGCCGCCGTCATGGCGTAACAAGAGTTGACCGGCTTCTGCACCGATCCACCTACGAACACCATCATCTATATCTACTAAACAGCAAACACACAGAAAAAAGCAAATATAAATATAAGACGATGGTATAGCTGTATACGGAGGCAGAGAAAGGATGTTGCCAGCACTTATATGTGACCTAGTTAGAGAGAAAAAAACAATACTACGAAAAGCAATGGAATAAAATGCACTAAGCAAAATAAAAACTACGAATAAAATCCACTACGCATAATCATACACGTCAAAAGATTGGTAGGCAGTTAGACATTCAGTTGATCCGTGGGCGACCTTGTAGATATAAATAGGCTACTGTTGCCAACAGGTACGGTCCAGATTTAGATCTTTGAGATCTAAGTTGGTACTCTGTTCAGTTTTCAGTGGCAACAGCAGCGCAATAGCGACTGTTCGTCAGCTGTGTTGATCGGCGGCAGACGCGCCGGAGACCACCCAGTCTGCTGCGGCAAGACATGACCGGAAAGGACAGCCTGTAACGGCCAGTGACGAGTCGGTCGACCGCAGGATTGTCCACGTCCAGCAGCGCCTCGCATACCAGACCATTGAGCACACGGCCAATCGACACCGAAACAGCCGCGTCGAGCTCGCACTCCCGGTCTGCTTTGATGCAGGAATTTTCTCTGGTTCGACTCGCATCCTGCCTTCCTTCAGCAGGCTATAGCCATATGGTCCATAACTATGTTCTGGGCATGCATGAAAACTCCACAAATAGAAGTCAGGGATGTTAACCTTTAGAGTGCAAAGGTAATTATAGTGCCACATCGAATAATACGAAGTTGGTACACTGGCCGCTGATGGGTGGGCTTTTACATTTGGTACAGCGAGGAGGAGGTCTGGGCGGGGGCACAGCCCGCCCAGGCCCCTCTTCGCTATACCAAATGTAACAGTCCACCTGTCAACGGCCAGTGTACCAATCACCGTACTGCTGTATAATGGTCCATTGCTTGCTCTGCGGTTCTAGTGTGGCCATTTAAAGGTTAAACACAGGCCTTGGTCTCGTCTACAGTTACTTATGTTATCCTTGAAATTACTCGTTAATCGAATCAATTCTATTACTAGTTGTGGACACAATTTTCTATGGGATTGCATGCACCATGCACATCGTGCCTAGATTACTAGGCCATTAAAGTGTAAATAAACTTTTTGCAAATAAGTGTAAATTAGAGCATCTATCAAAGAAATGCGTACAGTTTGCTGATTACGTTTGTTCATGTTTAGGAGTACTTGTGATTAGTAACGTTTATGTAATAAAGGCCTAATACACTATAGTGTGGGCCAAAAACTGGACTGTTTTAGAAGAAATTGTAACTCGACGACGCAGAAATGCGATCTGTATATCAAATTGTTCAGTTTTTATCTGGAATAAATTTAAGTGGAACAATCTTCCAGTAGATGCGCCTATCCTGGACATTTTCTACTTTCAAAACACACCTGAAGTCACATCTCTGTTCAACATATCATTCCCTGCAGTTTGACTGTATCACTATATTTTGTACATAGCCCTTGAAGTCGGTTGTGCTGCACACGCCTCTCTAAATTTGTCATTATTACATTATATTAGCAGAGGGCCTTGTGTAGAATTTACGTCTGTTGACCCCTAACACCAATGGCGTTGTCAATGAGCCTGGCGGCCTTGTCGTGTTGACCTCACTGACGTGACTTTGGTAAGCTATGACGTAGTTTGCACCGTAAGACGCAGCAAGCGGCTCCACTGATCGACCACAAAAGCGACAACGCAACGATCGACGGCTGAGGACGGCAGCAAAGAGAAGGTTGAGAACGAAAACATCTCTTTCAGCCGTCGTACCTCATTAACCGACTTTTGCACCGGCCTCGACTGATGTATGTTGGCGAGCAGAAGCATCCCGGTGCGGTGAGGTGAAGAGCGGCAGTAGACGCAGGAGCAGACTCGGGAATC
>Ga0209339_1001208_pt1 | contig 10784 bp, 4 predicted proteins | sample OlaalgELextract3_FD_187376 | JGI IMG/M metagenome (GOLD analysis project Ga0209339, IMG submission 187376) | Olavius algarvensis symbiont microbial communities from Tuscany, Italy - Type A ELBA extract 3 (SPAdes) (version 2) | ecosystem: Host-associated > Annelida > Digestive system >...
CGTTCACTCACTCGACGTCCTGTCGTCTCAGTCGTCGTCTGACGTTCAGTCGTCTGTCGTCGCCGACGTTCGACGATAATTAACATTCAGCCGCTGCTGTACGTATCTCACTGGTCAGCCGTTCAAGCGATCAGTCGTCCGACGTGTCCGTCTGCCAACAGTGACAGTACGAAGATCCGGAGTCGCCGCCGCGCTCGCTCACCATCCGACGTCAGGTTCCATCCGCTTGCTCGCTAGCTTGTCAGCGCTGCATTTATCCCTGTCCCTTTGTTTTAGTTTGGGTTTCTTTTCCCCTTGTTGTAGTGTAAGTTCTCCCCTAGTTACGAGCCATGCACCTGTTTGTTAATTAACTAATGAACTGTGCATATTTTTGTTTTGTTTGTAAATAGAAATTTTGTTTTATATTATGATCACAAGTGTTCATTAACTACACCACAACAATAGCTGTACCTGCTGCAAGGAAACGTTGTCGATGCAATTGGTCATGTTGAGTGAATGACTGGATGCTTTGACTAAACGGTGTTCATTAGTAGTCATGAAGTTTCGACTTTGTCGCCCGTCCTTACACTGGCGACAAAGTCAAATTTGCCATTTCTCGTGGTCATCACCAAAGTTGAACAAAGTAGGTGATTTTTGTCGACAGAATGTCGAATGGCTTTTTGCCTTTGACGCCAGTGTGTACTGGCCCTTACTTAGTTCGTATAAATGCATCAATCAGGTCGGCAGTATAGCAGATCTCAGTGTAAACATGTATCAACATAAATCTACATCTACTGTAGTGCAAAGTTGATATTTTTAAATATTCGTTGTAAGTAAACAAACATTTATGACATTAGCATCACAGTATCGATACATCGTGCAGTTTGTAACATGACCACATGATCTAGACCTCAGTTATTTTGATCTCAAAATAGCACTAACTGTTATACATGTCCAAAGGAATATTTATACCAAATTCTAACTATCTATGATCCTTCTGCCAAGTTAGAGGCTATGTGTAGACACACAAACAGAGGACAATGCTCAGTAGAGTGGTGTGTAGTCAGATAACAATACAGTACACACATTCTGCACCTAAGATAACAAAATTACAGCAACCAGAGAGCTAAAGATGTGCACAATCATATGATGCCTCTACAACTGCATGCATGCAATGGACTCACCCGCCCTGCAGACAAGTCTATGTGGGCATCATGGGACTATGGGACATAGTGACAAGTAGCTTTGCTGTCGCAAATAGGCCGCATGATGCTTTGCGTCTGTCAGTAGTTAGCTTCAACAGTACAAAACAAGAGTGCAGTCTTTTATAGTTAGTTACATAGGCTACAGATTCATCACTGCATGCAATTAAATGCTGTTCTGTTGTCTTTGAAATAACGTTAAGACTTCTTGTCATACACATTTCGTCGTCATCTCCCGCCATCAACAAACTCTGCCACTTACTACCAACAATAAGTGTCACAACTTCCACGGTCTGGCAGCACCGTGTTGATAACACCTAGCTGGTCACAGCATTGACAGCACATGATGAAGCCAGATATAGGCTCAGAATTGCGATTACTACCTACCCCACCTGCATTCAATGCCTCCATTGAGGGGGGTCCCATCGGAATATTGCCATGACGTTTGGCATGGAAAAACTAGAATGGTGTGGCTACCTAATGGTGAAAAAATTCTGTATTTATTCATTTCAACAAAATGTACGAACATGACAGACGGACGGACAGACACCGCATGACGGCATAGGTAGTGCATTGCATTGTGAGCAGCAAAATTAATAGCCTCTGTTGTGCAAAAGAAACACAGTTAAAAATAAATCTTACTATGTGCTGGATCAAGTGCATACTGGATAACACCGACAATATGACGAATACTGGCGACGGCCAATTCCAGCGGCGTATCTGGTGAATCTCTGATCGCAGGCAAGCTATCAGTTTCGGGACATGTCGCAGACTGAACAAGCATGACAATTTTAACCTTTGCTTCTATCAACCACGTCATTGATTCAATGAGCAACCTCTCTTTAGATGCCAATTTAGATGATGAATGGCACAGACTGCTGACTTCTCGTAATACTTCCATGCTTTCACTGACCTACTCACACAAATAACTGAAGTCTTTTCTAGCTCGATAAATCACAGAATTAGTGTTCAAAATTAGGGCTGTCAGACTAATGCACTAATGAACACATTAACATGCTAAGAAATTAACCGCAAATTAAAAAATTAATGCCAGTGAAAAGCTTAATGCAGGCAAAAATAACTGTGTTACACAAAACTTGTAGGTACACTCTCAAAGAGTCAAAAGATAAAACTTAAGTGAGTTCATGAAATTCAATTTTCATTTTATTTCGTTTATCAATTCATGTCATTAACACTTGATCTTCATTAGAGAGCAACAGCAACAATTTAAGTTCTTTTAATGACAACCACCAAGCAACACTTAATAGCAAAATTTCAGTGCTTGCAGCATGGCACTGCTTGATAGCAATACATGGAAAACAGACTCGAGCTGTTTGATGACGCCCACTTGCAACATAAACAACACATTCCTAATAAACGCTAAAACCGCAATTTTAGTGCACAATTAAAATAATTAATCGCACAATTAATGCGATTAAAAAATTAATTGCTCGACGGTCCTATCTGAAATATGCGTACGATTAACCCAGAATAACCTGCAATATTGAACATCATTCATTTAAATCATCAACCTAAGGCATGTCAAGAAATTTAGTTGAAATCTTTGTTAAGAATTTGACAGCTAAACAAATACATAAATTTTCATACAATTCCCAACAAATGCCACATCACCTTCTTATTGAGCAGCAGTGTTTCAGCTTTTGTGATCAGAAATTCTGCATACTGCTGACAGCAAGTCTGAGCCACATCTGACTGTGAAAGCCATGCTTCAGTGGCAGTGACGCATACAGCGGCCGTCTGAGGCTGATGTAACCAGTTGTACAACGAGGCAGTTTCAATGTCAGCCACCAGGCGGCGTCGGTCATCACTCGCAGACCGTGCTACGTTAGACAGAAGACGAACAGCACGAGCCAGCTGAGGACTCTACGCCATACATCACACATATACTGCAGGTAGTGAGTTTTTCCAGAATTAAACATCCAAATATGTACCTATGTGTACTACTGTAAAATCTCGCATACCCATGTATAATACACAGGGCGACTTTTCATTGTTGTCAACAGGGAATATATAAGTTCACGTGTATCATATGCACCGGCTTCTGCTAAAATCCTTTCAATGACGGGCGAGTGGCTTGCGTTGCTTCGATGAGCATACTCCTCCCCTCATCCCAGTGTCAGCGTCATTTGTGTGGGTGATCCACGTAAGCTGGCTTACATTCCGGTAATTTTTCGAAAAATTTATTGCATATGCATAATATGCACCCCTTCCTCAGACATGCATTTTACGTCAAGATTGTGCATATTATACGAGAGATTTTACGGTATATGTTTGTGTACTCTATGGAGTACATAAAGTATAAAAGACATTAACAGCTGCAATTGCCACTGATATCAACACCAATCTTAATTAAATTTTGCCGATTAACGTCTAAAACTGATTCTTTGGCTACGACTTACTGACATATGCCATGTCACTCCCAGTGAAACACAGACTACTGGTCTACCATTGTAACTATAGCTCTCTATCTTGTATCATTTTCGAGTTATTTAATGTTGAATAATATTGTGGCCTTGAAATCTGGGTTAAGAGTCACTCAAGGTCATTGATAGATCATATACGAGTTCCTATTCACATTCCTCTGTAACTATGACCGTAACTTGTATTTTTTTCTAAATAAAGCCAAAAAATGCCAATTTTTCATACCCTCTTTCCACATAACTTGCACAATCACCTGGAACCCCTTGAATTTTTTCCCAAAATGTTAATACAATCTACCCAAGTCCCTAAGCTATTACCTGGAGCATAAATATTGCCGAAAAGTTCGATGCTCTCAATGCTCTGAGTATGGCACAACAACGTTACAGACGACAGACAGACGGACATCCAACATTCGCGTAAAAACTGCACAAGCAATTCAGAAGTCAGGTATCCCTCTAAAATCAACCAACAGGGTCCACATTCGAGGCCACAACTAATTATACAGTGTCTCAAAAAACATGCCACTTCAACAAGAATTGTCCAAGTACAATAATTTACTACTCAGACTACAGGCCATCGAAAGGTAGTTTTATTTTCCCACTTCACCTATTTAGTGCAACTGTCGGACAATTCTTGTTCAATTTTTAGTCGAAAATATAGTAGTATGTTTTTTTGGGGACAGTGTGTAACAACATTGCTAGTATAACTGAACAATGGAATAGGTGTGATGCCCTAATTCAGGTGAAGTGGGAAAATAAAACCACCTTTCGATGACCTGTAGTCTGAATAGTAAATTACCAAAATTTATTGTACAGGAACTAGGAGAGATCGACGACCAAAATCAGACTAACAGTAAACTAACAAGAGGTCAAAGTAATTTGACAAAAAGCGCCTCATGGGGGGCCCATTCCCCGGTTAGGGGTCATCTCAGGGGGTCGAAAGTTGTACCATTGAATTCCTGGGGTAGGGTTTCCTATTAGTGTTCCATAGTAACTATAGGCCTAGGATGCACCGTTTGGCCACAGTGCACGCGCGTGAAAACCAACGACCAACCAACCAACGACCAACGACGTCACGACACAGCCTATCTCAATAAGCATTAAGCGCCTCTTTTACTAACGTAAAGTGAGGCGCTTAAAAACTATAAACGTTACACACCAGTGCCAACCTCCATTAGTTTGTAGATCATAACTAGGACTTCAACGTAGTCGATGCTAACAGTCCAATCCACCGTTCTCTCCCAGATGACAACCCCTTTCTTGGGTGCATTGTCTGCTGGAAAACACAATTCCCACAGTGACAGCGCCTCATGTACCGGTGCCAACAGCTCTTCCTCCGCAGCAATTTGACTGCAAACAGTAAACAGTTCCGAGTCGTCTTCGTCGATGGTATCGTCGCCAGAAAAGGCTCGTGTTGTTTCCGACTTCTTCCCAATCTTTGTCACCGCAACAATGGAGCTCTCCAGCAACTACCATGCACAACACGGTATACCACACAGCACATTTTCATGTAAGCATTCTGCTCGGGGTTGTTATCTCTCACAACCGGGCTAAGTTTGGGGTGGCGCTGTGCAGCACAGGTGCCAAAATTCAGAATGCCGCTTCCTAGAAGTTTGCAGCCAAACCGACATTTAACAGTTTCTTTTCTCTCTGTAAATATTCATTGCTTGTTTACTTATTTCTCGGTGCAGTACTTGCTGGGAAAGTTCAGGGTGGCCCGTTTGGTGCAGAAGCAAAAATTCAAAATCCAACTCCCAACAGTCTCGGAGCCTTAGAGTTTTGAAACTGTTGACGCTGCACATACAGATGGACGGATACGTGACCGGTTTTACTAGTTATCTGGGAACAGATTACTAATAAATACAGTTATTAGATAAACATTGCTATGAACAGCTACTAGGCATTACAACTACTCTGCTACACCATTATACTGAGAAGGGCTGAATTCAAGCGCCTCTGTATCTTCGGACCTAAAGGCGCTACACAAATCCGTTATTATTATTAGACAGTGCGAGCTAAGTGAAGCTGCAGATGCCCACTGTGTAAACTGCTAATAGCAAATGCATCTGGGTAGTAACTGAACTTGACTAGAATGCTGCCAAGATGCATGATAAATATGTCTAGGACAGCAGAACGATTTTTTTGTTTCAACAATAAATATATGTCGTTAATTATTTAGTTTCTTGGGGGACATTTATTATTAGAAAATTATTCATCAAATTAATTATGTAATAGGCCCATTTAAGCTAGAGCCATAAGCTGTAGTTTTGTGTAGCTCATGGTGACACTGACATCAGCTAAATGCAGATATCATAACATTAATACAGTAATTACATCATTTCCACAGCAATCACATATAGTAACTTTTACTTCTGAAACCAAGTTATAATACGTATAACATGTATCACTAAACAACATTGTATGTGAAAAAAGCTGAAGATGAACAGTGCAATGTCAACAGCACAATTTATGTCCGTAATTTCAAAAGTTCCTAAGATTTTCTTAAATTTTTCCTAAGTCTTGCCTAAGTTTTTCCTAAATCAAGGAGTTAGGAATTCCCAAGAAATTCTTAACAAAATTCTTAAGTCAATTCTCAAAACATTTTCTTAGCATTTTCTAAGGTTTTCCTAAGACACAGTGATAGGTTTCCTAAATATTTTCCTAAGTTTTTCCTAAGAACTTTTGAAAATTAGGAATTGTCCTAAGTTTTTCCTATTTTTTTCCTAGGAAAAGCTTAAGCCTAAGACTGACTTTAAAACTTTTGAGAATCGGGCCCCAGGTGTATACTATTGATTTTTTACCAGACAACGCGTATGCATAGCGCAAACTATGCCGTGGCAAGATGTCTGTCCGTCCGTCCGTCACACGCCGGTATTGAGTCTAATTGGTTATAGATATCCTCAAAAGTTTTTTCACCATCTGATAGCCCCACCATTCTAGTTTTCCCATACCAAACAGGATGTCAATAGTCCGATGAGGACCCCCTAACGGGAACGTCGAATGTAAGGGGGGTATGAAAAATCATGATTTTTGACCAATATCAGGCTTTATCTCAGAACTGATGCAAGATAGAGCCATAGTTACTATGGAAGGCGAACAGGAAACCGCACCCAAACTTTCAAATGGTACCAGTTTCAATGACCTTGAGTAACCTCTATCCCAGATTTCAAGGTCACGATATTATTCAACGTCAAATAACTCAAAAACGGTACCATTTATAATGGCGGACTAATAGAAAGTTGTATATGGTCTATCGAACTGCGTTACTTTCAATGACCTTGAACAACCCCTAACCCGGTTTTCAAGGTCACGCTATTCTTTGACGATAAATATCTCATAAGCGGTTAAAGATCACCAAAAATGTAACCGTTACGTTATAAACGCTACTGATGTTATTAAATATTCTATGGGTCGAGATCAATACGGCCAGCAAATGTACTTACAACAGTGAACATTTTGACAGCATTATGTTATGTTTTTATGCACTTTGTAGGTTATTTTACTTGATATGCATTGCCAGGTACAAAGCCATATCGCACATGTGGCAAACTGATAATCACCGCCGTCGACCTCAGACAACACACGCGGTCCATAAAGCATCGTATAGATGCAGTGTGTCGCAAACTGAAAAACTAGCTATAGAATTGCAACTAACCTAGCTGCACCCTATCCGTAACCCAAAACCTAAAAACACCGTAACTCGCACAGTATACGGTAACTGGCAGTAACCCGTACTCCTGAACCCCAACCAACCCACAAGGCAAAAAATTCCTGTCCACTAAAGTAAAACTATTGCGAACTGAATGTATCAAATTGTGATAGATGCAGTGTGACGCGGTGCACCCACAATTATCGTAAAATCCGCATTAGGTTATCAGGCACTAACCCGTATTCCTGGCCCTAACTGACTGGCAAGGCGGATCCTGACCCTAACCAACCCACGAAGCATGCAATAAATAACGACAATTAAAGATCAAACAACACACGCATGATGTCACAGCGAGGCAATGACGCGGGTTGTGTATCATGCAAATCTATCTAAACATTTGCAGTACTGCTTCAGCATTTGTTTCTTAACTTAGTCATTAAGAAATGAACATCACATCACAGTGGTAATGTTATTGCAACACCTCTACGGTGCCCCTGCAATGTCTTTGACGTGATAGTGTCACCTTAATCAGTACATTGTTACTCTATTCAAACTTTCATGTGTCCCATGCAAAATATTCAAACTTTCATGTGTCCCATGCATACCGGTACATTGTGCAACTTATGCTACGGTACATTGTAGTCTGTTGTGAACTTCTACACTACGTATTCTGACAAAAAGTCCTGCAATACCTCAACAACTTTACAAAACAGCGTCGCGCGGTTTGTCAGTAATAGCTGAGCTTCTTGTTTCATTTCACATGAAACTGTAAAAAGCAAATTTAAATGTGATCTACAAAGGTGTTAACAGACATAGATAATTAACAACAAGTGTAACGTGCATGAAGAGTGTTCAGAATATTTAAACAATAAATACATTTTAAAAATGTACTTTAACGACAACAATACTGTGACCCTTTCTGACAAAGTTACAAGACAAAAGAAACAATGATACCTTGTCCATTCGATCGGGACCACGCAGTAAATACGTGGACAGGTTAGCTCTGGCAAGAATATCTGTCCCTACGCAGTCACTAGTGCCCTTCAGCAACTTTGTGACTTGAGAACACAGATCAAGAGACGATCTATAATCACACGCACAGGCAACAAGATGAGTAAGATGAGTACCAGGAAGATCAGCTCGCAAACCAGCAAATCAATACTGCATATTTAGACTGCTGTCTAGCATCTATTGGTCATTCAATCCATTAGCACATGACCAACTTCACGAGTCGACAAATACAATGCCCTAGTAAAAACATATACATCAGTTGTACTTAGTACACTAGTGAGGCCTGTCGGCAAACGGTGTCAGAGGAATGAATCAACAGAATTTAACAATTACTTAACTACAGAACTGTTACCACAGTGACCAATGCCATCATTTACATTTATCTTTCAAGCAACAGCTGAGAAAGTTATTGCATAATGGCACACTGACACACATAAGGCTATTCAGTACTATTAAACACAAAAAGCACACAAACTAAAATATTAATAAACTTAAACTGTGTCCCCAAGGGAGACCCAAACCTGAATGCCACAGCTGTAAAAAAATCCACTAATTACTGTATGTCCCACGTTGTCAACAGAGTTTCACTGTGTACGACATATGCTAGAAAACATCGCAAAACGCCTGATCTCGTAATGTTAACAAAAGTGGAAAAGTGATGCTGGATCCACATCCGGAAATGGATCGACACCAAAATTCAATCAGTACTAGTACAGTACAATACCTGCTTGTCATGCCTACCAAGTTTGGTCAACATCTATCCACATGCTTTTGAGTTATCTTGCAGACAGATGGACACACAAATGGACACACACGAGTGCTTACAATACCTGCTTTAAGACTCTATATGTTGTTTAAACGTTACTGTAGATCTAGTCTGATGCAGGTGTGTAGTTACTGGGTAGATTGTTCCTGCTCTCGGTCCAGCCACGGCAAATCGGCGTTCACCAAATCGAAGTCGTGACTGCGGAATCTCATAGCGGTCACTGTACGCCGATCTCAGGCCAGAACGTGACTCGATATCTGAGGTTGCTGTCATTAAGTCAGTGAGATAAGATAGTGCTTTCCCATTATGGATACGGTGCATGAGCAGGCAGAGTTTGTAGGTAATGCGATACTCCACTGGTAGCCAGTGACGATCGCACATCGCGGAAGTTATGTGATCACGTGGACAGAGCTGAGCAACTAGTCATGCTGCTGCATTCTAAACGCACTGAAGAGGTGATATGGTCAAGATAGGTAGACTGGCGAGCACAGCGTTGCAATAGTCAAGTCGGCTGAAAATCAATGATGTCATGAGCTTGACCATTACTTCAGTCTTCCGGTCCAGGCAGTCGACGGATCTGATTAAGTTGCTGAATATGGTAAAAACGGTTTCTTACAACTTGACTGATGTGTCGTTTCATCGTTAATTCAGCTTTGCCACTACAGGGAGGTGCAGGTAACAACATATGAAATACGGTAATATAAGAAATAGCTATGCACGAAGCAAGCTTACTGTGGGTTGCTGTCACCGCTGTTGGTTCTGTACAAGAGATGTGCCTTGTCCAACATTGCTGCCGTCATTATACACACATCACTGTGACTTGCTGCTATCAGCTCATTCAATACTTGGAGGTGATAGATGCTATTAGCACAGCTGCATACGACAGTATATAGAGAACAACAATATTTAATTCACCATAAATAAAGCAAATTATATTTTACATAATAAATTTTTTTTTTAAACAATAAAAATAACAAATGACTGTCATTACATTCACATCATGGTATTCATTCTGTTGAGCCCTGAAAACTCATCTATTCACCGCATTGTTCCCACGATCTCAGTTACATTATCTGCATTCTTAGCTAACGTAACGTCTTTGACTATGTTAACTCACCTTGCAGGCTTCTGACTATACTCATTCTGACTATTTGTACAGTGCCCCTGCAGCATTTTTTTTGCGACAGTGTCACTATAATCTTGACATTTATAATAATATACGTCACCCTAATCTGTTCTTTTTTACATTTCATTACATTAGATTGTATATAACATACAGAAGTGCACTTGCCGTGTCCGGTCGGCTGCTTTATGTTCCTCTTGTAGAGATGTAACTTCATTGATCTTGCAGTCACTGCTGCCACTTGCTATACTCAGCCGTTCTTGGACACGAGTCGTCAAAGTTCTGTGACACAAAACAAAAAATACTTTTGTCATGCTTTTACTACCAATCACTCTGCACTGTGCAGACAAAAATGCCTTGGCAAATCTGCAGTACTTGTTATCAGTGATTGTACACTGTCGATTGGTTTTAAAAATGGCATCCAACTTGTAAAAAAATTCCACTGCAAAAAATCTAGATGTTTCCTTAAAGATCTAGATGGCCTGGTCTGATATGCGCTGGTTTTTTTTAAAAATCCAGTTTTGGTATTTAAGGTGCTGCGGTTGTCCCTGAAACCGGGGTAGGCAACACCTGGCAATGCCTCTAAAGACTTGCCATAATACTGAAGCAGGGT
>Ga0209339_1001209_pt1 | contig 10777 bp, 3 predicted proteins | sample OlaalgELextract3_FD_187376 | JGI IMG/M metagenome (GOLD analysis project Ga0209339, IMG submission 187376) | Olavius algarvensis symbiont microbial communities from Tuscany, Italy - Type A ELBA extract 3 (SPAdes) (version 2) | ecosystem: Host-associated > Annelida > Digestive system >...
CCTGAACTGGCCGTATGACAGTTCCGGTTTTCTCATGTCAGGCGGCAAACTGTTCCATACTCTAGTCGCAGCAGCAGCGAACGTCCTGTCACCGAAACTGCTGCAGGTCCGGTTGACAGCGAGCGTATTGCTGTATAATGGTCCGCTGCTCTGCGGTTTTAATGTGCCCACAAAGGGTTAACTAGCTAGAACGCCAGAGAACATTAAATCACCACCCACGCGCCGCACTGTATTGGAATGCAGCCATTTTCGAACTCGTCCGAGCTTTTGACCATATCTGCTTCCGTAAATATTTCATATGATGATATGTCAAACGGTTCAAGAGTCGTCGCGTTGACAAACAGACAGACAGACAGACAGACGCACAAAATGACACTACTGAAAACATACCACCGCGCTGCGCTATGGCTGATCGGGTGGTAAACGTTGCCAAAGGAAGGACAATGTTGTGAGTCGCACGCTTCCGTGCTTATATAATTATATTCACACCAAATGGACAAAGGATCTCGGCCGTCTCTTCACAGATTTTCGCGCGCGGTTTGGAGTGTACAGTAGAGAAATTATCCGGCCAAAATCAGGCAGCTTTCATTTTTTTCTATAAGTAAATCTGTGTTTTGCCGCCACGTTGAATTTTATGAAGCTGGGCCCGAAGCGGAAGTGACCATTTTGTACCTCCTTCCTCCACCCGAAAGAGTCCAGAAACCAAAAGCTAAACTTTCCTATTTGCAGCCCAATTTCCATCTTTCTGGAAGATTTGTTGAAGATCGGCTCGGCGGTCTTGCAGAAGATATCGCGAGCACATAGAATAAAAAAATAGAGATTGACACAAGTCGAGCTCTCTTACCTACGCTAGAGGGCGCTCGACTAAATACGTTTAACATGAAATATCATATTAACGATGAATACGCTGTGCCGTGTACTGTTAACTGACGCGTGTAGTAGGTATTTTTATTTTTTATGCTTCATTATCATCATTTATTGAGCAGTGAGTACAGCAATAACAAATCAACATAGACAAGTAGTAGGCTGGCGGGAACAGTAAGGTTCTCCTAAGCAACAACACTGACAACTGCCTTAAATAACTACTCTTACTCAACTAACAACTAGTCCAGTTCATACACGATAAACTTCTTTTAAATTTAGCCAACGAAGAAAAGTCAACAATTTCTTTCTGTAAACTGTTCCAACGATCAACATTTCCGAAATATGTAGCGTCGGACGGTTTCTCGGCGACGGCTGAAGTCCTCTGAATATGTCTCGTTGTAGATCAAACGCTGTCTCGGTGACAGTTGACTATTGATATATGTAATGACCGACGCTGGATGGCATCGACGTAAAGCGAAGAAGCGACCGCAGAGCAGAAAAGCAGGCGGGCAGGCGCAGGCAGGCGGTGGCAGCCTAACATCAGTGTCACCAAGGATGCTGACCCCCTCGGGCATCGCCAGCTGCAGCAGCTGCACAAGCAGCGGCGGAGACGACGCCGGATGACTGACGGACGATTGCCGACGCAACGTGGACAGAATTCGCCGCCGACAGTTTCGACCGGCCGTCACGACCAAGATTAGACGAGACCGAGAAATAAATGAATACGTGAGTAAAGGCCGCGGGCGGCGACGGCAATGAGATAGAAGAGCAGAGAGAGCGCAGCAGAATCGTCACGGTCGAGAACATGACCGACGTCGTTATTAGACATCACATGCCGGACAGCAGCAGGTGCCCGCAGCCAACCGCCGTACACCAGGCACGGATAAATCGTCGACGACCAGCTGATGTCACGATGACGTCAGTGCAGTTTTAACGGTGCTTAGTGCCAGCCGCCGAGCGCCGCTATCAGCTAACGGGCATTTTCAGAGTCGACAATCAATCATGATCAGCCGCTACCATACAGATTAAGTGCGTCGCTGACAGCGGAAAATAATAACTATTTTGGGCTCGGCAGTCGACGCTTCGCCTTCAGTTTACAACTTGACGCCGTTTCACGCTGATAGCCAGCCTTGCAGCTCCGCTATTCTTGTGTTTATTTTTCCATTTGGCCAGACAAAGTCGTTGAAGCCGAAAAAACTGTTCTCCGAGCCATCACTCATTTTTCACACAATAACGCCTGTGCAATTCAAGGCACAACAATAACCTTTGATGCACCGCGATAGCAACATAACTAACAGCCTTGCGCCTGACCAGTTTTCTTTCGCTATCTAGCATCCACGGCGTCCACGCCCCACAATGAAACCATAAAAATCCACTTAACGTTTGAACAAGTTTCTTTTTATCACAATAAGGTTAAACACATTTTATCAAAATTATAGATAACACTCTGCACTAGCTGACCTTCAATCTGTGAGAGGAGATCATTGACAATAAGCTGAAGTTCACCGACGCTCATCGTCGTCAGCTGTTTATGATTTAAACGGCATTTCGACGTATCTCCGAAGTGTGGAATTCCAACCTGAAAGTATCCACAATTTGTATATATTTCTTATTTTTTCTCTTATATTGCTGCCGTGTAACGGTGAATGATAAGTAAATATAACAGCAAATAAACGGTGTCCGAGACGGAAAAACAAATCTGCGCGCCGCAACTGCGAACCATTTGTACTCAGACAGCGCAAACTCCGCCAAGGCCGCTGCAGTGTCGCCCTCTAGTGAGTGACAATATATCGTGTAAAATGCCCTATCTCGTAATGCTAAGGAAAGTGAAAAAGTAATCCTAGATCCACATCCGAATTCGGATCAATACTCATTTACAGAAGGTCAACCTGTGCCCACGCCTACCGTGTTTGGTCGACATCTGCAGTAAACGCATGCGTGACTCGTGAGTTAACTTATCGTGCTCACAGAATGACAGACAGATTGACAGACAGACATAAAGACAGACAAACAAACAACACCGATCGCATAACGCCGCCTTGGCGGAGTCATAATCTACCGATCAGTGTACGACATACGCTAGAAAATATCGTGAAATGTCCTACTCGTGATGTTAAGGAAAGTGGAAAATTGATCCTGGATGGGATCGAATCAACACCAAAATTCGATCAGTTCTAATCACTTCTTGCCCATGCCTACGAAGTTCAGTCGACGTCTGTCAACGTGTTCGTGAGTTATCTTGCGGACTGACGGACACACACACACAGACACACAGAGGTGATCATAATACCTGCTCAGCCTCTATACAGAGACGCGCAGGTATCAAGCTGCAGACGTCGGGACGATTTTTACAGTCCTTATTTCGTTTACGACTCCAGTAAGAAAAACATGCGAGAAATATTAGCTATTGTTAAACGATTATACTTACGACTTCTGCTATAGGTGATTTCTTTTTCAGGCGCTTCTCGACTTTCATTTGCATGTGAGCCATGCGATGCGCCTGCAATCGTACCAGATACCAACACTGTTTTAGACCTAGACAACAATAAACATTGTAAAAGGATGCAACGCATTTATCATTAATTGCAAGCTTTTGAAGTATCACATCACCGTACAACGTCACAACATTATTACGAACCGCATGGGCACGTTTTAGTGCACATAACACTAAACTGAAACATCTCTGCGGTCGCAGTCAATTACAAATTCCAACAAGAATACAAAAACTGCAGTGCACAGAATAGCAGCAGGCATAACCGCTCTTGGAGCACTGCACCTGAAGTAAATCGGGCCATTTTGGCGGACGGACAAAACCGAAGTACCACGGACGAAAAGACCACACGTGTCGCGTTCAAAAACAATACCCATCTGCCGGTTGTCGTGACCAGAGGAGGAAGGGATAATGAATAGCGTTATTACACCGTGTTCTCAAAGAAGTAAACTGTTTAATGTTTGATAATAACTTTGGCATGTGGACCGATTTTCTAAATTCTTTCACCAGACGATTCGTAAGAACATTCTCTATGTATACATCACAAAGATTTCGACCACCTCACCTGCAATATGTTGCTACACTACCTTGAGAAAGTCGAAAATCCGAAAATGTTACTGACTTTGACAGCACCTCAGCAGAGTGTTGACGTATTCCTGTGAACACTTTGAGGACTTGATTTAACATTTAACAGTAGTTAGACAGACTGTCTCAAGACTGCTTACACTGACTGACTAACTTTTTGAAGTTTGTCAGACGACATCTCAAAATTGACAGCTGAACCTTATTCAGTACAACATTGTTGCATCATGACGATTATTTCACTATGATTATCTTTTGCACCGTATTCATTCTTTTTAGGCTATACTTCTTTTTTGTACACACATTTAAATAAAATTATTATTGCGATATTTTTGTGCCAGGTTGCATAAGATCTCACAGTAAACATTAGTTAAACGTATTAAAAAGTCACGTTGAACGTAAAAATTTGGTAACATTTTTGTATTTTCAAGTTTCACAAGGTAGTGTAGCAACATGTTGCAGGTGAGGTGGAAATCTTTGTGATATGTACATAGAGAATTTTCTCACGAATAACAGGTAAAAAAGTTTGAAAATCGGTCTACAAAAGCCAAAGTTATTATCGAACATCAAACAGCTTACTTTTTTGGAACATAATGTACTTTATAACTATGACAATTCGAATGCATTAAAACATTCAGCATAATTATGGCTCTTTAAATTCGAACTAAACATCGCCTTTTGTTAGTTTCTGTTGGTTACTGTAAGTACCATTATTACTCGCTCCCAGGTTACTACCAGCGGACGGATATTGTTTTGCAGCGCGTAACACTGTGGGTCTGTGAGTCTGTCCGTGCCAAAAATGGTCCGATATACTTCAAGTAAAGACCATAATGTTCCGAGTACGGGGGCGTATATGCTTGTTGTGCCTCGTACTGCATATTGTCTTGTTTTGTCTGTTCTGTGCCAGTCTGTCTGCCTGTTGTTTGTAAACACGACTTTTGCCAGAAGGCACTGGCCGATTTAAATATAACTTGGAGTGTTCATTGGAACTATGGTCTAGTTGTGCGGAATATAAAAGTTTGCCCTATTTCTTATAAAATTTAACAAAAAAACGACATTGCGGGCATATTTACCAACCTAGCGTCGCTTGGGACAGTCCGTGAGGATCTCTCGTGCATCCACTTATGATGAATATTTTGTTCTGAAAATTTTCGCTGTCAGATCAAAAATGTAGTAGATAGGTATGGCGCGGCGTACCCAGCAATCCACACGCGCATTGCTTTACGCTACTCGAACAGTGGCCAGACGGCGTCACCAGCTATACATGCTGATTCACAAGACAGTAATCTTTGACAGCTTGAAGTTGACAGGCTTCTTAAGCATACAGGGCATGTTTCCGAGAGAGACAATAATGGCGCTTGCAGTAACCTCGTCGCCTACCGGCTTGTATCGTATCTTTTCAGTTCATGCTGGCAATTCTCGATCATTTAACACTAATGTAAACAGCATTAGCATTCTGACGAAATGCAACAAATCGATTGTTGACAGCATAAAGGTGCTATGTCCACTTTGACAAAATTAAAATTTTGATACCAAGTGATAGCCCGAACATTTTCATCTTTGGACAAAATGTGAAATTTTAATTCGTTATAAAAAATAAAAAAATAAATGACTTTATTGAAGCAGTTCATCAAACTTGAGTGGACGCGCAAAGGCATTATGTCCATTCCGCTCTTACACGAAGGTTTCAAGCCCAGCCGCTGACTTAATTCCTAGGCCTATGTTACTAGTTCATGACATGTAACGTAGAATATTTATTGCCAGTAATTCGACGGAAGTGCCTGTCTTGTTTACATCATTGCAAAATATCGTGATTTTGTCAATAATAATCATAGTAAGTGCCGATGTCAAAAGCACAAATGGCGTATGTCTACATAACGGGACATACGACCTTTATATCTTTGCGATTTTCTCGAAAACAGGTTTTGTGGACATAGTACCTTTGTGCTGCAAACCATCGAAATGCGCTTATTCAAGAGAACGTCATTAGTTTAGCTATTGTATATTATGATACTGTTTGCACTGTTAGTATCTAGTTTTTTGCACTATATTTTATATTTTATTTTCCTACCGTTTACGGTGAATAAAGTTATGTATTAGCCTACCTGTTGTAGTGCTAATCTAGCCTCTTCCTGAAGCAGGCATTGTTTCAACTGGAATACACCGCTGACGACAACGCCGTTTTGACGTAATGTCTTGTTGCATCGCCAATGTACGTCGCTTGTCTACAGAATAACAAACCTTGTATTAACCCTTCAGAGTACAGAGGCAAACATCGCATCGAATAATACGAAGTTGAAACACTGGCCGTTGATGGATGGGCTGTTACATTTGGTACAGCAAGGAGGGACTGGGCGGGCTGCCCGCCTAGGCCCTCCTCGCTGTATCAAATGTAACAGCCCATCCATCAACGGCCAGTGTACCAATCACCGTAGCGCTGTATAATGGTTCCTTGCTCGGCGGTTTTAATACACCCATAACGGGTTAATAATGTTTTATCAGATTACACCGTGGCTGGTGGGATAGCTAATTATAAAATTATTTAAGACTACAACACACAACAATGTACTCGACGTGGGCAATTGTAAAATATTTTTACTTACTGAAGGTCATTGAAAATAGCGCCGTTCGATAGATCATACTCGACTTTCTACTGGTCGGCCATTGTAAGTATAGCTGTATGTTGTACCATTTTCAAGTTATTTGACGTTGAATAATCATAACCCTGAAAACTTCACTGAAGGTCATTCAAACTGGTACCATTCGAAAGCTTAGGTGCGGTTTCCCATTCGCCTTCCATAGTAACTATGGCCGTATCTTTAACCGTTCGTGAGATATTCAGCGTCAAAGAATAGCGTTACCTTGAAAACTGGGTTAAGGGTTGTTCAAGGTCATTGAAAACGGCGCCGTTCAATAGACCACATCCGACTTTCTATTCGTCCGCCATTGTAAATATAGCTCTATCTTGTACAGTTTTTTTTTAGTTATTTGACGTTGAATAATATCGTGATCTTGAAATATGAGTTAGACGTCGCTCAAGGTCATTCAAACTGGTACCATGTGAAAGCTTGGATGGGGTTTCCTATTCGACTTCCACAGTAACTATCTTGTCTTGTCTTGACGAGTAATCGGCAGACCTCCTCATGGAGTATCACGCCAATGGCCGGTGGTGGTGCGTTACGGCATGCGACATGCGACAGGCGCTAGCCTGTCAAGTTGATTTTTAAACTATGGCGGAATCTTTAACCGTTTTTGAGATATTCAGCGTCAAAGTACAGCGTGACCGTGAAACTAAGTTAGGGGTTGTTCAAGGTCACTGAAAATGGCGCCGTCCGATAGACCATATACGACTTTCTATTGGTCCGCCATTGTAAATATAGCTCTATCTGGTACCGTTTTTGAGTTATTCGACGTTGAATAATATCGTGACCTTTAAATCTGGGTTAGAGGTCACTCAAGGTCATTGAAACTGGTACCATTCGAAAGTTTGGGTGCGGTTTCCTACTCGCCTTCCATAGTAACTATGGCTCTATCTTGCATCAGTTCCGAGATAAAGCGAGATATTGGTCGAAAATCGTAATTTTTTCATACCCCCTTGCATTTGGCGCCCCCGTTACAGGGGTTCCCGTCGGAATATTGCCATTCCGTTTGGTACGGAAAAATTAGAATAGTGGGGACGGTAAAAAATTTTTGAGGATATGTATAACCGTTTACACTCAATACCGGCGTGTGACAGACAGACGGACAGACATCTTGCCACGGCATAGTCCGCGCTATGCATACGCGTCGCTCGGTAAAAATTCAACAATTTTCTGAAGAGGGACCACAGCCCCTTCTCCAGACCCCTCCCAGTGATTAGAGGGACACCTCCTCCCTATACTTCACTTCCCAGGCGCCTACGGCACCTCGATCGTCGCGCTTTCAGCGCTCGACCCCCAAATTGTGCATCCCCTATATTTCTGTGTACGCCACTGAGAACGTTTGAAATTGTTCTACCACGGTTCGATTGAGATTTAGCGGTTTTATAGTGAATCACGTAGGCGGTCACTTTTTTTCTGGACACACCGACACAACGTGCCCTGACTCATCCTGAACACAGACGTCAGTTGCTTTTCCCAGAATAGTTCAGCCAACGATCCACTGCATGCACTGACTGCTTGAATAAATGCGAATTGTCATTCGATTAAAGAGAGCAATGCTGCAGCTTTATCGTCTGGACAGCGAGTCTCCGGACACTGTCGGCCGTCTTTGTTCGATGTTGGTCATGTACGCGGGTCAGCGGTTCGTCGGCAATCCAGGCAGGTCATGATATCTGCCGACCGGTCGCGTTTGCTTTGGTCCCCTGGAGGTCTATCTATCTACGGGGCGTCCAGAGACCGTCTGATCGGTCATCCATCGCTGACGCCACCGCGACTCTCGCAGTCGTTCGGCTGACAAGGACGTGAGCTTGGACTGAAAAAACGACAACAACGATCATAAAGCCTCAGTCAGTATCATAACTAGTCTATCGACCGGCTATCATTGGCGTCAGGTGCCGCCTGCAGGCGATTACTCATCGACGTATATATCGTGCCATCCATAGGCTGACTAACCGTTAGGCTTACCAGGCTGCAGCATAGGTCCCGTGAGTTCTAGGGGTCCCGGACTGAAGGAGAATGTGTATAGGACAACACTGCCGTAAGACAGCAGAAAAAAGGAAAGGTCGTGCAAGTATTCTCGTGCTTGGTAGTATCACGAGAAGGGGGGTTGGTTCTTCCTTGGTGACACGATGTACGAACACGTACGATAATAAGACACCTTTGCAGACTTGACTACTGACAACTCGCACGATAGCTATATAGGCCTATAGGACGAGGTAGCAAGCCCCGTAGCAAGCAAAGACACTCTTTTATACTCTGCTGAAGGTGCAGCTTCGCGGAGAGACGCGTCCCCAAATTCATCCCTAAACTCACTACACATACACTCACTACACTACAGTAGTTAAACGACTGTCTTCATGTGAACTGTACGTGTGGTACCACATGAAAAGGTTACTATTTCTAAGTTGCGTGCAAATCTGTGAATTGACTGTGACGGCGCCAACTGTTGTGGGAGTGACATACATTAAGCATGTCGGACAGGGCCCGTGTAAGGTGCGAAGCTAAAGGGGTGTTTATAGCGACACAACTCAACTCAACTCGACGTCGGGTTGTCGACACGTTGACAGCGTGAACAACTGTCATCTATCAATGAACATAGTGACCCAGTTGACTCAGTTTGTAGGTCGTGACGTCATAAACAAAAACATGACTGACTTGGCTGTACGCTGTTCAACTGGGTCAGTTGAGTTGAGTTCAGTTGTGTCGCTATAAACACCCCTTAAGGAGCCGCGAGCTTGTTATTATAGTCCGCCAGTACCGCCAATGCTGCCATCATATTCAGCTGTTATGTTTCTGACCGTACAAGTCTACTGCAGTATGACGTGGAGCAGCTGGATTTGAGCGCAGTGCCTGTAGCAAAGAAGAGATGTACTCAAGATGGAATTACAAAACGTATTAATTGAATGCGTTAATTAAATTACAACGTTTTCCGTCTTGGCTTTATTGATTCCTTACGTTTATGTGACAGTGTTTATAGTGGAGACAAAGTGAAATGTGTTAAAATGAGTAGCGCCTAGGTGGAAAATAATGTTCACGATCAAAATATGCATAACTAGAAGGGCACCATTTTTTTCGCGATTTTGGAGGCTGTAAACCCACATTTTAAAAGTGACAACGGTGAAATTTAGCATGAGGGTGCGGGTATGGAACTCCCTCTCCCACACCACATTTTTAAAAAAATTGCTTCAGGGGATATACCTCTTTTGGGCAAATTTATACCAAAAATTAACAATTTTGGCGATTTTGGCGCCTGTAAGCCCACATTTTTAAAGCCACAACGAGACAACCGTGAAGTTTGGCATAAGGGTACACACCTGGGACACCCTCCCCGCGCCTAATTTTGTAAGAATCGCTCAGGGGGATTTGTCCTTTATTGACAAATTTTTCCGAAAAATTTGAAATTTTCACGATTTTCAGCTACTTAAGCCCACATTTCTATACCATAATGTTAAAATTTTACTTAAGAGAACGGACTTTGTAATAGAAATCCATTAACGACAGAAAATTTTGTCAAAATCGCTCAAGAGGCCTGCCGGTATTGTACTGCATCGGCGGTGATGCATATTGATTTCTAGTTTATTTGCTTTTAAATAGCTGCGATGGAAGGGACACGAAACGTGTTTTCCTCGGTAGACTGTTGGTGGCTCTGAAGAGCCGGTTGTGTAGTATGTTGGCTCTAAAAATGCCGGGTTTTGTTTAGTAGATGTTCACAGTGATGTCCTTTTGCCTTCACGCATGCACACAAACGCTTTCTCCATTGACTAACAGCTTCGACCTTCTGTGATATGCTTGCCCATGTGTCATTGATGCGCTGCATCAAGTCGCTGGTGTCGTGGACATGTGTGTTGTACAGTGTACACACATTCCTGCATCACTCGCCAAATTCTGTAGTCGGTCGGGTTTCCGGGTCAACCGGACTGTTTGGCGGACACAGATCTGGAGATAAAGTCCGGTGTTTCCTGCAGAAGGAGCTGGACTGTCCCACAAGCACAGAACGCGTCATTTCTGTCGCAGCTATTTACAAGAAGCCCAGCTGGTGCTGGGATAGCCAACCGTCCGTTGGTATTTTTGGGAATTTTTTAATTTTCGGCAGATTGTCTATCTATTAGCAAAGGGGCGGAGCTCAGCCAGCCGTTGCCTTGTAATGGGCGTGGCGACACGGCGCTATAAAAATTTGCGGCCATAACATAGAATACCTATG
>Ga0209339_1001210_pt1 | contig 10777 bp, 4 predicted proteins | sample OlaalgELextract3_FD_187376 | JGI IMG/M metagenome (GOLD analysis project Ga0209339, IMG submission 187376) | Olavius algarvensis symbiont microbial communities from Tuscany, Italy - Type A ELBA extract 3 (SPAdes) (version 2) | ecosystem: Host-associated > Annelida > Digestive system >...
CTTGAAAATCGACATGACGTCATTTTTTTCTGCCGAGGGTGGTCCGATTTGGATAAAACTTCGGAGACTGGTGCAGAATGACATATCGACTGCGGTGATATGGTCGAAATCGAAACCAGATATAGAATTCTAATATGGCGGACGTTTGGACGAATTCAATGGCATGTCATCCCAGAGCCACGTGTCACATTATAGGGTGCTGCCACTTTGTAAATTCACTGTTACGATTCCAGAGCCACATGCCACATTGCAGGGTGTAAGAATTCCATCCGACAGGTTGAAAATCGTTCTTCGCCATATTTTGTTTTTTTTGGTTTTCAATGCAGTTTAGGCTTTGACGAGCGGTGGCTTTCGTATCGTCTCCGATACACTTGTTTAGTTAAGTTACGTCTCACGATGAGACGTAACGTAAATAAAATAAGTGCTGCATAACGCTGTACGGCTGTTTTTATCCATTTCAGCCGTGAAAATGTGTCATTTGCCTGAAATATAGGTAAAAATGCCCGAAAACCCGAGTTTGAGCACGACTCAAACGCGGGTTTTCGGGTTTGAAAAACGGCCGGGTTTCCCGGGTACCCGGGTTTGGGGAAACCCGGTTTATAACCCTACCCATTAGGCATTCACGCAGAAAATTACAGTAAAATGGCAATTTTTACTAAGGATGATTACCTCCAATTAAGTTCCCACCTTATCAACAAACCAGTTTAGGGCGCGTTGCACTAATGGCTAAATTTGGTTTGGAATCTTGATCTGATTCAGGTTCAAATGAGTTACGTTTGCTCTGGGTTGGTGCAACATGTCCTAAATCGGCCTAATGCTGCATATGTAATGCAATCACAAATCAAATCGAATGTTGCAAACAGCTTATTCTGATTCAGCAAAGGTTGAATTTAGGAAAAGAAAATATAGAGAAGCGACTTCGGCGGCGTGGATTGAACTAGTCCAAAGACAGAATCTCTGTCTTTCACCAATCACAAACGCAACACATTTATTTTAATGTCCCCAAAAACAAGAGGAGGCAATTGCCTTCTCTTGCCTCATACTGGCTACGCCTATGATCATAATTTATAATATAACGGCATACGTAAAGGTAAGGCGTTCGCATATCCCCCAAAATCCATTTATTCGTGTTTATTTCACTGTTTATTTCAATTTAAAATTAAATTAAATTAAATTAAATGACATTCAAATTCAATTAAAAATCATGCAAATGCGTATATTCCTTCTGTGTTTCGTTTTTTTCCCCGTTTACCAGGAAACATTAATACGAGACGGTACGTTTTTACTGCGATTTCCTTTCAGTTTAAATGGGTACAAAATGTACAGAAATCAGTTAATATTATTTTGATACAGATGTCGCTAAAAGTAAACTGCCACCGCCGAATTTTATGTGGATAATGGAAAGCTTGTTCTTGTCTTAACTCGTTATGCAATTTCCACGAAGCACGGTATCTAAAATGTATGCGAACACGTACGCCTACTAGCGGTTCGCCCCTTTACGCGGGTCCAACACCTTCGACTTCGAACCTCGAACAGTCAATTGGGATACATGTAGAACAGGCGTGTGTGCAGTTACGCGGAAGACATCAAGTAGGCCTATACACGTGTAAAGAATAATCAAGCAGACGTTGAGTTGAATGTCAGTTGCTGCAGCCCTACCTATAGCATGCAACGGGCTCATTTTTTTCACTATTCACTATCAGCCACGACAGTTGTCTACTAACGACTATTATCCATGACTCCGTTTCTTTGCGTTTAGGGTAATATATACAACTTTATTTCACCAAACATGTGGTAGCAGAAAATTAATGTCTTGAACAACTTACCACTGTCCACTGACTTCAGCAGTGTAAATGCATTCGAACGTTCTATAAGCAAAACTGATTTATCGGAATATTTAAAATATGATGTGTAGTTATCTGACTTTATTATTATTTTAGGGTTTTTTTCTTTTCCTTTTAATGGTGTAGTTATTAGTACACTACTGTGTCTTGTTGCACCTCTCATATTTTGTTTGTACTAATGTATGTTGCATGTGTATTATCTGACTTTTCTGAGAAATAAACATGGATGGATGGATGGACGGGATGAGCCAGCAGTCCCCAGCAGTCAGTCAAACTTGAAACTCGCCTTACTTTTAGCGAGACAAATCCGTATAAGTCATCGACACGCTCATCGGCCCTATATACTTTGTCGATGTCCGTTTTAGCGACTCGTAAAGCACGCCCGTTTGATTGAGGCTGCAGTGCTTAGTGACATTCATTTGCTTTCAGGCACGCTGTTTACAAACATTCTTACTTACATATTACACCTACTGCAGCCAATTTACTGATTTCCCGGGAAGTTAACGTTTCGCCATCGGCAGAAGTTTTAGCGATCCGGTCCAAATGGTCTTCCTAGAAGGCGAATGAAGCCGTCTACTGCAAGTTGAAGCGTCAATTAAGCTGTATATTGACATTCAAACGACCCGCATGTCGGCACCGTTTAACAACGCTCCACAATTCTTCAGCTAACGCTGTAGCACCTTCAGCGGGGAGTTCTTGGTCCGTGATCCGCTCAGTCACTCAAACAGTTAAAATTCTTTGAAATATATCAGCCGATATATGTGTCTATAATCACCGACTGTGTTGATACTGAGCCCGCCGCAAAGTGGGAATTTTACGTGATGGCGCTGTCCATCTGTTTGTCTGTCTGTTGGTTCGTCTGTCTGTCGCCTGCAACGCGTACTGCTACAGGCGACAGGAGCTTATCGCATCAGCCATTCGAGCCGCACTGACTTATTATGGACGCCCGCTCAGCGTAGCATGAGCGAATTCCATTATATTTTGCCAATGTTTTTTTATATTTTTATGGCCGCCTTATTCTCCGGCCCTGGTTAACGGAGGTTCGCGATAGTTTTACACGTGGTGGACCTTGAGTGTAATTAGAGAAGTTACTATTTGGATTTTTTTCTGGTCATCCTTAAACTACAGGGTGGGTCAAAAAGTGACGAAATTTGGCGTATTTTCAGACCCCACCCGCAAACTTTCTGCTCTCACGCCCGAAAGCGGCAGAATATTGTAATTCTGAAAAAAAATTGTTAAGCGCAGATGTTTGCTCTACACGTAATGCCACTATTGGTGAACTTTGGCCTACAAACCCCTGAGATCCACTCGCCACAAAATTCTTAAAAAATGACACGCGTGAATAGCCTGCGGCATGTCTTATTTCCGTTCGCTACATGCCAGCACGACCACGGCCGAACACTGTACGATACGGTAATTGTCTGTCCAGTGCTATGCCCCAATCCTGTAACCCCTTGGCCCCTTAACCTTTACCCCTTAACCCCAACCCCTTAACCCTTTAAACCAATCCCTTAACATCTTAACCCCTTACCCTTAAGCCCTTAACCTTAACCACTTAACCCCTTAATCCCAACCCCTTAACCTCTTAACCTCAACCCCTTAACCCTAACCCACTGGCCCCTTAACCTTAACCCCAATCCCTTAACCACTTAACCTCTTACCCTTAACCCCTCAACCCTTAACTTTAACCACTTAACCCCTTAACCCCAATTTTTAACCCCTTAACCTTAACCCCTCATTTTTGCTGTTTTGACTGTCTGTTGACTGTTTTTCACTGTTTTTGACGATTGGTACACTGTTGGTACACTGTTGGTACAGTCTTGGTAGACATGTGACGATTGGTACACCAATGGTCATTTTTGCTCTTTTGACTGAATTTTGACTTAACCTTAACCACTTAACCCCTTAACCTTAACCCCTCATTTTTGCTCTTTTGACTGTTTTTTGACTGTTTTTGACGATTGGTACACTGTTGGTACAGTCTTGGTAAACCTGTGACGATTGGTACACCAATGGTTTTGAGTGTTTTTGACGATTGGTACAGTGTACGAATCGTCAAAAACAGTCAAAAGACAGTCAAACAGTAAAATTATGACCATTGGTGTACAAATCGTCACATGTCTACACAGAGTCCGCCGAATACAAAGCCGCGCAAACGCCGCTACCTCGCGAGACCTCTATCACATGTGCCTGGGCCGTGGCCACAGCCCGTCGCCCGTGGGGGCAGGGCTGACTGTATCTAATGTAATGTAATGTAAGTTTGACTATTTATAGGGCGCAGTAAGCGGCACGAACTAGAGCGCCTAACATAGTCAATGTACACGTAGTCACAAGCTCTACAGGCTCGAAAAAGACAGTTATGTTATGTGTCACGTCCATGCGTCTGGCTCCCGTTCGCTGCCGCGTGCTGCTACACTCTCTTCTACCTACTGACGATGCCTGCAGCTCGTCTAGTCTGTCAACGACCGTCATCAAATTTTCCATATTTTCGGACCCCACTCGCAAACCTTCTGCTCTCCCGCCCGAACTCTGTAGAATACGGTAATTCTAAAACAACTACATTGCTGCCCTCGGCTAAATGTACACGTCCACTCTTCCAAGGTCGAACTGGCTGCGGCGGACGTCTATCCGGTTGGCATGATATCGTAACATGCCAGCGTCTAGTTATTACATTATTATTACTACTAGTACTATTATTATCAGAGCTCTTAATCGGTTAAGAAATTTTAATCGATTAATCGGCTTCTTTAAACGATTAGTCGTCGCTTAATTGTGAGTCGTTCAGTAGTATAATTTATGTGGTAATGACACAAGCGTCCCGATAGCGTCCAGCGACATCCGATCGAGCGTCCAGCGGCGCTGCAGCTGTCACCATGCTCGCATTTATAAAGACGCCTTAACCCTTTAATGGTCACTGGTAATTATAGTGCCACATCGAATAATATGAAGTTGGTATACTGGCCGTTGATGGGTGGGCTGTTACATTTGATACAGCAATGAGGGACTGGGTGGGGCCGCAGTCCGCCCAGGCCCCGCTTCACTGTATCAAAATAATGTAACAGCCCACCCATCAACGGCCAGTGTGCCAATCATCGTATTGCTGTGGTCCGTTGCTCAGCGGTTTTAATGGGTCCGTTGAAGGGTTAACGCTGGAGCACAGCTGTTGTGCAAGATCATTTTCAAGACAACGTTCTGTGCAGTTGGTATTTTAGCACGTTTCTACTTTAACGCGCCAAATTTCAGCGCCAAATGTCAATCACGCACTGACGAACTGGAGGCGTTTTAGTTATGGTGATATACGGCAAAAACGCAAAAAATACAACTGTGCAATTTAATAAACGTCGTACTGATCGATACGTAATTATCAAAGCCATGTTTGATTTCTTTCTTTGTGAGACATAAAAAATCTTTTTAAAGTCCAATCGTTAATTTTCTCCGTTTGCCGTTCAGTTATCATATCTCCGCTTTTTCAAGGCTCCGTTCTTGGCCCCTTACTGTTTGTCATGTATACTACACTCCTTATTTCTTTCATTTCACTTATTCATTAAATCATCACCTTCATACCTCGTGTGTCGGTTAGCGTCAGTAGTACAGGTTAGTGCCAATAAACTACCTAATGTTACACTCCAAATATCAAAGGAAACCAATCTTATGATACACAGTCGCTCTTCACACCCGCTAGTTGGTGGTGAGGGGTTAGCTGCTCCTACGGTCCCACCGCACCCCCTGTCGGCCTTTCAGGCCTCGTCTCATCATTGACTGCAGCTCTTTTTGACAACATTCAAACAGTGACTGGTAATCAAATTCATAATCGTCATATCAGCTAACGTCAACATCTCAAGCCAGCGGCGATGTAGAAACATATTTCCCATACAAACTTCAAAGGCCTTCGATACCGGTCAGAATGCTGTGCCTTTAGGCTTAGAATGTAACGTTAATCAACTGAACGAGACAACGCAGTGATACAGTGTACAATATTGAAGACAACAACGACGACGTCAGCGGACAACTCGGCAAGATGTGTAGTCCTCCGCCAGTGGAGGTCACGGTTCTTCAGGACCGCTGATACCTGGGCGAGCTGCCGATTTCACTCCAGGTATTTCAGCCGCTGCAGCCGTGAGCGGCACCGCGTTGCCATGACGACGCTTGCGGTGGCCGTCGCCAAGAGCAATATCCGAAGTGAATCGTCGACGCCGTCGGCCGCTACAGAACAACGTACTGTAAGTGAGTAAATAAGTAATTAAGTAAGTAAGTAAGTAAGTAAGCAAAAGACATATAGCGCCGAAGTCTACTAAAGAATCAGGGCGCGTGGCCCATATAGTACAGACTATAAACAAAAATATCATTAGTAACGTCAGCCACAAGCGTCTATCAAAAGGATGGAATGACGCACGTTGTTCAATTTTACGTGCCACGGAATAACAAGAACTTAGCTATCGCAAACAGATCGCGGGTCAGCTGCGCATACAATATGTCGAGGTCATCTATAATAACCCCGTGACCTTAAAATCTAGGTTAACGGTCACTCAAGGTCACTGGAAACGGAACCATTGAGTAGATCATACACGACTTACTAATAGTCGAGTTATTGGACGTTGAATAGTATCGTGACCTTGAAATGTGGGTCAGTGGTCACTCAAGGTCATTGGAATTAGTGCCATTTGAAATAAATCTTGGGTGCGGTTTCCTATTCGCCTTCTATAGTAACTGTGGCCGCATCTGTAGCCGTTTGTGAGACATTCAGTCAATGGCGTCACCTTGAAAACCAGGTTAGGGGTCGTTCAAGGTAATTGAAAATGGCGCCGTTCGATAGACCATATGCGACTTTTCATTGGTTGGCCGTTGCAAATATAGCTCTATCTTGTACCATTTCCGACTTATTTGACGTTGAATAATATAGTGATCTTGAAATATGGGTTAGAGGTCACTCAAGGTCATTGAAATCGGTGCCATTCATAAGCTTAGGTACGGTTTCCTATTCGTCTTCTATAGTAACTATCACCGTATCTGTAGCCGTTTGTGAGATATTTAGTGTCAAAGACTGGTGTGACCTTGAAAACAGGGTTAGGGTTCGTTCAAGGTCACTGGAAATGGCACCATGTGATACATCGCATACGAGTTCCTATACGCCTTACATAGTAACTATGGCGCTATCTTGTATAGTCTGTGAGATATAGCGATATTGGTCAAAAATCCGGAAATTTATATACCCCACCTGTATTTAGTGCCGCCGTTGGGTGTGACCCCGTTGAAATTTCGTGAAGATGTTTGATGGTGATAAAACTAGAATGATTGGACTACCGTATGGTGAAAAAATATGACAACACGTTAAGCCGTTTTTATACAATACCGGAACGTAACGGACGGACAGATTTGCTATATCAATATCGCGCGTCAGTATGCTGAAGCGCGATAAAAATCGAAGTAGTTAAGCTACTCCACCGACGGGGCCCAGAGTGATGCCACGTCTCTAAATCTAACTTCGGTCCGGTCCCATGTTGCCTTGACCTTCGATCTCGTGACCACACCAAAGTTGATGTTTCATGCGCTTGGCATACGGACCACTTATATCAATTTGCATAAAAATCGGTCCAGTCGTTTCCAAATTGTCGTGTTCACAAGTTCGTTAACCCTTTAGAGTCCAGAGGCAATTATTGCGCCACATCAAATAATATGAAGTTGGTACACTGGTCGTTGATGGGTGGGCTGTTACATTTGGTACAGCCAGGAGGGGACTGGTCGGGACCGCAGTCCGCCAAGGCCCCGCTTCACTGTATCAAATGTAACAGCCCACCCATCAACGGCCAGTGTACAAATCACTGTATCGCTGTACAATGGTCCATTGCTCTGCGGTTTTAATGTGCCAGTAAAGGGTTAACGGACGAACCAACGGGATGAACGAACAGGTAGAAAACATTACGCCTCTGGGCAGCCTGGTGGAGGCACAATACGGCCAGACAGTCAACAGTTGCCTGGTGTCAGATTTGCCTTTAAAATGCTGTAGATCGTTAGCGAATGGGACTCCGCTCAGGGCCCTAGTAGGAAGTCTACGACGCTTTTCAGACGACACTCTAGTCTGGCTAGGGGACGAGAAGGCAAAGTTAGGGAGGGACGGGAGGAAAGGGAGCAGAAATGGGGGAAGTTTCCTTTATTGGCTTTAGAGCGATGGACGCCCTGACGTCAGTCAACAGGATACACGTAGTTTCAGGGACATTTTATTTAATCCTCAGTTATGGCATCTCAAGCCTTACAAAGACGAACTATGACAGCTATATACAAATAACTCGTCAGTAGATGAGATAGGCGAATGTTACCGCGGGAAATTCCAATTACCGCCTGAACCACACAAAGTAACTTTCTTTCCCCCGTACACTGCTACGCTACTCTCGCAGTCTCGCATTTACTGCTTGTCAACTCTTTAAAACATTATTAAAACTTCATCTTTTATATAAATATACTAAGTAATAATTATTTTATAGACAAATTTATATTGTTTGTCTGTTGAAGGCAAACTGGTATATTATGTAATCGTTTGTTGTGGATATTTTCACGAAAACCAAATTACATAAATTTACGGTAGAACAAAAACAAGAAACTCATCAGTTGATGAGATAGCCGAACGTCACGGAGATTATAAATAACTATGGCAGTTCTGTGGAATACACGTGCTAACTAAAATTTTTATCGCGCTTCAGCATACTGACGCGCGATATTGATATAGCAATTCCGTCCGTCGGTCTGTCCGTCCGTCCGTTGCGTTCTGGTATTCAATGGAAACGGCTTAACATATTGTCACGGTATCCCAATCATTTTAGTTTTATCAGCATCAAACATCTTCGCGAAATTCCGACGGGGTCACCCCCTGCGGGAGCGTTAAATACAGGTGGGGTATAAAAATTTCGCGATTTTCAACCAATAAGTCGCTACATCTCGCAAACGATACAAGACAGCGCCATGGTTACTATAGAAGGCAAATGGAAAACCGCACCTGAGCTTTCGAATGGTACCAGTTTCAATGACCTTGAGTGATCTCTAAGCCAGATTTCAAGGTCGTGATATTATTCAACGCCAAATAACTCGAAAATGATACAAGACAGACATATAGTTACAATGGCCGACCGATAGAAAGTCATATGTGGTCTAACGAACGGCGCCATTTTCAATGACCTTGAAAGACTTCTAACCCAGTTTTGAAGGTCACGCTATTCATTGATGCTGGATGTCTCACAAACGGCTAAAGATACGCCCGTAGGAAACCGTAGCCAAGCTTTCGAATGGTACCAGTTTGAATGATCTTGAGTGACCCGTAGCCTAGATTTCAAGGTCACGGGGTTACTATTGATGCATTCGACGTATTGTGTGCACAGCTGACGCGAGATCTGTTTGCGATAGCTAAGTTATTGCTATTAGAAGACGTAGAATGCTATAAATATACTGAAATAAAAGCTTATGACATCACAAAACTAACCGCTGAACCCCACAGACAGTGTCGTTTTCGCGGTCGTGATTTTTGGAAATGGCGCTATTCGATAGAGCGCATACGAGGTCCTACTCGTCTTCCTTTGTAACTATTGCCATATCTTGTGTCGTTTCCGAAATAAAGCGAGATATTGGTCGAAAATGCCTATTTTTTCACACCTCCTTCTATTTAACTTGCATAATAACCTAAAATTCTTTCGAATTTTTTTCTCAAAATTTTAACACACAACTATCTGAGTCCCTAAGCTATGAATAGGATGTAGGCCAACCAACGTTGAAGTCAACAGACAGACGAATTTATGACGACATAAGGCGAACGTAACGTAGTAACGTTCGCCTGTAATTATTGTAGTTTTTTTTCGTACAGAGACGATAAACAGCTAGCATAAAAGCCAGAGAAGATACAGATATTACGTACACGTAAAACGGGTCGACGAAGCCGTGGCCGTAGCCACCTGAGGAGCTCGGGGCACCGTTAGTGAGGGCAATCAGCGCTTGAAGCTCGGCGATGCGCTGGTCCGCTGAGTGCTTCTTTTCCCTGCCGCCGCAACACCATCAGTGCCCGAGTATTTTTAACTTTAACAAATCCAAACACGCCGGCATATTTTTTTCGCAAGCAACATTACGAAAACGGAGGCGATTTGCAGCATTTTCGTGATGTTGCTTGCTAAAAGTTACATCAGTGCGTACGAAAGTCGTGTACAAAATACTGTGACCTACTCTGACCTTTTACGGACACGGTGAATATACATTTATCACATTTAATCACCACGAAAAAAGACGGATGAACTATACTGAAGAGGATCACGGACAAGCTGATGTAACGACTTTTCGAAAGACAACTGGAAGGAGAGAGACAGCACTCGAGATCAATGACACCGGCGAACACAGACAACAATGGAAAGAGTTGGTGGCGGCATCTATAGCTGGAGTCAACTGCAAGATGAGCACCTGACCTAATCCGACCAAGGCGATGTAAGACAACAGACAAACGAACATGTAGACAAAAGATAAAATTAAAAAAAAATTGAAATCACTAGAACCGTCACTACAAGACAACTACACTCAAATTTTTAAAAAAGCTTACAATAAACAGTACCAATACTCGTATTGTTAATACACCGTGGGCCATAAAAACGTGCCACTTGATATTCGTTCACAGCTTTGATAAATGCTGCCCGATTCTCGAAATTATTTTTTTTCACTGATGGTCTCATCAGTAAGTTTGCTACAAGGTTCATGTCATATTTCGCTGCAACGCGTTGCTACACTACCTTGTGAAAAAAACAATATCAAAAACAGCAAAATTCTGGCGTATCTAACATTTCTGCCTTACTGTTGACAAAATTAACCAAATTAAACTTAATTGTTTGTGTACTCTTGAATCACATTAAATGCTAAAATGTCATCCTTTGGCATGGATGCATGCACTGAAGCATTTGCGACACATATCA
>Ga0209339_1001211_pt1 | contig 10776 bp, 9 predicted proteins | sample OlaalgELextract3_FD_187376 | JGI IMG/M metagenome (GOLD analysis project Ga0209339, IMG submission 187376) | Olavius algarvensis symbiont microbial communities from Tuscany, Italy - Type A ELBA extract 3 (SPAdes) (version 2) | ecosystem: Host-associated > Annelida > Digestive system >...
GGCGTGGTGTCCTGTTGAACGTAGGACTGGCACAGCTTGCACCGGCAGCCTGCAAGCTGCTGGTCGACGTGGTGTCCTGTTGAACGTAGGACTGGCACAGCTTGCACCGGCAGCCTGCAAGCTGCTTGTCGGCATGGTGTCCTGTTGAACGTAGGACTGGCACAGCTTGCACCAACCTGCAAGCGGCTGGTCCGGTCGGCGTGGTGTCCTGTTGAATGTAGGACTGGCACAGCTTGCACCAGCCTGCAAGCTGCTGGTCCTGTCGGCGTGGTGTCCTGTTGAACGTAGGACTGGCACAGCTTGCACCGGCCTGCAAGCTGCTCGTCGGTGTGGCGTCCTGTTGAACAATTCTTCTGACAATTACGTCACCATAATCTGTTCTTTTATGATGATGATGATGATGAACGTAGGACTGGCACAGCTTGCACCGGCCTGCAAGCTGCTGGTCCTGTCGGCGTGGTGTCCTGTTGAACGTAGGACTGGCACAGCTTGCACCGGCCTGCAAGCTGCTGGTCGGTGTGGTGTCCTGTTGAACGTAAGACTGGCACAGCTTGCACCGGCCTGCAAGCTGCTGGTCGGTGTGGTGTCCTGTTGAACGTAGGACTGGCACAGCTTGCACCGGCCTGCAAGCTGCTGGTCGGTGTGGTGTCCTGTTGAACGTAGGACTGGCACAGCTTGCACCATCCTGCAAGCTGCTGGTCGGCGTGCTGTCCTGTTGAACGTAGGACTGGCACAGCTTGCACCAGCCTGCAAGCTGCTGGTCGGTGTGGTGTCCTGTTGAACGTAGGACTGGCACAGCTTGCACCAGCCTGCAAGCTGCTGGTTGGTGTGGTGTCCTGTTGAACGTAGAACTGGCACTAACCGTAACGATTTATGCTAATGCGCTGAGTTGAGTGCAGCATAGCAAGCATGGCAGTCTTGTTCCATGCACCATAACTGATGAGCAGATGATCATACCATCTTGAAACTACCTACAACTGGCAGAAGCACAGTCAAAAAGTGGAGGTCACGAATGTAGTGCTGACACGAGATACGGCATGCCATAACATCTGAGTGAACAGCCATATAGACTTGAAACTTGGTTGAAAGATGGAACAAATAGAGTGCCGTAAGCAGTAAATGCTGTGAAGCAGAAGGTCAAGGTCGCAAGTTCAGTTTATTCCGGCTCATCTGTGTGTGCCATTGGGGGCTTAGCACGTAAGAGCAAAATGACTTAGAAAGTTCAACTTTGGCACACGTAACAAGGAAACCTCATGCTACCATTCTATTGTTCTTAGTCACCAGCTCACAGACAAAACACGCCACATTTAAACTTGGCGGTAATGATGTACTCATGACAACTTGCACAGTGAAAGATCAGGGTTACAAGGTCAACGCTATACTGCTGGTAGGTGTGCTAGAGTAGCATCTTGTGTATCTTTTTGTTTATGTCGTAAACGTGGCTGTTTGTGTCTCACTTATGTAGCTGTCAGAGTGGTGAAAGTTCGTGCCTCTGCAATGCAAGCAGCGTCAAACTTGGTTCATGGTGGAATGATAAAAGTTTATTTTGGTGCAAGTGGCAGAGTCGGAAAAGCTTGTCATCTGGCAAAGGCGTACTGTAGACAGGAGCTTGGCATGGCCGATTGTGTTTGTGATATCACCACATATCTCTATCCAGGCTGCAAAATTATCTCTGGCAACCACGAGGTGTTTTCCCTGTTTGTTCAGAATTTTGACTTGCCACTATTAGATGTAGGCATAATGTGGTGATAGAATGAGACATAAATTGTGGTGTGATTGTTTGCTGTCAATTGCACCAGCAGTTGTTGTATGTGAGAACTTAGCACTGTGTCTTTGTTCCCAACATAACAGTTACTAACACTCCGTCCATCCTAGTTGTGCTTTTAATGGACGAACTTATCCAGCTGATTTTCTGCATGGATACTAGTCGTTGTACTAGACTGAAATTGCAATAAATAACTAGGCATCACAATCTCCAGGTGGATTTTGACAGCTGCATTTTGTACTGGCCACTCTTACTTCCATGTTTTCTTAAATTGCAGAAGATAACAGTGCCATGCAAGTCAGCTGTTGTCATGTACTAAGATCCAAGGTGTGAAAGTTGGTCTCGAAAATCTAGAGTCCCAGAGCTACCAGTGGTGAAAGCCACGTGATCCTGTAAGCATTTGTCATCTTTACATGGTACCAGCTTGTGACAGATGGATGCTCTGGCAGAAGGATGAACAGTTACATACCAGTGTACTAAATTACTAAGACTGGTGCTGAACAATCGAGTCGGAGCTTCGAAGACATCTGCATTCTGCTTCGTCTCATGAACTGTCTTTTCCCCGTAACCGACTCTCAACCTACGGCGACCGAGCTTTAACCAGTTACCGCTGTACAGATCTGGAACAGTCTTCCGCAGCATATCACATCTGCTCCTTCACTTCCTGTCTTCTGCTCTCGCTTGAAGACATACTTATTCGAACTCAGTTACCCGTAATTACTGTTGTCGCCACCCGCAAACTGTCAATTAATCTGAATGGCCAGTGTCTTCGGCATGAGTGCCACCCAACCTATCTTGGGGTGACTCTACAGAGAACACTTGACAAAGACTGCAGGCAAGCTGAAGAACAGAAGGTGTCGGGGCGCTAAATACAGGTGGGGTATAAAAATTTCGCGATTATCTACCAATAAGTCGCTATATCTCGCAGACGATACAAGATAGCGCCATAGTTACCATAGGAGGCTAATAGGAAATCGCACCCAAGCTTTTTGAATGGCACCAGTTTTAGTGACCTTGAGTGACCACTAACCCAGATTTCAAGGTCATGATATTATTCAACGTCGAATAACTCGAAAATGGCACAATTGCGGACTAATAGAAAGTCATAGATCGTCCCCTAACCTGGTTTTCAAGGTCACACCATTCATTGACACTGAATATCTCACAAAAGGCTACAGATACTATTCAACAACAGATATTATTCAACGTCAAATAACTTGCAAATGGTACAAGATAGACCTATAGTTACAATGGCGAACCCATGGGAAGTCATACATGGTCTGTCAAACAGCGCCATTCTCAATGACCTTGAACGACCGCAAACTTAGATTTCAAGGTCAGATCATTCTTTGTCGTTGAATATGTCAGAAATGACTAAAGATACGGCCATAGTTACTATAAAAGGCGAATTGGAAACTGTACCCAAGCTTTCAAATGGTACAATTTTCAGTGACCTTGAGTGACCTCTGATTCACATTTCAATGTCACGATAATATTCAACATCAAATAACTCGACTAATAGTGAGTCGTGTATGATCTACCCAATGATTCTGTTTCCAGTGACTTTGAGTGACCCTGAACGTAGATTTCAAGGTCAAGGAGATGCTTTTGACGAATTGTGTGCGCAGCTGACGCGCACACAATCTGTTTGCGATAGCTGAGTTCTTGTTCTGAAGGTTGAAGTGAATAATTTGTTCCATATATAAAACTCACTAGATGTGCATGAATCTCATGGGTGCTGTAGGTTGAGGCTTGGGAGTCCCTACCCTCCACACCTTCAGCTTGGGAGTGAAACAGTTAATCAGTCTGAGTGGAATTGAGTCGTAGTTTGACTGTGAGATGAACTAGCAGTGGAACTGGAAATGTACAGTTAGTATTGATCATGTCGAGTGTTGTAGGCACTGGAATTTATTGAGAAAAATCGGCAAGAATTTGGAATTAAGCGTATTGATCAGCTGCCGGTGTCTGGTGCATTTCACTCAAGACTTATGCATTCAACTGTATCTGCAGTCAGTCGTGCCATCGCTGCTGCAGACCTGCGTGAACCAGTCATACCAGTTCACTCTAATGTAACCTCGCTGCGATACCGGACAGTGACTAGCATCAAACATCAGCTTGTCAATCAGCTGTGCAAAGCTGTCCGCTGGGAGCAGACAATGCACGTCCTGTATGGCCGGCGTGTTGGCGCAGACTTCCCACAAACGTTTGAAGTGGGACCTGGTAGACATCTTGGTTTTCTGTTGCAGCAGATCAATGCCAAGGCTTATGCACAGTATAGCCACGTCCAAGTATGACGTTCATTTCCACAGCTGAGGTATGTCATAATGTAATAATATTGTGCACCAGTCCCAAGCTTGGGTAAATTGGGGGGGTTGCAGCAGGAAGGGCATCTGTGCTCCCCCAGGCTCCCTAGCTGGATTTAAGGGGGCCTACGTCTAAGGGGAGGGAAGGGAGGAGAGGGGAAGAAGGGGAGGGAGGGGTGTCCCGGATTTAAAAGTAGAAAAGGTGCCAACCCTAGGTTTGCTTCAGGTTCGGTCTGTCAAACAGTTCAGTTTGTTTGGTTTGGTTCATTTGGCTAAAGATACATTAGCTGTAGTTGTCTAACATGCACTGGCACATGCCAAATACAGCAAAAAATTGCCACATTTGTCATTAATGGCCAGACATGCCAGAGCCAAAATCAGGAAATCCACATCGGCATCCATCATTAGTCGTGAGTGAGGTTTGCACTGTTTGAGTGCTGTTTACTTGAACTGTCTGTTGTACTAGTTGTTCACAGTGTTCAGTCTAATCTCAGTCTGCATTAAACTACCATTAATTGCAGTGATAGTTACAGGCAACATGCATATTATTATTATTATCATTATTATTATAGCGCAAGATCACAAAAACGCTGCAAATGTGCTTTTGATGATGTGATTGCTGTCATATGATGATAATCTCTGCTCTGCTACGTACTGTTACCTTATACCTTTATACTATTACCTTTAGCAGTTGTTTCTGACTCACAGTGTAGTCTGTGGTCTATGCATATTATACAAATGAGAATGATAGTTTGTATTACTGCATATTAATTTCTGCATGTCAACAGACCACTTGTTCGATATAATATCGTGGTGTGCAGTGGTTGCCTGTCTGCACACTGTTAGTACGAACGCAGATAGAAGAATTCTGCTGGTGTCTGGTGAGCAGCTCGGCCATTGTTGGTCAGCTGTACCAGCAGATCACATTGATAAATGTGCTGACAGTTTTCAAAGTTACAGATAAATCCTATGGCAGAGTGATCTTGTGAAATTTTTCACTAGTTCTTAACTATGCATATTTAGTGTGAATTGAAAAACTAAATTTTTGTCACACAGTTTGTCACTCCATGTTGAGTAGCTGATTTTTAATGCTGCAGAAAATTGAAGTAAAGCCAACTTGATGCAGAGTTAGGATGCACTGCTTGTGAAAATAAAAACGAAGTTACTTAGTTTAAGTGTTGTACTGCTTACAACTGTGATTAGCTGATGGTTGTGATTGTAGGAATGGTTAGTGTTGATGAGTATCTACTGTGTAGTTACATTTTGTATAATTTATTATGGCTCACATTCCACAAGCTGTGAGTGGCTGAGGCTCTTATGTAACACACAAAATGTGCATTAAAACTGCGATTAGTGTGCAACTAAAAAATAATCACGCAATTAAAGAAATTAATCGCACAATTAAAGAAATTAATCGCGTAACAGGTCTAGTATTTCGTTGGAACGTGGCAAGTGCTAGCTAACTAAAGATAAATTGTCCCTGAGTTGGGGGATAGGCAGAGCAGCCACCCTGTTAAAAACCCTGCTACAGTATTATGGCAAGTCTTTAGAGGCGTTGCAAGGTTTTGCCTACCCCGGTTTCAGGGACAACCGCAGTACCTTAAATACCAAAACCGGATATAAAAAAAGTGTCAGGTGAACCAATGTTTGGGACCACCCTCCTGTCTCTGGAATCGATAAAGCTAAACACTATGAATTTGCTATGTAGTTTCCCCGTGGCAAGTACTGACCAACAAAACATAAACTGCCCCTTACAGGGCACGTGGTCAGGGTCTCGTTACGCAGTGAAAGGTCAAGGGCACAAAAATGCAGAGAAAATGACGTTGCAGAATGCAGATAGTCTGATTTACAACATGAAAAGAATTTATGTTCCTCGTCAGTCTGCTTGTAGCCCCGATACATTTTGGTCAAAGGAGCAGAACGCAAAAATGCAGAAATCTTTCTTCGCTGGTAATTCGGCGTATGGTCCGATTTACACCTATGGCCTAAGTTATTGTTTGCAAAGTACGAGTGATGGACATTGTATACTAATTTTTTTTTGCTTACATCCTTCTCTTTACCTTCAGCCTGGTGGGATTGGCCCTTGACATGGGTGACTAACCATCATCCTTCAGTGCTATGACACTGTTGGTTGGGTCATGTGACCCGTAAAACCGTCTCCGAAATGACCTACAATCTGTCGAGTGGGACGTTAAACTCTACTATACTATCATGGCAATATTCCAGTGGGGACCCCCTAATGGGGGTGTTGAATACAGGGGATATGAAAACATCGCGCTTTTGACCAATTTCTCAGTTTATCTCGGAAATGATACAAGATATAGTCATAGCTACTATGGAATATGAATAGGAAACCACACTGCAGGTTTTGTTGCTGATGTTAAGACTAATTTTTTGACTCGTCACTTAACTGATATATTAATCGTGATTTGTATGTGTGTGTGTGTGTGTGTCTCTGTGAAGGTGGATAGTGCACCGGAACTTTTTACAAGTGAGTTAACTTCATGTATGTGGACGTCACATAGAGCTTATATGTTGTGTTATTTATTAATTTTAACTTCTTGTGACTGCTACGTTGCTAGTGATGCTTGAAAAGCTGCAGTAAGTAAGTAAGTTCGTAATTAATATTTTGTGCCTCAAAAGTCGAAATATGATGTGTCACCACCTTCTTGAGTAACTGATTGTTTTTGCTGCAGAGAGCTAAAATAAAGGAAATTTGATGTAAAATTAGGATGCACTGTTTGTGAATATATATTAGTTATATATTATATATTAGTTTTAATCATGACTAAAAATTTAATTACAATTAATTAATTAAATACTTAATCTTTAGTTAACTCAGATTAATTTACCCCCCTTCTGTAATAATAATAATAATACGACGACTTATAACATGTCCATAAAGTCACTACAATGATAACACCGTAAAATTGTATGGCATTGTGTATTATATTATTGATACATGTTCAAAAATTCTGAATGCTTTAGACTGGTGTATGTCAGATGATGATTAAAGAAGGCGAATTTGAGTCGAGTTATTCCTTGCGTCATTGTATTCATGCATCATCAATCATTCGTGCCTGGGTACCTGCATGCAGAAGTACATGCTGCAGGCTGACAGTGCATGAATGTAGAACAGTCAGACTGTTGCGTTTGGCAGACTGGTTGCAGTTATACCACTCCGTAATAACAACAGTTCATTACAATGATTAATCTCAACATTGCACTAAATCTGTTCTGTTTGGCCACAAAAGTGGTTTACTAAGGTGTTGGTTTGTGAGAGTTTCCCGCTGATGCCAGATGATGCTTGGAGTAATCTACTGATATGGTAAAAATTCTGATGACATACCAGTTGACGTCTAATTAAGACATTTGAGTTTGTCGTAAATACATCACTGAAAACTGAATTGTATCTTCCGACTAAAACTGAATTATCTTAGTTTCTAACTTAGTATATACTATAGCTGCAGTTTTTAACTGTAAATTAATTGTTACATTTTTATAATTGCATATTTTTTAATGTTGTGTTATAAGTTTGGGTTATGTACAGTGTCTCAAAAAAACTGGACCGCTATGATAACTTCACCAATTCTCAGTGTTTACTGATTATTTTTGGTAGAGAGAGACCTTATTCAGTTCTCAATTGATAGGTTAAAAAGTTTTAAAATTCGCTTAGAACCAGCTGCGCAGTTACCATAACAACATTAACGACTTGACGGTCTGTGTCTCAAAACACCGGACATCTATATCTACGATATTTTGCCATAACATGATAAAAAGGTCTTTAAATATAATTTCGGGGATAATCTGTGTTCAGTATTCTTAATTAAACCTCAGTGTTAGAAGACAGCTGTTTTACAGCAGTCTACCAGCTGAACTGAAGCAGTTGCCATAGCAGTCCTTAAGTATGCGTCATTCCGCAGTTTATACTGCCTTACGAACGGAAAAGTTGAATCTCTTAAACAGTGTTTCCATCGGGACATTGTGCAGTGTCAAAACTTACAAAAAGTGTTCGAAGTGCAGTCTGTTATAATTGACACAAGCCCATTATTGTTTTGCTACTCATTTATTGCCCTGTCGATAATACGTTGTTTAAAGTCAGCCCAGAAATTTGCTGTTCTCGTGTGTTAAGTCACTACTATTGTTATGGAAACCACGCAGCTGGTTCTAAGTCAATTTAAAAACTTTTTACCATATTTAATTGAGAATTGAATAAGATCTCTATTTACCAAAAATAATGAGTATATGTTGTGAATTGGTAAAGTTGTCATATTAAAGTAATTAAACGTAGTGTCCGGTTTTTTATGAGACGCAGTGTAGTTGTTAGTTTCAATACAGAGATTCAGAGTGTTCAGGAATGTAAAATACATGTACCATTTTGTTTGTGTATGTAAACTATTTCTATCTCATTTATACAAAATTTCTTTGCTTGTTTTGTAAATGCATCAGTAAATTTGTTCGTGCTTATAGTCTGTTCATGATCATATGGAATTTCAGAATTTACTGTGTTGCGACTACAACTTCTAGTTTATACTGTATTAGAACTGTACACAGACTGTGTACAGTTCTAATACAGTACAAACTAGAAGTTGTAGTTGTTGCTAGCGCTCTCGACGACATGTAGGTTGAAAGCGGTCTTGCAGTTGTTAGCCGTAGCCTGCCTTGGGGATAGACATTTGTAGACAATCAATATGGCGGCCGTCCTCTTGTTTTGTCGTATAATATAATCATTTTTTGTACCCAATGGGGGGTATTTTACCATATCTAATGGTATTTTTAAATTCAGCTTTCTAGCTGTAGTAGTTTCCGAGATATCGGGTCCCAAATTTACATTAGGGGGCCCTGGGTCCCCTGGACGCCACCTAGCGAGTACTTTACCGCATGTAATTGTGTTTTTAATTTCAACTTTCTAGCTCCAGTAGTTTTGGCGATAATAGGACGGTCCCAAATTTACATTAATGGGCCCTGTGTCCCCCCAGACGCCCCCTAGCAGAAAAATTTTGACACACACACCCCATAATATATATAACCGTAAAGTTTCAGCGTCGTAGCTCCATTAACGTGCGAATGACGGAGGGCTCTTTGACAAGTCTTTACGCATTGAAAGGTTCCCCAAAATGGTGTTTTGGGGTGATTTTGGTAGCAGGTGCGAAGATACTTGGTGGGAAAGTACATTCACTCTCAGAATTGCGCGTTTTCGGACATCTTTGGTCCAGATCTGACGCCCCGTGTAGTAGCATTATTATGTATGGGTATAGCCATTTGCTATAGGCGAAAATTTGGGCAAGTTTGGGGGTCCCAGCTCGCCTACCAGAAGTCGCAGGAAATCTCCGGTGCCGGAAGGCGCCTATTTGGACCTTCGAGTACCACATGGAAAAATCGGAATCATTCTGCGATGTAACCCCTGTAACCCCTGGGCTGACAGTAGGCTGGTTACTGGAAGGTATGTTTTAGGGGTTTTGTATAGGGAAAATAGGCCAAAATCCGAAAATTTGGTAACTTTTACGCCCCGTAGCTCCGGAACCGTACGTCGTAGAGAAAAGTTGACCGACCTTGGAAACTCCATGGCCCTTGGACTACAACGTGGAGTAAACAGTATCTCTGCAGTGCATCCCGTGACCTGTAGCCAGCTCTGAGTGAGGTGCCTGTTTGACTGATTTCAGATTTTTGGGGCAAATGACCCCTAAAGTGAATTTCAAAAATATCTTTCCGTATTCCTCGGCGGGACACCGAACTACGTTTCGTGACCAAATTTGGATCAAATTGGCCGTTGCGAAGTTGCCGAAAACTCCTCTGGATAACCACACAAAAAAACTCTGGACTTGTCCCAGACCCCATTTTGCACAAAGTGGGCCGATCGCGCCCAAAATTCGCTGAACGTTATCAGCCCTTGACATGTCCACGTAAACCGAATTTGGTCCGGATCGGCTGCGCTTTGCCGGACTTATTACGGAAAGATTACTTTTGGGGCCGAAAGTAATTACAATATAGCGTTTTTTTTTCTGCCTACAAAAATGTGTCCATTGTCCAGGGAACAGAATAAATACATGTAATGCCAAGAAGCAGTGTGTTGTGTACATAGACAAAGACAAAAGAATGTGTAACCAGTACTGGTACAACAGTATGTCTTGAAACATCTCGGGATGTCCGTGGCAGTACATCTGGGTTTCAACTTGTATTGTGAATAACTTGCTGCAACTGGTTTCTGTTTGTGACAGATGCACTCCGATGACACGCTAGAACTGTGCCAGCTTGCGCTTGGTGCTATACTCAACGGTGTGAATTCGAATGACGTCGAGTGACTTAGTGACAGCAAAATTTTCAGTGACAGCATCGAGCAGCCTGTATGCGACAGCCGAGCTTCTTGTTAAAGTATCAACTATAAGGGCAGTCGGTAGTGTGCATTTACCTCGGACGGCTCAGTGAATAAAACCATATAAAAACATCGCTCGCAATAGCGGCGTGCCGCCAATACGTATACGTGGCATTTTCCCGACGTAAAATTCCGCATAGCAGCACAGATCGCTGGCAGCCTATAGACCAGGCTGCAAAGTTCCGTAGCCTATACGATATCGGAGAAAGGTATGTAGTCCAATATGTAGGGCACAGACCTGCGCACATTCTGGTGTAGAACCGTCAAGATCGGCCAAGGCGTTTCTACAGGGTGGGCCAAAAAGTTCGAAAAAATTTCGAATTTTTCACCATTTC
>Ga0209339_1001213_pt1 | contig 10774 bp, 6 predicted proteins | sample OlaalgELextract3_FD_187376 | JGI IMG/M metagenome (GOLD analysis project Ga0209339, IMG submission 187376) | Olavius algarvensis symbiont microbial communities from Tuscany, Italy - Type A ELBA extract 3 (SPAdes) (version 2) | ecosystem: Host-associated > Annelida > Digestive system >...
TCATTCAAACTGCTATCATTCGAAAGCTTGGGTGCGGTTTCCTATTCGCCTTCCATAGTAACTATGGCTCTATCTAGCATCATTTCCAAGATAAAGCGAGATATTGGTCGAAAATCGTGATTTTTTTCATATCCCATTGCATTCGACGCCCCGTTAGGGGGTCCGGAATATTGTCATCCTGTTTGGTACGTAAAAACTAGCATGGCGGGGCTACCCGACGATGAAAAACGTTTAAGGATAGGGCCTATATGTAACCGTTTAGACAGAATGCCGGCGTGTGTCAGAGGGACGGACGGACGGACATCTTGCCACGGCATAGTCAGCGCTATGCATATGCGTCGCGCGGTAAAAATTATAATAATCACTGTTTTGATGAGTTCACAACTGAAGTATTGACATTGCCACTTATTAGCGGCCTTTGCAGCAACGCGACGTCAACACAACAACCGGTTTGCATTTTAAAAAGGCGTTGGGTGTAGCTATGCTATTAGAACGGTTCGTGGCATAGTTGATTGTTGTGTGTCAAAAGGCAACACAGCAAATTTATCCGCTTTAGACATCTCTAAAACGTTTGACAGAGTAAACTATTTGCACTTTTATCAAAGTTAATGAAAAGACGAATTCTTGTGCAGTTATTGCATTTGTTAGAGAACTGGTTATTGAACTATTCTTGTGTCAAATGGGCCGACTCGTTTTCAAAACTTTTAAAACTAGGCTAGATTTCGGAGTGAGACAGGGTTCGATTTTGTCACCCTTGTTGTTTGCCGTGTATGTAGACGATCTTGCTATATGTTGTGATTGCGCCCGTATAGTATCGTACTTATGCAGACGATATTTTACTATTGACGCCTACAGTCAGTGAGCTTCAGAATGTCCTAAATACCTCTGAACGGGAGCTGCAAGCGTTAGATCTGGTACATAAACGTCAAAAAGTCGTGGTGCCTACGAATAGGTCCACGCAATGATGTCATCTGTGAGCGCTTGCCCTTCTGGTAGCCTGCCATTTATATTTTCTGTTTTTCGTTATTATTTTTACTTCATTTGGCAAATAAAATCTGTTCTGTTCTGTTCTTGTGCTCTTCGTCTGGCACGTTACTGCCACGGTCAACAGATGTCAAATACTAAGGCATTTTATCTTTGTAAGTTCAAAACGTTTCAAAGTTTCCACAGAACATTCTAAACGCTCCTTCTATGGTGCAGCTATATTTGGCAGAATAGGCAGAATCGCCACTGAAAAGGTTGTCTTCCACCTACTGCTAACCAAACGCGTGCCTATCTTGTTATATGTTATCAGCTAACTCATTTCAGCTCCTCAGCACCTGTATTAATTATAATTGAATTTGAATTGAACTTGAAGTCACATTTGTAAGTTCAACACAACATGGAAAGAACTGAACTTTGTCAGCTTGTTAGTTACGATATTACAGAAACGATACGCTTACTGACTTGAGCAACATTTGAGTGGCCGTTCCCGGCCGCTCCCCGCTCCGTTCCCTCTCAGTGGTCTCCCGTTCCGCGCGCCGCTCACCATTACCGCTCACCGCTCCGCTCCGCTGAAGTACAGGGTGTATCAAAACGTAGCCCCCCTAAAACTTTTAGGAATATTTTCACTTCAGTTAAGTCTTTTTGCGTGAAATGTTGCAAATTTATTGGCAATTCATATCTACATATAGCTACTAATTTTTGTAGATTTATCTTAATATTTCATCAAATGGCGTTAATTTTTCCACGAGTAACCATCGTTTTCACCCTGTCAAGTTTTGGGTAGGCTTATTCAGCCAGAAAATGCAAATGTAGCTTTTCAGAAATTACGTCAGTTTTTCGTCATCGCGTGTCTGATTATTGTAAACAATCGATAACTGTCCAATTTTTATCGCGCGTCACCACACTGATGCGCGTCAGCACACTGACGCGCGATATTGATGTAGCAATTCTGTCCGTCTGTTTGTCTGTTCGTCACGTTCCGGTATCAGATGAAAACGGCTTAACATATTGTCACAATTTTTTCACCATTCGGTAGCCTAATTATTCTAGTTTTATCAGCATCAAACATATTCACGAAATTCCGACGGGTACCTGCGAGGACGCTAAATACAGGTGGTGTATAAATATATCGCGATTTTTTACCAATACGTCGCTATATCTCGCAAACGATACAAGATAGCTCCATAGCTATTATAGAAGGCGAATAGGAAACCGCATCCAAGCTTTTGAATGGCACCAGTTTCAATGACCTTGAGTGACCTCTAAGCCAGATTTTAAGGTCACAATATTATTCAACGTCAAATAACTCGCAAACGGTACAAGATAAAGCTGTAGTTACAATGGCGGACTAATAGAAAGTCATACATGTTCTGTCGAACCGCGCCATTTTCAATGACCTTGAACGACCCCAAACCCAGATTTCAAGATAAGGTCATGCCATTGTTTGAGGCTGAATATTTCCTAAATGGCTAAATATACGGCCATAGTTACTATGGAAGGCGAATAGGAAACCGTACCCAAGCTTTCAAATGGTACCATTTTTAATGACCTTGAGTGTCCTCTAACCCTCATTTCAAGGTCACGATGATATTCGACGTCAAATAACTCGACTACTAGTCAGTTGTGTAATATCTATTCAATGGTTCCGTTTCCAGTGACCTTGAGTGACTCTTAACTTTTATTTCAAGGTCACGGGGTAATTAGGCCTATAAATGCCCTCGACGTATTGCGTGCGCAGCTGACGCGCGATCTGTTTGCGATAGCTAAGTTCTTGTACTATTGACGTTTTACTGACATTGTTTTAAAGCTTGGTAAATCCTACCAATAGTTTGTCGTTGTAAAACAATTTTTCCATTGGTAGGCCCTACCAAGCGTTAAAATAATGTCAGCAAAACGTTAACAGTAAAAAAATCAGACAATTATCGATTGTTTACAATGACATTAACACATGTGATGACGAAAAAATGACGTCATTTCCGAAGCTGGTACACTGCATTTTCATTTTATGGGCGAATAGTCAAAACTTGACAAGGTGAAAACGATGGGTACTCGTTGAAAAATTAACGCCATTTGATGAAATATTAAGATAAATCTAGAAAAATTGGTAGATATACGTGGATATGAATTGCCAACGAATTTGCGAAATTTCACGCAAAAAGACTTAACCGAAGTGAAAATTTTCCAAAAAGTTTTAGGGAGGGCTACTTTTTAAAACACCTTGTAGACTTTAGGCTCCGCTTGGTTTTCCGCTCTGCTCACGCTCCGCTCGCATGCTCTGGAGTTTGGAGGCGGGTTGAAAATTTTGTCGTCGAAAGTGCAATATTTGAAATCGCCGACTCATAGTTTTAGTGTTGACTGCGATGAAGATTAATTCATAGGTAGATAAGATATAAACATCGGTGGCACTGATAAGTCGAGGTGCCCAAAGTCCGCAATTACCGCTCATTTCAGCTCCAGTCAATGACGTCATAAAACAAGACTTCACTTCTCTATATTTCCTGTTGATCCTTGGACTAGGCTATTCTCATTTCACAATATATGGCTTGTATAGGAGGCCTATAAGTATTTTAGTGTTTTTAGTGTTTGTTCTACACAGCTTAGAGAAAGCTGCCAGTCATGGCAGAGCAAAAAGTCGCTTGGCAAGAGAACAAATCACTACATGAGCGTAATCGTTATATACTGGAGAACGAGATTGCATGTGACGCTAGCTTCGAGATATGTTCGCCAGAGGGCAGCACCGCCTGCGTCGTACTTGTTCGAGCGCACAAACTATTCCTTATGGCTGCCAGTCCTGTCTTCGAGGCCATGTTCTGTGGAGCGATGGCGGAAGCTCGTCCGGATTCTGGCAATATCAAGATTCCGGATATTGACGAGAACACCTTCAAAGAAATGCTCAGGTTTAACTGCGAATAAACGTTAGCTGCCTGAAACTAATTACCGCGCGATGTATAGGCGTGCTGTTTGTCGCAAGATGTTTGTCTGCTCGTCTGTCTGTCTGTCTGTCTGTCTGTCACATGCCGGTATTGTGTCGAAACGGCTAAACACATCATCAAACTTTTAACCATCGGCCTATCTACACCATCCTAGTCTTTTCCTACCAAACCTTATGGCAACATTCCGACAGGGACTCTGGCTAAAGGGTACTTCCAACGCAGGTGGAGTACTGCATGCGATTTTCGACAAATATCTCGCTTTATCTCGGTAATGATAAAGACAGGACCATTGTTCCTATACGGAACGCCGGTACTCGTATGCGATCTATCGAATGGTGCCATTTCTATGACCTTGAATGACCCCTAACCCAGATTTCAAGGTCATGCCATTATTTGATGATGAATGTTTCAGAAACGGTAAGAGATAGAGACATTGTTACAATGGAATAGGCTACTATAATAGGGACTTACAACTGCCATATGTATGCCAGCCGACGATGGTGGCTCTGTTTATCTCATGGACGAGGACAGACGTGACGACCAGCAATTATCGATCGGTATTTTGTCAAACACCACCTGCATTGCACGCTGCCGTTAATTTTAATGGTCTACAGTAGTCTAGACAGAGGCATACAGTCAGTGACGGAAATGTTGCCTTTGAAAAGGGGGCGAGGGTGTTGCACATAGTTTAAACTGCACCCACCGTGTTTGCCGTATATGCGTCTTGCTGACGCACTTGCTTTTTATGTCTATAAAAAACTATCTAAACTTTTCAATTTTTGCCAGTCTTCTGCTTGACTAAATATTAAATAAAATGAATAAAATAATTATGCACGAAAACGTTTACATTGTTTTATTGTTTTGTAGATACATCTACTACGAGAAGGCAAGCATTACTGCTGCCACTTCTCTGCCGCTGCTATACGCCGCTAAGAAGTATCTTCTCACTGGATTAGTCGCAGAATGTGTGGCAGTATTGGAGAAGGAACTTAGCGTGGATACGGTTTGCACTTTGCTGGACCAAAGCATATCGCTTGGGGAGAAAGGATTAAAAACGAAGAGTCTAAACTTCATACGCAAAAACACACCCCGTGTGTTCAGTACAGAAACATTTGTGCATCTTTCTCATGATGCCTTAGAAGAAATCGTTTCGCTCGACTGCTTGGTTGATTCCAGCGAGAGACAAGTGTATGAAAACTGTATGAAGTGGGCGAGACATCAGTTACGTGAGTCGGGGAACGAAACTCCATCAGATGAAGAGATCAGAGACAAGTTGGGCAACATCTTGTACAGGATACGCTTCCCGACGATGCCTCCGATGGATTTTGCGGAACTCACTGCTCAGTCAACTGTACTGACTCTTCAAGAAAAGCATGACGTTTATGTCTATATGACTTTAGGTAATCAGCTAGAAACTTTGAAGTTTGCGACTCGAAGTCGTCAAGTGGGCGAAAACGTAATAAGTCGTTTTAACAGAATTCGGCTTCCCGGGGAGTGGAATTGTAATGGTCACACACATGCAATAGAGTTCCGAACCACAGTGGACGTAGCTTTAACTGGCGTCGGCCTTTACGGAGGAATGCAAGCGTCAACTCATCACTTAACACTGGAAGTATGGAAAGGAAATGAAACTTTGTCCAATACGGTTACTAACATGACTTCAGACGGAGCTCAAAACCCAATCAAGATCGAACTTGAGAATCCAGTTCATGTCCATGCCAATACTGTATACTCTGTTGTCGCTGTTGTAACAGGACCTGATACTTGGTCCGGACAAGAAAGCAAAACTGCTTATGACTTTCCGAAACCTGGCAGGATAACATTTTTTGAGTCGGGATTGTTTAATGACGGTACACACGTGAGTTGTGGACAGATTCCCCAGCTGTTCTTCTACATGCAGTAACACTGATCTGTACTGCACAGCAAGGATTCTCCGTCGATATTCGAATTGTGGTATCGTTATCTCGTGGACGCGTCTAACATTCCTTGTGATTTCTGTCTGTTGTGCTGTATGTCCGCTGTCTACGTGATACAACTAGAAGCACCTTTATCAGGAAACTAATTCACGGACATTGTCCCAGACCGCAGCAAATCCAAGCGTACTAATAACAACCATAAACAGTGGACTGCTGTTAAATGTTCAACACGCCGTGGTCCGTCACAGCTGAGTGTATTGCACTTGGCGCTCGGAACGTTCACAGCACGCGATAAAGCCAGATATCGGCTCAGAATCGCGATTTCTGCCTACTCCACCTGCATTTGACACCGTCGTTAGGGGGGGGAGTTTCAGTCGGAATATTGCTATGTCATTTGGTACGGAGAAACTAGAGTGGTTTGGCTACCCAATGAGGAAAAAATTGTGAAGATATATTTTTTCGTTTTGACAGAATTCACGAATGTGACGGACGGACATACAGACAGACATACAGACAAACAGACAGACAACGCATGACGGAAAAGCCGTGCTAGCATAGCAGCGCGGCAAAAATTAACGGCGACGTCCAATGCAAGTGGTATATAATAATCACGATTTTCTACGAGTATCTGGGCCATCACTTGCTATCAACATTTCGACGGTATGCGTCCGATTGTGTCAACCGTCGACGCATTATACACAAATGCCGCTCTCCCACGCATCAGTGGATATGTCGCTTATCACACACGCTGCTGCAAAAATACTCAAAAATGCAACATATTTTGCTTATAATGGACTCCCCTGGGAGGGGGGCTACCGCCCCGTGACTTACATTTTTTAGAAAGCTGTTGTCGAGCTGATGTTCAGCTTTAATTGACATGTAACGCTCTGACTTGACCGTTTTTGAAATATTCGTGGTAAATGACTTTTAGAGGCCCCAAAACCGACTCCTTCTCCCTGTTTTGGTCTCGCATTTGGTGACTCCCTAGAGATATTGCCACCAAAGGGGAGAAGATCTGTCCGGATAACAGATCTACTGCACGCAAACTTTCACGGCGATCGGTGGCACCTGCGCCGAGATATCTGTCCCCGGACACATACAGAGAAACACACAAACAATTATAGCAAACTTAGTATAAGACAAGTGCGTCAGTAGAACTGACACGAACTCGCCATTCGCATCCTACATAGCTTTATCACGGGCGCAGGTTTCACGGGGTTTCTACAGGGGGTACAGGGACGGTTAAAAAGGTACGTACGCTGCTTGTATGGCTCTATTTTAGCGCTTGCTGAGATAAAGGAACGTAAAGGCTAGAAATGATCGAAAAAGATGTAAATTTATCGAAGTTTTTGATCCTCCGTGTGGAAACTGCTTGGCCAACCTGGATGGCTCTGTGCCGTAATGTGCGCATGTCTGTGGACTCTGTGCCCTACATAATATTCGACCGCAGAGGTCGACAGGTCCTTCTGAGCCCTTACAACCGTAGTTAAATTTCCATGGAAGTTTTTAACATTAATTATTATTATAGAGCTTGTCTCACTGATTATACGTAACCACAAGGAAAAGAATGCGACAATTGGCAAACGCTGGTAGAGATGTGAGGTAGACATGCCGTGGGTGACATGTGCGCTGAATGCTGCCAGTAAATCTGAACGATGTGAACGTCGTGCATGATGAGTGCGTGAAGTCCGTGGCTCAGCGGTGATTAAAGCTGTCCGTTTGTCTGTCCAGCGGTCGGTCAGTCCTTGCGGTCTTCTGTAAGGCAGAATCGCCTTTGGCGCTAATTAATAGCCGGTGCGCGTGCATGAGATCGGCTCAGCTGCGACTAAGGCCGTCGTGCTAAGGCTGCTTAGTACTATGTCGACAAGTTGGACGCACGTGCTGTATGACGTTGTGGTGCTAACACCTCTCGTGCAGTGAGACGATATGGTAAGCTACTAGCTTTGATGTTGGCGGCATGGTGACAGGGTAAGACGAACCGATAAATGGGGCGTAATTATGTTAATTAGAAAAGTGACCTAAGACACTGAAGAGTAAGCCACTACTTAGGTTTAGCGTTAGTTTTAGCCCATAAGGAGGGGACACCAATCGTTGCTGTCCGTCTGTCCGTCCGTCTGTCCATGTCAGCTCCTATGAAGAAAAAGTCGCAGAAAGTTCAAATTTGGCAGACAGGTTCCCCATAACAAATGTAACGGGTCATGCTAATTTTTAAATTAAGAAAGGTCAAAGGTCAAAGGTCAAAGGTCAAAGTGACGAGACCACTCAACGCAAGCATGAAATTCGGCACAGAATGAACGAGTCGTACAATCTTCACAATACTGTCCCATTAAATGCCACGCGCGAAGAACTTAAATTATTAGGAAGCCAAATGTCAAGGTTACGAGGTCGACACGTCGCTATTTATATATCTATCAGTCTTGCATTGGACATGTTAGATACGTTCGTATGTTATTTCATGTGCGCACGTGCGCATGATACTGTTTTTAATGGTAGAACGGTTCAGTGGTTCAATGTTCAACCTCTATGCTGCCGCCCAGCGTCGACCTCATGCGCTGGTTCCATGACGTCACATTCCTAGTTCCCAGAGCATCTCTGTGGCTTTGATCCCACGGCGACAATCATCGCCGTGGGTGGTCGTAGAACGGTGTCGCTGTCAGCGGACAATGCTAAGACTCTACTGGTGTTTATTGCCGCTGTGCACACGCCCCAGTCACAGTTAACGGACGGACGGCAATAAAGATCACCAATTGCTTCCATAACGACGGTGGCGTCTCGGCGCAAATGATCGGTAGCCAACCTGCAACAGATGCTGCTGCTGCTACATGTTAACCCTTTTCACCCGCTCTAGTTCCAGCCGTCTCATAGACAGCGACAGTATTGCTCAGTATTTCACTGACACATGTAATCATCATAATCATCATCATCACGCCATTTCCGTTTTAGAGTAACTCAGTCAGCGCGCCAATCACATGAACACAAATGTATCGACGCGCCAATATACAATGTGTCCCAAAAAACGTCCCCCTATATATTTTTGAATAACTTAGTCAAAAATTAGCCGATTTCAACAATTTTTGGTTTACGGAATACCAAGAAAACTTGCGACTAGTCGGCTATAAATTTACCCACTTCGCCTGAAAAGTGTCGCTGCACTACCTTGTGAAATTCAGGACTATTATTGTTATCAGCTTGTTACAGAAATATGATAAAAAATGTCTTAATGAAGAAGTAAAGGCGTCAAACAAAAACTAGAAAGTTAACGGATCTGCTGTCTGTTTTCTTTACAACATTTTTTTCTGTTTTATTTTTATAATCGAAGTTTATACTGTTTTAATCTACTGTTTTCTTCGGGAAAAAATGGGTGGCTCTGAAAAGAGCCGGTTGCTGGGTGGCTATGAAAAGAACCGGTTGTTGAATGGTGTGGAAAATGTCCCGCATACGTCACATGCGCTGTTCGAAATGACCACTGTCTGCGTGAACACAAGTTTCGAGTCTTGTTCGCCACTGGTCAATGATCCACCACGCTCTGCTAGAACTCACGCCATGTCTCAACCAGCTGCTGTCGCAAATCGAGTTTTTGCATTTCACAAGGTAGTGCGGTGACATTTTTAAGGTGAAATGGGCAAATTTGTAGTTAGCTATAGTGTCAAGTTTTCTCAGGAGTTTGTCTACCAAAAATATTGAAATCGCTTTATTTTTGACCGAGTTATTTCAAAAATAAAAATGGGACGTTTTTTGGGACACGGTGTAGAACTGAAACTCAGAATAATAAAATAAAAGCTAGAATGAAGACCCGTTTTGGTCGAGTTTTTTTAAATGCTAGAATTTTAAAAAACTCGACCAAAACGGGTCTTCAATATCTCTACTGATTTAATTGCTTCAAGCATTTGTATGCTGCAAAGTATATTATGATAATATGATCCGGTCCGTTATGGTACATACAGCGGTGGGCTCCTCGTTGTATTGACTGTGACAACCCAGCCATCGCCTGTAAACCGAAACATTGTAACACTACCTTATACTTTTACTGTAGGCCTATTGTGGATAGCTTATGGACACTGTGTTTCCGACATCTGTTGTTCCGGTGTAACAACCACTAAGGCTACGTTCCCGAAAGGGTTAATGAGTCCAGCTGCGCGGTCTCCGGGCGCCCATTCTTTGCCGGAACCAATAAGTCTGACATTGGGCAACTGGACTTGACTGACTGATAAACTGGCGACGTGCAGCTGATTGCTGTTCACGCTTCCTATTGTCGTGTCTTGCCTCGCGACGTCTGAGTGATAATGATTGGCTAATCCGATGAACGACGCTCTGAACAGATACGACGTCTCGCTGTCGTTGTCAACTTGTCATTGTCCAACAGCATTTACGTGCCTTAGAGAAACTCGCAGCTCTGCTGACGAGTAACCAGCAAAACTATTTTATTGCTCTTTATCGGTTTCTCCAGCTTGGGGTGCTGAAAATGCGGAACCAGAAAATGAAGGACCTAAAAATAACGAACTATTGGAGAAAACACAAGGGGACACGTCCGAATCCCAATTTTGCGCCCGCTGGGCCGATCGCACCCAAAATTCCTGAACGTTGTCGCCTCATGAATCTGTGCACGCCTGCAAAATTTGGTCCAGAATCCGGATTGGTTGAAGTTTGCCGGAGTTATTCCCGAAGATTGTGTTTTCGCACTCCAAAGCAATTACAATAGGCTGAAGCCCGCATGCAGGCGTTCAGCCTACAACGAGCGCATTTACCGGTAAAATGTGTAAGATATCCCAAACCACCTAATTCCATTAATTTTACTATTTCATTTACTTATTTTATCGTTATACAATACAACAATACAATATAAATTTGTTTAGTCGGCGCCAATTATGTCACTCTAAGAAAGAATGAATCGGAGGCGCCAATGGATGACTGTCAATGACGTCACATAACGCTCGCTAGCAT
>Ga0209339_1001214_pt1 | contig 10773 bp, 6 predicted proteins | sample OlaalgELextract3_FD_187376 | JGI IMG/M metagenome (GOLD analysis project Ga0209339, IMG submission 187376) | Olavius algarvensis symbiont microbial communities from Tuscany, Italy - Type A ELBA extract 3 (SPAdes) (version 2) | ecosystem: Host-associated > Annelida > Digestive system >...
CCCATATATTCCGCTCGCACGACTACTTGCATAGTTCACCAGGGCTCTACGTGCTGCACACAGTACTGGCTATCATTAAAAGTTGAATACCTCTATCTGAGTGTATGCCAAAGAAAGCACAAAAATGGCAGAGCATATGGCTATGCTACACATGCTGAAAACTAAAATACGTAGGGCGGCATGAGCTGCTTGATTTTGCTTAGAAACGCACGGTTTGCAAGAAAATGCAAAAAAAATACACAACTGTCCCAGCGAGCAACGTGAGTGACAGCGGATAGTGCCTGACCAGAGATAGATTTACAGGCCTTGCAGAGGCATCATTCGCGAATCCTTGGGTCTAGTAGGTTTCCAGTTTATCTATCCCTCATCTTAGAGTGCACAGTGCACCGGCTGCACCCGTGGTATCGCACTGCTCTCTATCTCTCCAAGAGTCAACCTAGAGTACATGCATATGTTAAGCCCAATCTGTGAAACTGCCCATTTCGTGAACTGGGCAGTCTCGTTGCCCAATCGCCGCTACTATAGGTTTGACAATCTGTGTTAAGTATTATAGCACTTATTCAGTATTATACCGCCTCGTTAGTGCCAGTTATAGCACTGGTGTCTGGGTCGGTTAGGGTTCAGGAGTAAGGGTTAGTGCCAATTATGTCTGTGAAACTGCCCATTTCACGAACGGGGCAACGGGACTGCCCACTTTACGAAATGGGCAGTTTTACAGATTGGGCGTAACACATATACTCCTTGGCCACAGCTTGTAAAGTTGCTAACCATCAGTATGAAATTTAAAAAAAAATTGGAATATATGAAAACTTTCAGCTCTGTGGAGTCTATTCTCCGGACCTTGACCCCTAATGGTTACCCTCCTCCTTTATAATTTTTTGCAGTGATATTAGATTACACCTGGTGACTCAGATATCCCAGCAAAACCTCTGAACCATTCCATTTAGATTATGCAAATTCAGTATGGAATCCATACAGACTTGTATTAATTAAAAATCTCGAAAAAGTCCCGATGCATGCAACTAAATTAGAGCAGAAGTCAGATTAACGCGGTCGACCATATTGTAACAATTGCACTTTTGCATTGCTTATTTTTCGTGTGCACATGCTGGGCATATAAGCACATGCCTACGTCAATTAGGCCTAATAACAGTGAATTTATATAGCACGTTTTTTTGTAAAAGAACCCCAAACGCGCTGCGTGTGCTAGCCTGCCATTGTAACTCTTTTTCTACATTGGCAAATAAACTTCTTCTTCTTCTTCCTAGTAGAAAGAGAAGAGAAAGGTTCTGAGGTGGTGCTTAAAAGATGAAAGAGAAAGACCACTGTCTCACAGATGTTCAAAACGTCGATGAAACAGTGCTAGATGACTTGAAACCGCAAAAAAGTGTCGTGCAGCAGTACAGAACAAACAAACCCACACTAAATGGTAGCAGAGAAATAGCCAGAAAAAACAGTCCAAATCAACGAAAATCGAAATTATTTGCAGTGACAGTGACTAGCTAACACACTAGTGACTCACGCCCACGGGCGCACACTAACTCACATTCTTGCTTGTGTTTGCTTTGTATACTCTTCCCGTTGCCAAAACTAAAATTGCCAAAGAATGCATTAGACTAGAATTCTAACGTTAACTTATTAGTTTGCAGTACCTCGCAGCCTGCGGGCAAGTTCACGACTGAACAGTATAATGGCAAGTTTGCTCTGTGCATAGGCAGCTCTCCCTGCGTATCCGTTCTGCATCATCAAGTCATCAAAGTTGATGGTAGCATGTTTGAATTTAGGAGACACGATGTTAATGACACGACTGGGTGAATCTCCAGCAGCCAACACGTCCATCAGCATATGAGTCAGCAGGAAGTGACCTTACAGTAACAACAGTAACAGTAACAACAAACTGGCGGTCGACAGATTTAAATGTGATGGTGCATACATTTCACACTTATATTTTTTTCTTTCTCCTATGGGGCGGAACACGCTCCCTTCGCATGCCAGGGCTGAGGCCTGCCTCACAGTCTATGGCCCATTGCGGAACCCAAGGGATGGGACTAGTGTAGTGTAACACGACCCTATCAGGGTAGCCTAATGGTGTGTGTAGTGTAGTTGTTGCGCGACCTCCCTTTTTAGAGAGTGTGTGTAAGGGCTAAGGGTCGGAACGGAAGAGGGAAATGGAGAGATTTTGTGCCATGATATATTTACCCTGCTCGGCCTATAACCACTGTTTCTGTGGCGGCTATAACCTACTGCATGAAGGACGGTGTTAGCTCCCTGCGCACCTCGCGCCGTCAGCCCCAGGGTCCAATTTATCGGCGCGTGTGAATAGAGCCATTCCCGACCAGAGCATACAGCAGGTCGCCATCGTTATCAGATTGGATCAAGCAGCGACTACTGAGCGTTTATAATTCAGTTCAATTAAATTTATTTCAATGGCTGACTCGCAGCCTGTGCACAGCATATACAATAATTGAAAACAATTAAGAGGAAGAAGGAGACTAAAATACATGTAGCAGCTTGTGCCATCTCTCAAACAGAGATGATTGCAAGTAAATGTCACTATGGAACATAGCACAATCCAGTAGATTGTTACAATCACGGACAGAACATAAAAGCGAGTACACTAGTTTACGAATAATCGCAGTAAATGTTGACACATTATGAAACACAAGTAATCGTGATGCACTACACCATCTTGGTTCATGTAGTAATTGTCTGAAGGCATCATTATAACCAACTTGTAATTTACTGTATAAGCACTGGAACATTGTACTCCAGAGCTGACAGCCATATATTGGTGTACAATATGCTCTGAACAGCTTACTATACAAACGTTTTATTTTTTGCTATTTTAGAGCTTTGGCTTATACAAGTTAAGATAGACTACATAGAGTTTTTCTATATTTACTGTTAGGGCTGCACGTTAATTTCAGTTAATCATCCCACAGTGCTAATTATTACCCACGCCGACGATAGTTTTCAGTGCTGTCTGCTGGTTAGTTAGTTTTGCCACTAAGCCAAACCGCCAAACGCATTACAGTGAGGTCTTGGTCTCCCCAAAATGACGGTATAGGCCTATTTCTCATGACTTTGCTTGAACACTTTGCATGTCTTGGCTTTTTTCATCATACCACAGGCATTGGTATTAACACCGATGCCCGCATCAATGTTTATAATACTTTAAGCCCTGACCAGCCGCGATAGCAAAAGCTGATATTGTTTTTAACGTGGTTGTCTTGTGCGAGTGAACAAACTGAAAAGTACTTCCAGAGACATGTCTTGTAGTGCGGACCACCACGTAGGCGATTCCGCTGACTCAGCAGTTCTTGTTAGCACAACGAGGATAGCGTTGCCACCGTTGGAGATGCAGATATGAAACTTGGCATCAGCTGTACACTACAGTTGGGACCAAAATGCAGGTCGAGTTCGAAGATCGATATGTTGCGATTATTCACCGAGTAGTTAGGGCTCAATAGTTTTGCTGAGTCAGCAGAATGCATGGACTTGTGGCATCGCCGCTGTTGTAATACAGGCAAAGCCGCTGGCTCAACAATTCCAGCTATTGTCATTGATCATGTTTTATTAACAACATTAGTCATAAAGTACCGAGATAATTGACGCCAAATGTAGTCTCGAATCCGTCCTCGGTCTTGCCTTGAGGAACATACATCACTCCTGCATTGTTTATCAGGATATCGAGTTTCTTCTCTCCTTCAGCACCACAGTCACAGTGAGGTCAGTAAATAGATCATCACAGTAAGTATGTAAGAACATTTCTAAGGCGCAAGTAAACAGTCACAATGCTCCATAGGTCTGTTTACGGACACCGTGCTATTTCATTTGGCACATAAAGAGGGCGGCCCAAAAAGTGATACCACATTTTTTGACTGTTGATATCTTTAGCAAAACCCGACTGATTTGTGTGATTTTTGGCACTGACCAAAACCAATGAGTAAACAAATAAATAAAGAGGTTATTTTTACTGCTTTTTAGTTAAAAAAGTATGCAAATTTGTTTAGGAATTTTAAAGATTGGAGCAATCAAAAAGTGACCTCTGGTCATCCTCCCTGTAAATATCCTTATTGTTTATTATATTATTATCATTGTTATTATTATTGTCTATCTTCTGTTGCCACTGATCGCTGAAGCTGGCGGAGTCTAGTAGCTCATCAATGATGACTGGCAGCCACAACAATGACTGAGTAACTTTAGACTACAGTAATTTCAGAAATCTACATATTTATAACCTTTGTGTTGCTCTGATACAGAACACAGACAGCAGACACGCAGCCACTTTGTGATAACTTTTCAGGTGTACCTAAGTCGGCTGATGTTCCTTCAAAATACAGCAGTCTCCAACTGCTTTTCTCCGAGGAAAATGAGGCTACATGTTAGTAGCCGCCGCCGGATACCCTTCCTGACGCCCAATGAACATTGCACTGCGACGCAGCATTAAGATAAAACAATCAGTACAAACACGACTTCCTACCCTTCACGTTACAAAATTATGAGCCCACTGCATGGCGCTGTAACCCGGCGAACACCGCTGAGGCATAAATACGTCAGCCCAGACCGTCCGAATTTTACTACATTTTGTGACGCAGTGACGTGGATTTGATACAGTTTGTCTAAAATCTATAGGCATGATCCCAGAACACGTGTCTACAAATCCAACCAAACAAATTTCCAGCAGATTTCCGGGACACAATTTAACAAAATTCCAGTAGTTTTTCCACAGTGATAGCCCCATGCTTATGCTGATCCTGTTTACCCGATCGACTGTACTTATCCAGTTTTTGCTGACAATTATTATTGGGCAGGGTCGCTAATCCCTGAGGTCACAGTGTAACTGTTTACCCAGTAGACATAGCTAGCATTAGAAAAAAGTTAATAAACTAGGCTAGCCATTTTCCGAATAACTGGATCGCAGCTAAATAATCATCGATCTATTACACAAAATTTCCAGGAGGATCAATTAAATTTCAGGAGATTTTCAGTATTTCCAGAAGCGATTTCAAATTCCAGTAGACATCCAGCATTTCCAGAAGTTGTAGACACCCTGCAGTAGTACTATTGCCGATTCACAGTACTATTGCCGGCAATTTGTTCAGCAAATTCCGAATGTCTAATGGCGACAGTTTAACCATTTTCCTCTAACAAAGTTATGAAAAAACAAGGAAAGATGAGTGATTAAGTAACTCAAAAGTAGATTGTATAACTCTAAACTCCGGTGTTCATGTTGAGCTGGTCCACCAGTGTATCAGACATTTATCTCGATAACGGTTGATACAATGTGGTGCACATGAGTCGCTCGGTAAAATGCACTGTGGGCCATAAAAAACGGAGCCAATTTTATTTTTAGAAACTGACTCACGTTGACTCAGATCACTCAACACAACTCGACTACAATGTACAACAATACAATTATTTCAAAATTCCAATTTAAGTTGCAATTATTTGTACAATTTACGACAATTACAATATTTCCTTCCAAATTGCAACTTGCCAAGTTGCAATTTAGAAAATATTGTAATTGTCGTAAATTGTACAAACAATTGCAACTTGAACTTGCTCTGGTTCAACTCTGACCGCTTTATCTATAGGAACGCTTATTAAGGTGATGGAACGCCAACTAGAGGTGGCGGAACGGCGTTCCGGCTGAATTTTATCACTGGGAAAGATAGGTGGCCAAAAACAATATATCGAGGTGATTAACGAGTCAGTTAACTGCTTACTTCGTTTGAATGACGAAGCAAAGCTGCGGACGGACTTGAGTGAGTTTAAGTCAAGCTGCAAGATGGGAAGCTGACTGCTGCTGATACCAGTTTGATTAACAATATCATCAACAGCGTGCTGAGCTTTCTCCAATGAACGACAAGCTAAGTACACCTTCGCACCTGTTTGCACAACTGTAAACGTTAGTGTTTTCTACAATTCGTTCAGTGGAAAATCTGCCGAAACAACTAGTCTAGTCTGCGATAGCCTAGGCTACTGCAGACCTGGACATAAACTTGTACTTCGAAAAGTTATAAAGACACAATTGCTTTCTGGTCGTTTTCCTCGCCTGCACGACGACGACGACAACAACAAAAACAGATAAACAAACAAACAAACAATAGACCTTACAGCAAAGCCGACCAGCTATACAGTTACAGTTACGAGAGGTAAATAAAAACGATAAAAATATAAAAAGTTGTAAAAGAAAGTATAGTACAGTTCATACTTTTTGCGGAACAGACAAGTTTTGAGTTTCTTTTTTGAAAGTAATTTGCTTGTTCTCCACTGCATGCAGTCTGTGCTGCAGTGGTAGTTTTAGCCTTTCATGACTCCCACATCAGACCTTACCGTCCTTTATTCTTCTCTGGTCATTGCCCATAGAGAGAGAGACCTCATTCTGTGTCGTGTCCAAATGTTCAATCTGATCTCTCCACACCATCTCCCGCCACGTGACGCATGACCGACCAACGACCATGGATTCCTAATGAAAGAGAAGAAGATAATTTCTTTTCTTTTCTTTCATTAGGAATCCAGAGCAGTGCAGTGCCTGCTTTGCTGTTCCAGAGTCTTCCATGCATTGCACACGACCAAAGCAACGTGTCATATTCTCTTGACTTCCTTGTGTGTTATATTCAGCAGTCTTCTTAGGCAGTTGTGTTGAAAAGGCTTCCAGGCATTTCCAGTTTACTTCTGTGATACACCGCATTTATGCACTGTGCGGCGGGATAGCAATACCAGACTCTTCTGTCGCCAGATGTAGTCTCTTAAAAGTTTGCAGCATCAATGGAAGTTTATTTATTTCTTTGTCGCATGAGGTCATTATTACAGTAACATTTACACTAGTCACAAGTCACCAATAAAAAATATAGCATACTGCACTACACATCCATATCAGTGTTCTCAGAATGCAAGACACATCATCAATCTTCAGACGTTTCTAAATGCAACAACTTAGTATGTTATAGCACACATTAGCTAATATAATTGCTTATTGACAAGAGGATATTGTAAATGGACAGTTACTATATAACTGTTATAGCCAAATTAAAGGAACATTCACAGTTGCTGGCAGTCATTTATGCTAAACAAGTAGTGCTATATCGGGACTGGTGCAATACATATCACCTAACACTAATAGGAAATCAGTGACATTTTTCAGCTCCAATATCTCAGAAAATATCTTATTAGCACTTATCAACAAACAGGAAAATCATATGTTGAACACTAGGTCGTATCTGAATTTCAACAGTTATAAACCACACAGTTAACCGTGATAGTGAGTAATCTCAACCTCGTTGTACCAGATCCATCGCAGTTTCTTTGCCAATACCAGTGTTGGCTCCAGTGATGATAACGACTTTGCCGTCGATGCGTTCAGTACTTTTACACACTGCTCCATTTATGTACTGTCTACAACAAATGGAGCCTTACTAACTCGTAACACAATATTGCCATATTTGGTTTTAAGTTTTTTTTTAATTTTCAAATCTGTTTTGAATGTATTTACTGTATGTACCAAAACTACCATAACATACCATACAATCAGTGATGTAGTCAAGGCCAAAGTCTTAAGGCCAAGGCCTTAGCCCTCATGGCTAAGGCCAAGCTAATTGGTCTCGAGGCCACAGCCAATGCCTTTAAACATACGGCCAGAGCAGAAATTAAAACATGAATATCTAAAAAAGCACATCAAAAGCAATCAAAGTTTAGTTAATGACCTATCCTGTCAGGCTGTCAGACATACGTCTGACAGCCTGACAGGATAGGTCATAAACTATTATTTTGATTGCTTTTGATGTGCTTTTGTTTAGATATTAATTTAATATTAATTACACATAAATTATTACTAATTTATTAATTATTAACGACGTTCACATACAGTAGTCTTACCCCAAGGCCAAGGCAAGGCCTAGAGCTTCGAGACCAATTAAAAAAAGCCATAAAATTTGACAGGGATTTGGCCTCGACGCGCCTTGAGGACAGTACGGTGTACCAAGATATGTGTAGGTTGCATGGTTGCCTGTAAATTACTATATTATGTACACTACAGCAGAACTAGGCCTACGCTTGAAGAAAAATATTTTCCGATTAGTCAAATGGTTGTCTGTACTTCACATACTGCTTATCATTGACACAATGTACATTAGTATCTCACTTAAATTTAGATCTTCACCTCTGACACGGCTACGCCCTGAGACTACGGAGGTCCCCCCTTCCTGGTGAGAAAGTCTAGATAAACCCCTGGGGGTTGAAATTTGCCTATTCCCATAGGATCTGAAGGTCGCCGTTAACACTGTCTGAACTACCGTTCAGACTGTGATAATTTAGTTACTCGCATCAGGATATTTTCGAGATCTTCAATTTATCCTTTTGCCGCTGATATTAAGAGTGCATTCATTCACTTCTACTCAGTGAGCTCCAGAAAAAGCTGTCTGTGGTAAGGTGGTGTGATGGTCGTTCAAACTTCAAAGTCACTCAAGGTCATTGACATTGGTATGGTACCAAATGACAACCTGTATGCGACTTCCTATTAGTCTTCCGTTGTAACGTTTTATATGCCTATCGTCTATCTCTTCGGAGATAAAACGATTTGGCGGTTTGACTTAGTGGTAACGCGTTGTCCTCGATCTGCGTAGTTGCGCTACGTCAGACCTGGTTAGTACGAGGATGGGTGACCGTTTGTGGATCGATGCGTCGTCGTCTAAGCGATGTTGAGTCATCTCTGTTGCTTGATGAATGTCGAGGTCACGTTGTTCGCTGTCGTCCTTCACCGTGTCAATCCATCTTTTCTTGGGTATTCCTTGTCTTCTTGTCCCATGCACATAGCCGTGGAGTACCAGTTTCGGATAATCCATTCTTTGCACATGACCAAACTACTGCACTCGCCGTTGCTGTATGCGATTTGCTACGTCCTGCAGTAGACCAACCCAATCACACACCTTTTTATTCCTGATTCTGTCTCTGCGAGTTACTCCTGCAATCCTCCTCAAAGAGGACATTTCATATACCCGTAATCTGTTTTCCTGTGTTTGTTTCAAAGTCCAAGTTTCACAGTTGTACATCAACACTCTGAGTAGGCTGTCATTGTCTCATATACCTTCAACTTCGTGGCGTTACTTACTAAAGTAGACGACCACACTTTTATTTATTTATGTAGATTTAGCCTATGTAGCCTACTGTATGCTATTTCTCTAATTCCAGACTAAACTACTTACTTCAGAGCATATATTCCAAGAGACAACAGCAGAATGACTCCTGATAGTTTAAGCAGTACCATTTTCTCTGTTATATGAAATATATTACGAAGTGCAAGGTTCAGTAGGTGGCAGGCAGTTCACGTATGTGAACGCCAGCTGGCCGCATCGCGAGGGGTGTGCAGGCTGCCTGCGCAACTGAACGCAAAGTCAAGGCAAGGCAAAGTACCCGTCTACCTAAATGCTCTCTCGCAGCCTACAGCGTTGCGTTAGTGCAATATGGTCTATTAATATCTTTGGTTAGGGAGCGGCGCTCATCCCCGATAAAGTTGGTCTTGAGCCGGCAGCGAGCATACACTCCAGCCTACGGCCATGAGCACTCGGTCACGTGGACGGTAGATACCTGCCGTTTACCTCCGTAGCCGACTTTTACATGGCTTACTACTCATTCATCGACCCCGGAAGGATGAAAGGCTGAGTCGGCCTAATTGGCTGGCCTATAGCGGACGGTTTACCCACATAAGTGGTTACTCGTCAGCTGTAGGCCGAGCGTAGGACAGGGAAAGTTCGCCAGTTGAGACCGACGTTCTACCCACTGTACCACACAGCCAACGGCAACTGAACGCACCCATCAACGTGTTTACGTTGGATTTCCGCGCGTCGGTGGCGTAATAAACGATGATGATCATTATCCGACAAACACAACAGGCGAGAAAGTTTTCATGATGACAGAGCTATACTATGTCTCGGACAATGTTTCTCCCTTTTGGTGGCGATATCTTTAGAGATCACCAAATGTGGGGTCAAGGAGATCGGATGGACCGTTTTTGGCCTCTCAGACACCGATTTTTTTACCGCGCGACGCGTATGCATAGCGCGGACTATGCCGTCGCAAGATATCCGTCCGTCCGTCTGTCCGTCTGTCACACGCCAGTATTCTGTCTAAACGGTCACACAGATCCAGTTTTTTTCACCGTCGGGTAGCCCCTCTATTCTAGTTTTCACGTACCAAACGGGATGGCAATATTCCGACGGGAACCCGCTAACGGGGGCGTCGAATGCAAGGGGGTATGAAAAAAATCACGATTTTCGACCAATATCTCGCTTTATCTCCGAAATGATGCAAGATAGAGTCATAGTTACTATGGAAGGCGAATAGGAAACCGCACACAAGCTTTCGATTGGTACCAGTTTGAATGATCTTGAATGACCTCTAATGCAGATTTCAAGGTCATGATATCATTCAACGTGAAATAACACAAAAACTGTAACAGATAGAGCTATATTTACAATGGCGGACTAATAGCTGTTTTCAATGACCTTGAACGACCCCCACCCCAAGTTTCAAGGTCACGCCATTAGTTGACGCTGAATATCTCATAAACGGTACGAGATACAGACATAGTTTGAAATTCAGTGAAATACCAATAGGGTCTTACACACGTCCTAGCTACTCAACAGTGTCAGTTCGAACGATCTTGAGTGACTTAGCAAAATATTCAATGACACGAAGCGGCGCGCGGTCTCTGCGACAGCTGAGCTTTTTTGCCATTTCACCGCGAATATCTCGAAAAACGGCCATGTCGCA
>Ga0209339_1001215_pt1 | contig 10771 bp, 12 predicted proteins | sample OlaalgELextract3_FD_187376 | JGI IMG/M metagenome (GOLD analysis project Ga0209339, IMG submission 187376) | Olavius algarvensis symbiont microbial communities from Tuscany, Italy - Type A ELBA extract 3 (SPAdes) (version 2) | ecosystem: Host-associated > Annelida > Digestive system >...
GCATGCGCATTTATCTCACATTCTACTTTGTGCACTGCGTAATATTTCTCAGCTTTTTCTAGTTATCGGCAAGTCTTGCGTATCGGCACATTCCGCTGCAAGACTTTCTTGTATAACGCGTACATAATAAATAACAAGTAAATAGCGCCAGTTGTGCCAGTTATTACACAGCAGGATTCGATGACGCCAATTCAAGTGAGAAAGTTTACAACTTACTTGTATACTGCTCATTTGCAGACGATGATCGAACATAACCGACGGCTTCGGCGCATACTAGTCGTGCTCCACTCTCCGCATAATGACTGACCTGATCACGTAATCAGTTTAGGGAAGATGCACTGCAGTTCAAGAAACCTGTATAGTATATATTGTGTACAACAGATTGCCATGCACCAGTGTAAAAAAGCATTTATAAACTTGTCAATTGATCTGCATGCCGATCTTTTAAAAAACTTCACTTACTATATTTAGCAAATCCTCTTGCCGACGTTCGCCCGTTCTTAACTTTGTGGATATGATGTGCTTTTGTACTGATAGCTTCCATTTAATGCCAGGATCTCTAAAAAATAGCACGGTGTCTTTTAAAAACCATTACTGATATAGAAATATACAAGAAAACAAGAAGCTCAGCTGCCGCAGGGAGAGAGCTCGACGTTTTCCGTCATCGTTAAGCAACTCAAGGTCACTCAAGGTCATTTGAAATAACACTGGTGCATTCCATAGTAACCATGGCCGTATCTTTAACCATTTATGAGATATTCAGCGTCAAAGAATGGCGCCGTTCGATAGACCATACGACTTTCTATTGATCCGCCATTGAGAGCTGTGTATAAAAATCCACGCCAATGACATAAAACGGTACAATACATTGACGTGGATTTTTATATACGGCGCATTTTATGGTTTTTGACTTTTTGCCACTTTTGGATGCTGTTTAGTATTGCCGATGCTAGAGCACCATGCATTGGCGTCTATGATGGTTGAATACAGTATTGATGACTGGGACCAGACCTATCACTTTGTACAAAAGGTACGATAAGTAAACGGGTTTATGTTTTAACATAATATTTCTAGTCTTCATCTTCAGGGGTGCTATAGTCAAACTATTATTTTGGGCTAGGGTTAGGGTTAGTGTTAAACTTAGGGCTAACCCTAAGCCTAACACTAACCGTAACGGTTAGAGTATGTAGCCCTTGAATAAGCTAGTATATACTTGGTTATGGACGTATCTCAGATGTACTGCATGTACTGTTTTCTGTTGTGCTGAGTTTCCTGATTCCTGCAACATTATTTAATGATTTAGCACTTTTAACTTGTATTTACTGTGTGTCCAGAAACGGTACAGAAAACTTTTGGAGACTTCCGTACAGTCATTGTTTCCTCCAAATTTGACACCATTAACCCGGTCAAGACTTGCTACTAGCATACTGTTGTCAAGTTTGCTGCTACCGAGGTACTGTGCCACAATGTCGTGCTGTGCCATCCGGTACCACCACCGTCAAGTCTGTTGTCAAGTCTACTGCTACCAGCAAAACTGAAATGCGGTGGTGCATAGAAAAAAATGGAATTGAATATAGGTACACAACTTGAAACCTTCCTCTATTCAATGGCACCGTAATTGTTTTGAAAATATCACTGCTTAACAGCATTTTCTTTGTATGTTTTACTGCTACCGGCATGATGTAGTGCACTCCGGTACCACCACCGGTTACTCGGTAAGGAGTTTGGAGTTTGATAGCCTTGTTTGTGAAATATGTTATGTTTCTAGTCAATTGTTAACTTCACTCTTGATTTTATAGCATGTTCTGTCTAAACGGTTATACATATCCACTAAGATTTTTTTGGCCTTGCTGACGCACTTGTTTTCCTGATTTTTTTGTATTCTCTGTGTGTTATCACCGTCAAATAATGTGCACAAACAACAACAATATAATTTATTTATCTAATCTATTCGACTACGGTGTCCCGCAAGGCAGTGTACTTGGGCCAATCCTTGGATGACGAGTATGACAGACGGATAGACGGATGAGGTGTAACGCATTCCGCTGAGGACAGCTGTGCGGGGGATCCCCCGTGCAGCGGTAGAAGTAGCGTAGTGACGTTGTATAGACATTTCCAATGGATATCCACAAAATGGCCATTGCACGTGCTGTGTTTACGTCTCGTGGTAAACATACCCAGTGGCTTTCTCCTTAGTAAAAATTGCTTGATATGGTTGGTCAGATATCCAGTTTGTGACATCTGTGAACATATGTATCTCTGGAACACGAACGAACGTAGCCAGAGTAAATCCGTCATCGTAGCAATCCATGAGTAGATGCATGTACTTTTCGACGTCTGTTGTGACAGCTTGTGGACCGAGATTGATTTCGTTTCCTAATTTCACACAACATCGTATAGAAACAGCATAGAAACGTCACATGTTTGGATGTTGTAGATGATATGTTTGGATTTATTGCATATCACAATCTGATATGCAATAACTCCAGTCCTAACGGCAACCTAACCCGCATCATAAAAACACACGAAAGCAATACCATCGGCGAAGATATTATACTGTTTTTGTGCGTTTTTAGACTGGCCAGAAGCATAATGTTCTCGACCATGATACAGGCATGATACAGACCATGATACGACCATGATATCATGATACATGATACTGATTTTGTTTTCGGAATTAATTATAACGTAGGCTGTGTGGATAAAGTTCGCATGACTACGCGTGCAACTTTACGACTTTCCTGTGACTTTCCTGTCACTGGTGTGACAGGAGAATGACTTCAAGGTAATGACTAATGACTTCAAACTTGTTATAAACGACTTCACATTCAACACGTGTTAAGCCAAATATGTCGATGATACCACTGTTCTTTCTGTTTCAAAGGAATAATGGAATTTTGATTGACACTAAGAAAACTAAATAATTTGTTTTAACGAGAAAGTCAATGCTGAGGACATATAAATGGAAGTAATATTGACAGTCACCACATTTAAGCTACTCGGTGTATTTCTTAGCTCAGATTTATCATGGGACTATCAGCGAATGTACTGTGTTAACTATTTATTTCGAGCCGGTGTACCCACATTTGACATTGTGTGTGTTTATGCTTCTATAATTCACTCTAACACTAAGTAACACTAAGAAAACTAAATAATTAATAATTTGTTTTAATGAGAAAGTCAATGCTGAGGACATATAAATATTATAACGCAGGTTGTTTCTGTGTGCACATGTGGATAGAGTTCGCTTGCGTTATTGTTTAACTTTGTAATGTATTATAGGCCTATCGCTTCAACCACTGTGGTTTTATAAATATCTATCTATCTATCTATCTATCTATGCGAGTATAGTGAAGATAGGGGCCAAGAGGAATGATGCGTAATGTGTGCGCGAGCATTGATGAAGCGAGATGTGTTATTCGGTCTTCGCTACCTACTGCGCCACGAGCAATGTTTTATGGTGCTGTCATCATGGCATTTGATGAATGCAGAACGGCGCCCAACAGCGGTCGACCCTCGGATCAAGCCAGAGGAGTTAGGCTGTGCGTACAGGCTGTCAGGCTGTACAGGCTGTCAGATTCTACAGCCACTATCGACAACCAAATTATCTCAACGAGCTAATCCAACCCTACCAGTCTGTTAGAACATTAATATCCTCGTCATTCCGTTTGTTAGATCTGACTTTGCTTCTGATGCTTTTTCCGTTTCTTTCAATTCTCCACCCTCTGGAACAATTTCCCGTCATTTAAAATGAAAAGTTGACCTGACCTCGGCAACTCCCTGGCACTTGGACTACAAAGCGGAGTAAACAGTAAATAAATTTAAATCTCAATGCTGTAAGTGAGGTGCCTGTTTGACCCCTACAAGTTTTGGGGCAAATGACCTCTGAATGTAAACTTTTCATAAATTTCTGTCCAAAGTCTGCGTTCGATCACTGATTCCCGTGTCTTGGCCAAATTTAGTGAAAATCGGCCGTTGCAAAGTTGCCGAAAAGTCGTCTGGTATTGCTTAAAAAAACCCGGCCTCTGGGAGACGTCCGAATCCCCCATTTCACCTCCCTCTTAGCCGATCGCACCCAAAATTTCGTGAACGTTGTCGTCGGTTGAGCTGTGCATGTGTATACCGACTTTGGTCTGGATCGACTGCGGTTTGTCGGACTTATTCCGGAAAAAGTCCAAAAAGTCAATACAAGCCTACAAAAACAACTAGAAGTTGTAGTCGTCGCTAGCGCTCTCGACAACATGTAGGCTGACAACTTGAACGCCTTAAGGGGCCTTGCGCCCCAACGGACTCCCTAGCGCAAAAATTTTGACACACCTAGGTGTGTCAAAATTGCCTACGAAGGTGAAACGTTGCAGCTATCGGCCGCCTATAGGTATATAGCTGCAACATTTCACCTTCGTAGATGTATTAACGTGTGACTTACGGAAAGCTCTCTCTATAATACGGTTTGTACCAAAAGGTCCCCCAGTATGGGGTTTTGGGGTGACTTTCGGGGTAGGGACGTAGATTTGGTGGCTGAGTACAGGTGGAGTACATCGAGTACATCGTAAGGCATCCCTTTGGACCTTGAACGTCAGAGCAGGCTCTGTTTGACCGACTTTCGATGACCCCTAAAGTGAAAACTGAAAATTTTTCGAAATTGTCTTTTCGGATTTGCCACTGTCTTATTTTTCTTTTTATCTCCGACAAAGGAAGATTGCCGGCGTTTGTCTGGTCTGGATGGATACCAGAACCGGATTACTTTCCCCGATATCGTATGCACTGGAACGCCCGGAATTTTATTACGTCGAGAAAAGGTATTGAGCATGGTTATTCGCCGCTCGGGGGCCGCCATCTAGATATTTGAACCAAATTTGGTACACACCTATCAGCTATCACTATCAACACACCTGAACGGTCAAATTCACATAAACTGAAAATCCAAGAAGGCGTCGGCCGCCATCTAGAATTTCGGGAAAATGTCAATAACTCCGGACTGGTTAAAGATATCTGCATAAAATTATACGGGATAATGCATCACGGCCACGCGGAGATGACCACGTGACCAAAACTCGAAACCGAAAGTTAATTCGTGTGACGTCATCAAATGAACGTCCGGAGCATTAATGTGACTATAACATATTTGCACAAAATTTAATACAGACCTCAAGCACCACACTATTAACATGAAAAAATGTGCCAAATTTACATGACTTGAAAATCCAAGATAGCAGCGGCCTCCATCTTGGATTTCGGAAAATATGTATAACTCCGAATTGCGTGAGCTATTTGCATCAAATTTGGTGCGCCTATTATAATAGGCGCACTAAATTTGATGCAATATTATAATACTGCACACAGTCTAAAGTTCTATAAGCCGAAGCTTTAAAACAGCAAAAATTAAAATGTTTATTAATTATAAGCATAAAACATATGCGCTAGCTTAGACATCTAAAGCTGGCGGTTGACATAGCGGTTGACATACACTGTGTGCAGTTTTTCTATATAATATTTGTTGGTTTGTTGGTAAGAGACGTATGACAAATTAGTAACCTAGACAATAGCGCGAACAGGTGAGTTCTCCATAGGCTTAAGATAAAGATCTGTAAGCTGACAGCTCTTGTAGACCTTGACATCATCGCACCTATGTTCCCGACATTCGTTTAATGACGTCACGCAAAGTTGCGGTTTCGAGTTTTGGTCAAATGTCATCTCCGCTATACATCTGCCCACCAAATTTTGTGCAAATATCCTATCCAATACGGACATATTCCGAAATCCAAGATGGCGGACGCCGCCATCTTTAGATGGCGGCCACCGCCATCTTGGAATTTCAGTTTGTGTGAATTTGGCTATTCTGACGTGTTGGTAGTGTGGTATTTGTGTTCTGTGCCAAATTTGGTTGAAACATCTATTATAGTCACAGAGATCGACGCACATATGCTTCAGACTTTCATTTGATGACGTCACGCAAATTAACTTCCGGTTTCGACTTTTGGTCATGTGGTCATCTCCGCAATCCAATCCAATTCCAAAATTAAAGATGTTCCATGCCTTACCCAAACAAATCCAAGATGGCGGCGGTGTGTGGCCTCCAATGTTTTATTAAAATCGGTTAGTTGGTTTTGCCGCTGTGGATGGCCTTTGGGTAAGGCATGGGACAACCCATGGTGCGTACCTCCTGTAAAAATTTAGTCATGATCATGAACATGTGGAAGGTCGAAAATCGCCCTTTCCCATTACTTTGGCCATTGGCACGTCAGCTTGATTAACTTGGACAACTCCGCATCATGGCCACGCGGAGATGACACATGACCAAAAGTTATGTGTCTTAAGTCTTAAGTTTTCTAATAACAAGAGCTCTTAACTTACAGATCTTTAGTTTAAGCCTATGCAGAACTTAGTGTTGTGACCAACACTAAGTTCTAAGTCATGAGGTTGCGCACTGGGCCAGCCTGTGAGGCAGGCCTCAGCGCTGGCATGCGAAGTGTGCCACCGCAAATAAAAAGAAAAAAAAGAAAGAAAAAAAGAAAAAAGCTGAGTAATGTCAGCATTACTCAGCTTTTTTCTTTCTTGTTTGTCTTTTGATTGAATGTTCCTTGCTAGCAACAGTTTAAAGAGACATCAGTTGAAGTGCCGCTCGATGACTAAGGTCCGACCCCATACCATTACGCCACGGTAGGTCATTTATCCCCGGTCATGCGTCGGACTCTAGCAATCGAGCAGCACTTTACTCCAGATTACATCACTCCAGATGTCTCTTTAAACTGCTGATAGCAAACTTATACAAATCTGGCTTATACAAATTTAGAAAGACTGTGTGCAGTTTTTCTATATAATAATCTAGAATTACTTTAATTTGACAAAAGTCGACTTTCATCAATAAGTTAGCTGGAGTGTCACAACATAATTTGATTCTTATACATTGATTTTATATTTCAAGCTGTTTAAGTATATGGTTGGCGGTTTGGCTTAGTGGTAACGCGTTGGCTTCGATGAACGTAGTTGCGCTACGTCAGACCCGGTTAGTACTCGGATGGGTGACCGTCGGTGGACGGGTAAACCATTTCGGTATGTAACCAGCCAACTAGGCCAACTCAGCCTTTCGTCCTTACGGAGTCGATAAATCGAGTACTAACCTGCCCGGTTGGGGTGAAGGCGGGGCGGCCACCTCTGTTGGGTAGCAGATAACACTGTGTGATCCCATTTGACAAGTGGCGTCCCGTACGCTCTTTTTTTATATACGTTCTAAACTATGAAACGAGTACGTAGTTCTAAAGTAGTCACATGGTTAGGGGAAAGCAGTTAGCAGGTTAGGGGCTCGCATTTTGGCAACAGCACCCGGGCGGGCCTGCGCTTGTCTTAATGCAGCCCTGCACGTTCCAATGTTTTCTGCTTCCGATGGCTTCTCTCTTGTTCAAAACGCGGCTGTCTCTGGCATAAGGTAAATAGGTAACATTAAATATTCACTGATGACTGCCCATCCGTTCCTATGGTAAGAATAGGATAGTAAAATTTATGCACACTGAAAAAAGCACTTACTCATGATCTTGAAGGCTACTAGAACGTCAACGAAGCAATACAGCACTTCGTGGCCCTTTTCAGCAAACCTCTCCATTGGATAGGGTGAATGCTCGCCTGGTGGACCTTTCCAACTCCAGCTTATCTCACAACCGTCATCATGAACAGTGCGTTTCAATTTTGAATTCGAATTTGAAAGTAATATTCCCATCTGAAAGCAAATTACACACAAGCAATAAGCAATTACAATATTGTTATGTATGTATGCATCTGGTTATGTGTACTTTGCATCGTTTCATCTCACGGATATCGCGTGACGAGTTTCTCATCTCGGAAGTGGCAGTGCCAATAGTGCCGCAGCGTGTTATGTGGCCTGACCCTAACTGACCCCCTCGTGGGTCAGTTAGGGTCAGGAGTTAGTGTCAACGTAATATAAGCTGTATGCATAACACAGAGCACTATAAATAAGATAATTTAAAAACTTCTGCCAACCGCCACCGTGGTGAAACGTAGTTGAATCACGACTTATTACAAAACAAAACAAAATAGTCATTTACTGCTGCTGAATATTTACATAATTTAATTAAACTTTACTGAGCAATGAACAAACTTTCTCAATCTCAACAGTATACTGAAATGGAAGAGAAGAATTTATTTATCAAATCGCGATTGATCAAGCATCGGGAAGTGTTTCGTAACTTCACACATATGCATAATAACAATACTAGCCAAATTACTGCTGTCGAACGAATTATAAAATATGTTATATTTTATAATTCGTTCAACAGCAGTAATTTGGCTAGATTACTCAAAAGGCATGCCGGTATTGACCGGCATGCCTTTTGAGTGATCTTTTGAGCAATTTTTACAAAATTACGCATGGGTCCGTAGCGTCAAGCCAAACTTCACGGTTGTGGCTTTACAAATGTGGGCTTACAGGCGTCAAAATCGCCAAAATTGGTAATTTTTGGTATAAATTTACCCCAGGCGATTTTTTGAATTCGAGCTAAAGCCGTGTTGTGCACACTGTCCAGAGCTCCAAATGACCCGAGCACCGGTGCATGAATGCAGAGCCGTGAGACGTCCTCTTGAACTGACCAAACAATGTATGATCACTTGAAGATTTTGGTGTGGAAATATTGCTAGTTTAACTGTACATATAGTCTGTAGATGTAGAGCTGCAATTGTCTGTCCGATAGCAAGCTCTATGATGAAAGTTCGAAGATCAAGCTGACCTGACCAATGTGCGAAATATAGGTCTGGAGGCCTTGTCTGAGTCCATGAGAGGCTCACAGAAGAAGACTAAAATTTTGAAGCTTAATATATTTCACGAGCAGAAAGCAAAGGCAAAGAGAGCGCAGTCATCCAACGCTGGCAAGACTGATGAGATAGCGGCTCTATTGCGCATGGCACAACTTGTTGCGAGTGGAAGTAATCTGGATATCAACAACTTCATTGGCAACCATGAATGCAGCCAGTTTTCTCTATCCTTGTTCACCGATGACGGGTCCATGAGAAGTGCTGGAACGAAGTCTACTCTAGTGAAGTCCCTCAAAGAAGAAACCAAGGTGAAAACCACCACCCACCTACCACTGGAGCCCCGCAAAACAGCTGTGATCATTGATGCTATGTTTGCAAACGACAGTGGTCTTTCCGGAAAGGCAAGTCATTTGGGGCAATAGCAAAGCGTTACCTCTCAAACTAGCTCCTGGAAGACATCTCCCAAGGGACTGCAAGCATTTACTTTTGCTGCAACCGATACAGTTCTGACAGTCTCAATGCGGCACAGCAGCAACACAGATATGTCAAGTCACAGCAAGCGCGGGTGTCTGAAGTTAGTACCCACAAGAGATTTTCTCGGTTTCAACAAACAAAGCAGCACTCTTGCACTTTTTGTGCGAGACATAGAGCCAAGAATTAGAGTCGTCAAGCAGCCCAACCCAAAAGTGTTCTGGTAGTGAATGGTACCGTGTGTGATGTTCTTGAGCTCGAGTCCACTCAGCAGGAAGCACCAGACACATGCACCAGAGTAAATTTGCACACGGTCTTTAGCCATCAGTAAGAACGGACAGAGCGTGTTGTCATCCATGCAAATGACACAGATGTGATAGTGACATTGATTTTACTATGCGGAAACCAGTGTTGGGACTAACACAATGCCGAACACTTCCGTTTATGCACAGCGTCAGTGGACGCGATAACACTCCTTTCTTCACTGGCAAAAAGGTATGGCTAAACCGTTGCAAAGAGGTAGATATCCCAACTCTTGAAGATTTTTGGGATCCAGAAAACAGCGCATCTCATACTGTGAGTCCAGAGGTCATCCAGCAAGCCAAGGTGGCTGTCTACTCCAAGAAGGATGACGACTTTGAAGAGGTTAATCTGGACAATCTGAGGCTGAACAAGTTTTTGAACAACAAGTCAACAGTACTAAAACTTCTGCCGCCACCAGAGGATGCCTTCATTCAGCATGTGAAGCGTGCAGCACTGGCTACACTGGTAGACAAAGTTGCACATGTCGCCAAACCTGAAGTTGGGACAGTCACCAATTACGGCTGGTCTTTTACCGACGGCAAACTCGAGTGTATGAAGGGCTGCAACAGAAACGGTTGAAATGGCGACTTACAGACCCAGGACGATGTCTCACATTATCGAATCCTGTCCCTAGACAAAACTGGCGGCTTATCTCGGCTACACTTCGCGGATTAAGACGCTGCTTCGTGGCTGACCAGTTATGGCTCATGAAACGCATACGAGAAGAAGAAGACAGAAACTGTTCATGCAGCAAGAAGGGAGACCCACGCTACATTGACTGCCGCTGCCAAAAGTCAAAGGACAATGCAGCCGCGTCAAGTTCACTGATCCAGATGAAGAAAGCAGCACTCTGACAGTGACTAAACTATTAAAGAGTTACATGAAGGGCCTAGGAGGTTGCACTGCATCACATTAGAGATAAATGGGGTGCTATGGCTAGCATTTCTGTTAGTTATTAATCTTAAAGTGTCAGTTTCCAGTTGAGAACCGTGTAAAAGTACGTTTTTTGTTGGTATGCAGACCAGACTTGTTCCAGTCAGTTTCTGTGTTTAGTAGTATTGTTAAAACTGATCATAAGACAGTTCTGGTTAAACCTACCATCGTAGGTTTAACCAGAACTGTCTTATATTTTCGTTGTCTAACTTAATTAGCGCTGGCTGGCTAGTCAGAATGTGTATATATTAATATACATATCCATTAATTGCTGGCACTAATAGGAAGGCCTATTTGACCA
>Ga0209339_1001216_pt1 | contig 10768 bp, 6 predicted proteins | sample OlaalgELextract3_FD_187376 | JGI IMG/M metagenome (GOLD analysis project Ga0209339, IMG submission 187376) | Olavius algarvensis symbiont microbial communities from Tuscany, Italy - Type A ELBA extract 3 (SPAdes) (version 2) | ecosystem: Host-associated > Annelida > Digestive system >...
CGTCTTTTTTTTCAAAATATCGTGTTCACAGCATTGGTAACGGAGTGGACGAACGGGCATCTACAGACGAACGGACAAATCGAGAACATTTTTTCAACTTTGTTGCCGATAAGCCCGGTACACACTGGCAACTAAGTTGAATTCAACACGGTCGACTTCGTTGAAAGTCCACAAAGTCGGTGTTGCTTTGGCATGCATACACACTACTTTCTTGAACGTTCAACTTTGTTGCCGATTTGTTGCCGGTTCAACAAAGTTGACCGTGTTCAATTCAACTTTGTTGCCAGTGTGTACCGGGCTTAGATCGCTTCTACTCAAAATTTCGAATAGTATGCGACGATCGCTACATCTTGTAAACGATTAGCGACAATCAAAGACATACATAAGCCTATAAGTGACAATCAAAGACATACGCCTACAGCAGTATATTTCATAATATTATGCTGTCACACTCGCAATGAAGAAGAACAATCACCTATACCGCTATTGACACTAAAACACTTATAAGTCCTGAAGTGCAATATAGTAGTCTGTTCATTGCAGACTTTTTCTCACTAGCGAAAGGTCGCATAAAATAGTCTACTTTACAACTTGAGGCAGAAAAGTCACAGATCAAAGTAATCAGACGTTAAAAAGCGCAGGCACGATACGATACGATTATGTTGACACTTAACATGCGCTCAAAAACTAAATCTTAGCTTAATCTACCGCACAAGATAGAAAACTAATGAATAACCTAAAGGCAAATGAAAACAGACAAAAAACTCAGCTGTCGCAAAGAGACCGCGCAACGCTTCGTGTCACTGAATATTTTCCTAAGTCACTCAAAGTCATTAGAAACGACAATGTTGACCAAATCTGTCTTGTTTGTTGATGTGTTCACCATTGAATTGTTCGATGAATTTTGTGTGTAAGTCCCTATTTCGTTGAAACTATATGTCTGTATCTCGTACCGTTTCTGAGATATTCAGCGTCAAAGAAACGCATGACCTTGAATCTGGGGTTAGGGTTCGTTCAAAGTCATTGAAAATGGCGCCCTTTGATAAGCGTGTACGACTTTCTATTCGTCGGTATTGTAAGTATAGCTGTATGTTGTACCGTTTTTGAGTTATTTCACGTTACATAATATCATGACCTTGAAATCTGGATTAGACGTCACTCAAGATCATTCAAACTGGCACCATTCGAAAGCTTGGGTGCGGTTTCCTATTCGCCTTCCGCAGTAACTATGGCTCTATTCTTGCATCATTTCCGAGTTAAAGCGAGATATTGGTCGAAAATCGTGACTTTTTCATACCCCCATGCATTCGACGCCCACGTTAGGGGGATCCTCGTCAGAATATTGCCATCACGTTTGGTGTGGAAAAGCTAGAATGGTGGGGCTACCCGATGGTGAGAAACTTTGAGGATACGTATAACCGTTTACACACAATACCGGCGTGAGACGGACAGACGGACAGACATCTTTCCATGGCATAGTCTGCGCTATGCATACGCGTCGCGCGGTAAAAACCGATGACCATAAGATATAGTCTAGAGTTTGTGAAAGCAGTGCATGTAGTGGGTTTGGTACTTTGGTACTAGCATGTTATGATGGAAAGAATTTGTGGAAGACATGGATTTTGAGTCTGCATCGAGTGAAAAAGAAGTGATAGATGGTAAAGTGGTGAGTGTGAAAAAGATGAATTGGCACGTGTGAAAGTGAATGAGAATGATTAAGATGAGGATGACGAAATGAACGATTCCAAATACAGGGTGACGCATAGATGAACGCTTGATCGTACGATCTTACTTTCGAAGCGGCCAGCTGGGCTGCCCAGCGCTGAGATGGTATTGGTTCGGTCCACTGCGCATCAACCATAGTAACCGAATTTTACGAAACCCTCTTGGAGGTCCTTGTGAATCGCAGAGAGTTGCTGGTTTCACGTTACGTATTCTTTCGAGCTCCATGAGACGTGCTGCACGAGTGGCTCGAATATCTAGCCAGCAAATTGGCACGGCATCTCCCCAAACGGGATATGGAGTTTCTTCCTCTTTTATGATGAGTAGACCTACAGTTGATCGGTTCGGATATTATTGTTAAAATGTCTTATATGTGCTGTGTCACCAGTAAAGATCAACCAGTAACTTCAGTTCGTTTCTCTTTACGCCAAGCGAGTTAGTTACTTGTCTGTGCACTGAAGAAACACACCGCTTCTGCTACAGATCTAATTTTCAAAGTTCTATGTTATTCCGCTGTAATATAAACTGTAAGTCTACTCATCTGTATCGTAGCTGTTTTCACACAGTGGATTAATAGTAGACGGAACGAAGAGTTTAAGTTCATCAGTTTCCGACAACACAGTCCAGTACATCACGTGACTGAATGTAAACAAGGCCTAGATGCTCTGCAGGACTTCGTCATGTGACTGTTGCTCACTTAAGCTGAAGAGATCCTTGTATGTCAGTCCATGTTGATATAGACGCATGTGAAACTGCTTGAGATATCTTTCTGAGAGCCAGACCGGTTGATGGCAACTCGGCATGAAGTAACAGGGAACGTAGTCTTGTGCAGCAAAGCATAGCAAACGTCGTAAAAATGTTCTCAACCAAACATAACAGTTCACCCCCGTTAACTTCACTGCTGCCATTAAAGGACCTGTATTTCATCAAATCTTTCTCATCCAGACACCACAATAGCGCCATTTTTTATAAAGTGTGAAGAAAAAAATTCATACTGGCAGAAGTATTCTGACATGCGCTTCACTACCGTATAAGCAGCTTTTGCGGCTGGATGACATTCGCGTAATAGTCTGCTTTCTGCTTGAGCAAACGATATGAATCCGTGTGGTTCTGTCCACCCGATCCACGGATACTTGCTCTGTGGTTGCGTGAAGGCAATTAGACAGTCGTCTGCTCTACAGAGCTCTTTTTTGCGTGCATTATCTGGCCACCAGTCGTTGATACGAAGCGCAGGCACAATGTCAACTGATATTGCGTGCGGCACATGACACTCATTTACTGGTTTGGTAAAGATCAGCTTAATTTTCAAGTGCAGTTTTGCTGCTACATTTCCAGGCGGTGGACCTATATATCCAGTTGAAACTGGATCAGTATACTCAAAGCCAGTACGTTCACAAAAACTTGCTGATGACAAGACTTGTTTTGCAAGAGTTTCGAATTTAAACTTCACTATTCTGGTGTTTAAAATTCCATTTTGGTCAAACAGATCATTCAGATCTTCGTCGTACACTGGTGTTGAAGCTTTCAGCAGAACAAAGCCTGGCGGAGATTCCGGTGAGTAACAGACTTTGCAGACTGAACTGAGATTAGTTAACACAAAATTGTAGTCGAACTCACCACAACACCCGATCTTCGTTCCCTCGTGAGCGCTACCAACCGGTATAACCTTACAAGCAAACCGGTGGCGATCATGTTCCGTTATTGCTTTAGCCAACTCTTCCATTGCAATGTTTACACGAGTTTGAATTGCTGCAAACACAGTCGTCGGTTCTGGAGCACGTTCGTCATCATTCGTCACAAAATCTTTTTGTTTGCATAACTGTTGATCATCATCTTGCTCAGGTGCAACAAGCTGTCCGCATGTGACATTTCTGTAATCATACCGACATCCATGCCAAACGTTTAGAACGTACGATGCTTTGTCACAAAAACCGCACACATCCTGTAGAGCTTTGTGCAGTTTTGTTTTGCGTTGTTTTACAATATTAGAACAGTCAGCTAAACAGTTTTGGATGCATGCTGATATGTCACGATGATGTCTTGCTATAAAACTTGAAGACTTTGTCAATCGCAGCTGAGACATTTTCGTGTTGAATTTGTTTCGCATTACCTCATATTCCTTACCAGTCTTCTGGTAATTGTCTTGAATTGTGTCATCTGCTTTTTTCGTTTTCAACAAGTCCTTCAATTCACTGTTGCCGCTAATTGCAGCATAATGCAAAGCGGTTCGACCAAATCTGTCTTGTTTGTTTATGTGTTCATTACTGAACTGTTCGATGAATTCCTTAGCGAGCCAGTTCCAATGAGCGATGGACGGGTTTCTGTCCATACAGGCGTAATGCAAAGGAGTTCTGTTTAAATCGTCAACACTATACTTGGCGTCTGATGTGACAATCATTGGTTGTATGGTTTTTTCAGTTCAGCTTCATTTTGAGTTCTTGTAAGGAATAAGAGATGCCAAAAATTACGACCACTTTTGTCTGTAATTGTGAAACTCTTATCATCTGCATACTGTAAACATGCATTAATGGCTTGTTCTCCACGAGCCACGTGCAGTGGTGTGAGACCATCTTTGTTCTGAGCATTTATGTCGGCGCTACGTTTCACCAGAAATTCTACTGTTTTTGTAACATCAGTACTGATTTTAAACATTTTCAATCGTCCATACACACCGACAGCGAGATGCAGTGGAGTATTTCCGTAGCAGTCCCGGTTCGCATCTGATTGGTCCCAGCAATAACAGTTTGCGTTGTCTGCTTGTGTCATATGTTGGCTATTTAATGTTGCTGCATCAACGATAGTGTTACAAGTAGGATTCTGTACTTCGTAACATTGATGATCGGAAATTCCATGTGTTGTTATATGTTCCGACACAGACACATCCACAACATTTCGAATATTCAAATATTGACTTTTCTTCTTCAGAAGTTTTAAAACAATTTCTGCAACTCCGTTGACTGCAAGGAGTTCACTAGTGAAGTAATGAAGCGGAGTATTACGCCAGATGTCAGTGAGTCCAACATCAGCATCTTGACTCAACAAGAACATAATGACGTCAGACTGCTGACGTTCAACGGCAACGTGTAGCGGCGTTTTGCCGTTGATGTCCTGGACGTTCAGATTGGCTCCACGTTGAACCAGTAACTGTACAACCCTCAGCCCATGAAACCAGCTTCATGCAGTGGTCTGTTGCCAAATACATCAGCAGCGTGAACATTAGCACCATGGTTAATCATCAGCTCAACCAACTCAACATGTCCCGTCCTCACAGAGTAGTGGATTGGTCGCAGTCCGTCAACATTCTCTGCCTCAACATCAGCTCCGTTCTCAAGTAACGATATCATGGCTTGTAGATCAGTTGTCAAATGCATAGCAGTGTTACGGCGACAGTCAACGTGAACAGCGGAAGTTTGATGTAAATTGCTACAGCGTAACGCCACTGCGGGTCTATCACAGCTTGTAAGAAATTGAGCGATATCTATATGTCCATCATAGCTGGCATTGTCTATTGGCAGATTGTTGTCAAAATTCCTGTTATACACATCTGCACCGTGTTTCAGCAAAGTATCAACCATATCAAGGCGTCCGTTGTATACAGCCATCATCAACGCATAATCGTTCAAGATGTTTCTCGCAGGATTGATGCATGAGACGTTGTTTAGCAGTAACGGCAATACTTCAGTGACGTCATGTGTACAACGCAGAGCAGCACATAGAGGATACACACATTCACCTTCCAAATGCTGGTACTTAGCACCATGTCGTACAAGTGTCATTACTGCGTCTCTATGTCCTCTTTCAGCTGCTATACAAACTGGTGAATAGCCAGCATAATTAACAGCATCAACGTCAGCTCCACGACCAATTAGCAGATCAATAATCATGACATGTACTTTACAGGCAGCGTCCCATAGAGGTGTGCGACCATTGTTGTCTCTACTTTCGGTATGCGCAACGTTGTCTAGCAAGATGTTTACAACATCAATGTCTCCTTCTTGACTAGCGAAACCAAGTGCAGAATTACCGTCATTACGTTGTGTGTTAACATCAGCTCCAGCAGACACAAGTGCACGCACGACGTCAGTTCGTCCATTGGCTGCAGCGAGCCACAGAGGTGTGCGACCGTCGTTGTCTCTACTTTCCATCTGTGCACCGTTGTCTAGCAAGATGTTTACAACATCAATGTGTCCTTCTTGACTAGCGAAGCCAAGTGCAGAACTACCGTCATTACGTTGTGTGTTAACATCAGCTCCAGCAGACACAAGTGCACGCACTATGTCACTTTGTCCATTGCCTGCAGCGACCCACAGAGGTGTGCGACCGTCGTTGTCTCTACTTTCAATCTGAGCACCGTTGTCTAGCAAGACGTTTACAACATCAATGTATCCTTTGTAACAAGCGAAATCAAGTGCAGAACTACCGTCATTACGTTGTGTGTTAACATCAGCTCCAGCAGACACAAGTGCACGCACTACGCCAGTTTGTCCATTGGCTGCAGCGAACCACATAGATGTACGACCGCGATTGTCTCTACTTTCAATCTGTGCACCGTTGTCTCGCAAAATGTTTACAACATCAACGTGTCCTTTCTCACTAGCGAAGCCAAGTGCAGAACTACCGTTATTACATTGTGTGTTAACATCAGCTCCAGCAGACACAAGTGCACGCACTACGTCAGTTTGTCCATTGGCTGCAGCGAACCACAGAGATGTACGACCGCGATTGTCTCTACTTTCAATCTGTACACCGTTGTCTAGCAAGATGTTCACAACATCAATGTATCCTTCTTGACTAGCGACGCCAAGTGCAGAAATACCGTCATTATGTTGTGCGTTAACGTCAGCTCCAGCAGACACAAGTGCACGCACTACGTCAGTTTGTCCATTGGCTGCAGCGAGCCACAGAGGTGTGCGACCATAGTCGTTGTCTCTACTTTCAATCTGTGCACCATTGTCTAGCAAGATGTTTACAACATCAATGTATCCTTCTTGACTAGTGACACCAAGTGCAGAAATACCTTCATTACGTTGTGCGTTAACATCAGCTCCAGCAGACACAAGTGCACGCACTACGTGAGTTTGTCCATTGACTGCAGCGTCCCACAGAGGTGTGTGACCGTAGTTGTCTCTACTTTAAATGTGTGCACCGTTGTCTAGCAAGATGTTTACAATATCAATGTGTCCTTTGTAACTAGCGAAGCCAAGTGCAGAACTACCGTCATTACGTTGTGCGTTAACGTCAGCTCCAGCAGACACAAGTGCACGCACTACGTCAGTTTGTCCATTGGCTGCAGCGTCGTACAGAGGTGTGCGACCGTCGTTGTCTCTACTTTCAACCTGTGCACCGTTGTCTAGCAAGATGTTTACAACATCAATGTGTCCTTCTCGACTAGCGAAAGCAAGTGCAGAACGACCACTCTGCCTTTTTTCATTTATATCAGCGCCTCCACGTAGCATCGCCCTCACTGACACTGTCTGTCTGCTTAACACTGCCGCTATCAAATAGCTGTTTCCTTCTTTCTGTACATGGCACGTTCAGAGCAGTTCCCATTTTAGTCAGTAACTTAATTACAGCTCAACGTCTGCGGATTAAGGCCAACCGCATCAGTGATCTCGCTACAGGAGCAAAACAATATGTACGAATACGGTTGTTAGCATAGGTTGCCATCTTACTGCACAGTGTGTCACACAACGTGAGCGAATAATGTTAGAGGCTGAGTTACCTAAAAGCGTCATTCGTGCGGAACCACGCAAGACTGCTACGTACGCATGAGAAGCGTGACGTTATCGCCAGGGGCGGCGCCACGGTTATAAAGTTGGTACGGCAAAACGATCGAGACGCCGCATGCGCTGAGGTGAGTGCCAAAGGCACGAGAATGGAGGCGCCGTAGGCCCGATGGGGCGTGGTCTGGCGACGGGTGTCCCCTCTCCAGCCAACTAGGGTGTCTGGGGGAGCGTCGTAAGCTCCCCAGTGAGGTCTGGGGCGGAGCCCCAGCCGCTAGCGATGTTTGTGCATTTTACTTACTATTTCGTGCGTTTTGAAGCATACAAATAAATTCATATTTCAACATCATCCGTGAATGAGCTCCACACCAGTCTAACGCTGTCTCCGCCCACCGTTGATGTGGATTAATGGATTATGCATTGCATTTCTGCTGTAAGCCTATCCAGCTGAATGGACAGTTTGGCACTTTTCAGTCTTCAAGACCTGCAAGCATGGACGTCGCTGAATCGCTTTTTTATTGTTGATGAATGGCATCTCAAAACCTGTTAATCTTGCTTTTGGCTACTTGTATCTCGTTGTCATGTCAGCGTGTTATCTATCTTCGCACTGTTTACTAGAGACCTTAGAGAAACTGTAGAAGCCTAAAGCACCGTTGATATAGCGCTAGGCCTACTGTAAAATGTACAAAAACTTAGCTATCGCAAACAGATCGCGCGTCAGCTGCGCACACGATACGTCAGGGGAATCTATAATAACCCCGTGACCTTGAAATCTAAGCTAATGTTCTTATTATGGTCACTTAAGATCATTGGAAACGGATCCATTGGATAGATCATAGTCATCATCATACACGACTTACCATTAAATCACGGGACATCTTTGAGAGTTTTTACGAAAACATGGTACGGCAGAACAAGGTCTGGCCGTACCTCATTCAGAAGTGGTACAGCAACTGCCGTGCTGTCCGTACCGACGGCGCCGCCCATGGTTATCGCCCGCTATCAGGCGTAACCTCAACTCAACTCAACTCTAGCTACTGCTCGTACAACATTGTGCAACCTTGTATAAACGGCGCGCTAAAAGGCAAGATATAACAAAGTAGCGTGTGAAATTGACAGAAATATTGCAGATCTGACAATGATAATCTGGCTTCTGTGTGGTGGACTAAGCTGGCTATTCGTCAGCTTTTCACTGCACGTATCGTAATGACGAACATGACTTTCACTTCAACGGACTGAATATGACGGACTGGACAAAGACGTTGAGTGGCACAACGAGCGTAAGTAGGTATGAAGAAGGTAAGACGAGAAGATCAGTGTGGCAGAGAGATCGCGCGATGCTTCGTGTCACGTGTCACTAGCTAGGCCTAAGTCACTGAACGTCACGGAAGGTCATTTGAAATGGCAACCTTGAGTAGGGCGTATGTAAGTCCCTATCAGTATATTCCGTTGTAACAATGTCTGTATCTCATACCGTGTCTGAGACAAACAGCGTCAAATAATGGCGTAACCTTGAAATCTCGGTTTGGGTCGTTCAAGGTCATTGAACATGACGCCATCCATTCGATAGACCACACACGACTTTCTATTGGTCGGTCTACCTTGTACCAGTTTCAAGTTATTCGACGTTGAATAATATTGCGACCTTAAAATCTAGGTTAGACGCACTCAAGATCATTCAAACTTGTACCGTTCGAGAGCTTGGGTACGATTTCTTATTCGCATTCTATAGGCCTATTAACTATGGTTGTATCTCAGATAAAGTGAGATGTTTGTTAAAAATCGCGATTTTTCATACCCTCTGCATTCGTCGCCCCTTTTAGGGGGTCCGCGTCTGAATACTGTCGTACTTTTTGGTACAGAAAAACTAGAATGATAACTACTCGGCGGTAAAAAGTTTAAGGATGACTTTAGCAGTTTCGATAGAATGTCGGTGTGCGACGGACGGAAAGACGGACAGACGGACGGACATTTTGCGACGAGATTGGCCGCGCTATAGACCAAATTATATCACACGAACTTCCCCGAGACAAATCCGCTGTGTTCATAGCAAATTCCGCTATACGAACTTGTCGCGGACTTGTCGCAAACTTTCCCGAGACAAGTCGCCGACTTTTGTCTCGGGGAAGTTCGTGTAATGTAATTTGGACCTATGCATAGCACCGCACGGCAAAAACTGCATGAACGGCGTTAGGCGTCTCGATAATGATCTGCGCATCAGATGCTCTAGGAAGAAGACTAGAATTCTTTTAAAAAATCCAAAATAAAAATGTCGTTACGGCGCCGGTACATATAGTCAACTGCAGTTCATACGTGCTGTCAGTCAGTCGGTCAGTGCTCATACAGCTGCTCTCATCACAGTACTTGACGACTACGGCAGCGACAACGGTGGACGGTGGTGGATTTACAAATCTGCCGTCCCCTCCCAGGGGCTGGCTTATAATGGCTGGCTCCTCCACCATCATCAACGACAACGACCTCACTGTCAGAAATCAATCAACGATCAGTCTGATCACATATGACTGTTACCCGCCACGTGGAGTATAATGATCATAAAGTTGACCAACTTGAACTCACACAGAGTGACCAGTGGTTTACACTGGTAAAAAATAAAATAAAATAAAATGAAACAAAGTTCATTAAATAGAATAAAATGTAAAAACTAGTACCTGTGGTTGGGTATCAAGTTTACTGTGGTTTCTCCACGCCATATGGCAATGGATGGGTACTGAGTTCACTGTGTTATTCTGGACAGATATCTGGGCGGCGGCGCATCCGATTGTAATGAAATTGTACGAAAAGAACCGTGTTCCATGTGTGTCTTCTTCCCCTTTTGATGGCGTTATCTTAAGGGGCCTCCAAATGCGAGGTCAAGAAAGAGGCTCGGGAGACCATTTTTGCTATTTGACCGCAATATGTCGAAAACGGTAAGTCGCAGCGTTACCTGTCTATTAGGACTTAATTATTTATGATATCAAAGGGAGCTTTCTAAAATGTATGGCATGGGGCCACAGCCCCACAGGGGCGTCCCTGTATTGCATTTTGGAGTATTTTTGAAGGATACAACTTCACAGGTTTGTAACTATTAAACGGTTCAAGATACCGATAAGCTAACGTATAACGTTCAAACTGCGTGTACTTACGTACGCAGCACACTCTGGTAACAGCCCTATTTACATTAACGATATTATCTACAATTAATGTAAAAAACTTCCATGGAAGTTTAACTACAGTTGTAAGGGCTCAGAATGACACCACTAAAACAGCAAATATCACTGATACCATTTTCGACAGAACACTGGTATAGCCCTTACAAGCGACGG
>Ga0209339_1001217_pt1 | contig 10768 bp, 10 predicted proteins | sample OlaalgELextract3_FD_187376 | JGI IMG/M metagenome (GOLD analysis project Ga0209339, IMG submission 187376) | Olavius algarvensis symbiont microbial communities from Tuscany, Italy - Type A ELBA extract 3 (SPAdes) (version 2) | ecosystem: Host-associated > Annelida > Digestive system >...
ATAACGTATTGTAAAGTTGTAGTTAACATTGTGATTAATTTCTATGTGCTTTGTACATGTCGCAGGTCTTTGGAACAAGTTTGGATAAAGCTCGGGACGTACGTTCATTGTTTTTACTTAAAACACTTTTAAAGCCACAATTGTGTTGAATAATTTTTAGTTATGATAACTTCTTGGCTGTTTTAGAAATCTGTCGGCCCTGCTTCAACTGGCCAGTTGTTCAGCGGGTCATCAGCCCGGATCTCCGAGATGTCTTGAAGACGCCTTTGTTGATTGCCCATATGCATTCTTAACAGACGAGATGGCTTTTGTGATGCCCAGCAAACAGCGCTATAGGACATACAGCAAAGCAGTTGCTAAAAGTTAACAAATGACAGGATTAAGACTGATGTGGAAAGTAAGTACTGTACGGGAATTGAGGACATGAGAGAGAAGTCGGGTAATTTTGTTGGTGGTCGAGGAAAATTGACATGTCGTTGGATTTCTGCAGCTCAATAAAACAGACAAATGAGACAGAAATGGAAATGCTAATGGAGACAGAGCTGACTGTAATTACCTAAAACATAATTATCGGGAAGAATGGGAAATTTTGTTATTAAATTTAGTTTTAAGCATGAATAAACATAAGTTGTTGAGGAAACAAATTGAATATTAAGCTGTGTTCATTATGACCAGTCGCCGACCACTATGACTGATGCTGGTGTAAAATGCCTTTTCTCGTAATGGTAAGTGATTTGTGGTCCATATCTGGATTCGGACGATCACCAGAATGTAATCAGTTGTAGAGGGTCACACATTGTGCATGCCTACCAAGTTTGGTCGACATCGATAAATGCATTCGTGATTTATCTTGCAGACAGACAGAAACACACACACAAGTGATCAGAATACCTGCTGTGTCAGAGGCATACGGCTAGTACTCAGTACTGTAGTTGTTTGTTTCTGAACATTTGTTTGCAGCATCTATGTCGGCAGTATAAACTTCGACATCACCGAGGATACCGTCAAGCAGGCTTTTCTGCCGTTTGGCCCGATGAAGAACATCAGCCTTGGCTATGACCACCTTGCACACAAACACAAGGGATATGCATTTATCGAGTACGAGATTCCCGAAGCGGCATTCTTGGCGATGGAACAGATGAACAATGTTATGTTGGGTGGTCGTAATCTGAAGGTCAGAGCCATTTTTAACCTACTAGTACTGCTTCTGCTGTATGTAACAGTGTTAAGCTTATGTCTAGTGTAACAATGGACAAAACTGATGCTTGGTACTTTACTCTCGGTACTTTAATATGATACGATACTGTGTATTTAATGTGCAGTAAAAAGCTTACGGGTAGCCAGCTTAGTCTACTGCAATCAAACAGAAAATTTAAATGAAAAATGAACAAGAGCACTCAAAACACTAGCAAGGCCTGCATTGTCGCCCTGTGGTTCGTCGTCGTCGTTTCTGGCATGCAACTCACGATTGCGTAGCGCCATACGTCGACATCATCCTCCACAGAGGGCGGTTCTGAGCCAAATCTGCTGCTTCGGGGAGCGTAAGATGGTGATGTTTCGGATCCTGTTGGATGGTGCTGAGCCATGTGATGCGGGGACGACCCAGTTGTCTTCTCCAGTCTGCAGTTGAGTGAGCATATTTCATATAAAAAGCTGTATCTGCTAAGGTTGTTGCAGTGTCGCCCCCTGGTGAGTGACAATATGTCTTATATAAATGCCCATATCCCAGTGTTGAGGGAAGTGAAAAACTTATCCTAGATCTGGATCCATATCAGCAGCAGAAATCAATCACTTCTAGAGGGTCACATATTGCCCACGCCTACCGTGTTTGGTCGACGTTGTTAGCGTGTTTGTTACTAAAATAATATTCTTTAACACTACCTGAAATTATACCTAAATTAGTTGTGACGTTTCGCTTGCCAACGGCGAGCTTCATCAGGTTTGTGGTCACGTGATGTTGAGCACGTGACCAAAAGATGGTCATAGGCAACTAATTTAGGTATAATTTTCAGGTTGTGTTAAAGAATATGATTTTAGTATTTAAATTACGAACCTAATGAACGTTTTCAAGTATTAACGTGTTTGTTAGTTATCCTGGTCACAGACAGACTGATGGAACAAACGAAGGACATGATAAACCGATGAGCAAAATAGTGCAGGCCAGTCTGGTCCAATGATCTGTGAAGGCAGTCCAGAGAGTAGGAAGGCAGTCCATATCACATCTTCCTGGCACTACCACCTGGTGACTGCTAGCGACTGCTACAGCTGTTTGTTGTACACTGTCTCCCCCAAAAAATGAGACTCGCCTAATCTTGATCATTATCCTAATGGCCTTTACTATTAAACATGTACATAATTTGCCACCTCACCTTAGTTATGTTTCTGCACTACCTGACATTACAGAAAAACCGGTAAGTGCTGAAACATAACTAAGGTAAAGTGGCAAATTATGTATACATTTAATAAGCTAAGGCCATCAGGACATCATGTGCTAAATTTCGTTGCAATAGACTTACAACTGTACAAGATATTCAAGATTACACAAGTCTCGTTTTTTGGGTCACACTATGTTATGATTGTGGAGACAGGTAGGAAGGCCGAGTAATATGCCTCAGTGTCAGCCTGTGATTGAAAGACTGCGGGAGGAAGCCAGCAAATACCATCGCATCTACGTAACGTCGATTCATCCGGATTTGTGCGAGTCTGATCTGCGAACGTAAGATTTTCGTTTTTTTTGGTGATGACGTACTTGCAGGCTTAATCTTTGATGGTAAAGTTATGTTCTTGTGACCAAATACCACATTGTCAAATAAAATGTTGAAAAAATTATTTAAACATCAAAGGTTCAGTTTCTTCATATTTAATTTAATTTCAATTTTTTAAATTAAAAACGTAATTGTTTCTAACCCTGGTGATGCATGCCACCATATCATGTCGAAGCAGGTTGTAAATTTTCATGTCTTTTTGTCAGCAGCATGACAAAAGCAACAGAACACCAACTGATGTTGACAGAACATTATGTGTCTGTGGGTAGCACGAGTGTCTCGACTCAGTTGGATTTGAGGCTCATACGTGTGATATTCATGTGGAGATGTTCTATGTTGCAGCGTGTTTGAAGCCTTTGGCAAAGTTCTGTCGATTCAGCTCTCACCAGACTTACTCCGACCTGGCAAACACAGGTAAATGAACAGTCAACGTCTTGATTGCCAAATTATTTCTGTACTGTTTCACAACTAGCGTTGTGAAAGCCACAAGTCACGGTACCTGCGTCATGTGTACTACTGGATGCCATGTAGTGGGTGACAAGTTCACTGATAAGACTAAGGGCAGGATGTGTATTTTGGCATATATTTATATGTAAAGTAGTATGGTCGCCCACCTTTCATTGTAGGCCTATGTGAATGTAATAGGTGGCTGGCATAAGGTACTAAAATATTGTTATATATACAACCTTAAGTCGCTGGCACCTGTAAGTAGCCTCACGCGCTTGCTTGCATCACAAAAACGGTTTTGCTGTGAATTGAGTCGAAGGATCATCACTAAATGATGACGTCACGGGACGACAGCCAATAAGGGGATTCTACAGATTAATGGAAGAACTTCAACTGACTATTGAAGTTGTGTTAATAAAACTACAAAGTGTAGTAGTCAAAGACGGGAATGAAGTCTGTGGGACTTATAACAGGAAGTAAATGAACCTGTTATATCGTGGGGTGAAGCGATTGTCGACGGACTCGGCCATTTGAGAGGTCCAGTCGTGTTTTGTTGCCAACGACTCCACAGAAGTGTACGTTCGACAGAAGATGCAACGATCTTTCTGGTCGTATGGCGCGGTTGACAAGTCAGTGATCAACCGACGGTCGGTCACAGAGGAAGTTTGAGAACGAGAGGTGTACTTCTGACATCTCGTCAGAAGAGAGAACAAGTCAACACCTACCATGAGATCTCCGCGCTAGCACCATTCTTCAGCATTGCATGCTCATTGCTCGCAGCTAGCATTCTTGCTATAGAAACTGTTAAATATATATAAATAAAGGTGCCAGCCTTTTATTGTAATTTAATTGTTTATTAATAAATTTTAATAACTATACGATTTATCTTGATTAATATGAGTTACTCTTAATTAACAACTCAACAACAGAACATTGTCCGAATTTGGCCGTCCGATTCTGTCAAAGGTGACGAATGGCTGCGATATACACATTAAGTTAGTCAGGTACATCGTAATTCAACGGTGCATCTGCATTATACGAGTTTAGCTGTGGTTTTGCTAGAAAGTCGTCAAATTGTCTGAGTATGATGCTGAAAAGAACTGCATGTTTTATGGTATTTTTTTGTTTTCTTAAATACATTTGATACAGCATATGAATACATGAAAATTATTATCTTAGTTATCGTGAATTATGACTGCCAACATCCCCCCCTTTTACACACCAATGCTTTTCACCCTACTGTGCCTGTTGTCATAACAAACTTGTTGCAAATAATGTTGCAGTTTTAAGTTTTTGGTTTAAAAGCTTTTCTTCAGTCACTATATGTATGGTAAATTTTTTAAACTACAGCATCAATTCAGCTATTTCAATTTTTCTGACTTACAGTATCATGGAAGTTGTTCACATAGCTATAAAACATACGGTATATGGTTTATTGTTACTGCACAACGCATTGCATACAAGGAATTTGTGTCCGTTACACTCGTGATCTGTACTAAAATGGCAGAATGGTTTTAGAATGGAGGCTACCCTTGGCTTACATTGTATTATAAGCAGATTTGGGTTCTGTATAATTCTTACTTCCCCGTTACTTTTTTGAAAACTCTTGGACGTTGTCAGTTTTCATTGTTTCGTCAATCCTTTGGTATTGTCGCCCCAGTGTAATTGTCACAGTTGTTGTCGCTCAGCATCGGACTTACGATCACAGCCCTCGACTTTCACAGTTGTTGACTGGGACAACGGTTATGACAGTTTTGTAGACTGTTATTGTTAACCACATGCCATCAAGTTGTTTTACATTACTGCTATTAATGATGTACGATGGTGTCTTCAGGGGATATGCATTTGTTGAGTTTGACAACCCTCGGTCGGCCAATGAAGCAGTCGCTAATATGAATCTCTTTGATCTTGGTGGTCAATATCTTCGCGTTGGAAAGGTACCTGGAGATGTGATGTTCTTCTCGTGAACTAACTGTTGTAATGTACTTGAAATGTCAATGACAGTGAGATGGAGGATGAACTTAATTATGTAAAAATTAATCATTACTTTAAATCGGTAGAACATTTCCCAGTTAAAATATTTGTTAATATTGACATCCCTACAATAGTTTTTGTGAGATGTAGGCACAGCAGTGTTGACGTGCTGCATTGATACGGCAATTCTATCTGTCCATTGGTTGGGTCATCTGATCCGTAGAATTGTCTCCGAAATGACCTATAAATAATGTGTCGAGTGGGACGTTAAACTCTTCTATACCATACCACACTGTCTGTGTGCCCATACATCTGTCTGGCACGTTCTGGTATTGTATCAAAACGGCTTTACATATCATCATACTTTGTTCAGCATATGGTAGCCCAATCATTCTAGTTTTTCCATTACTAAACATCTTTGCGAAATTCCAACAGTGTCCCCTATGGCGGTGTCGATTACAAGTGGGATATATGAATTTCGTGATTTTCAGTCAAATCGGCCACAACCAAGGGTGTTACAAGTGTTTCCTCCCCATGAAAAGTTATCACCGCTCCCATGAAAACTATTCCACCCTGAAGTTTATGCTTCCAGCTTCCGTTATCTTACCCTCTTGATTCTTACTGTTGTTACTTTGTGTGTACTGCCGATGCACGATCTGTTTGCGATAGCTAAGTTTCTTGTTATTTGTGTGTTGACAGGCATGGACACCTCCGAACTTGCCTCAGATGATCCCAGCTGCTACAACGCCAATGCCAACGGCTGCTGCTGTTGCAGCAGCAGCTGTCACGGCCCAAATAAATGCGATGGACTGGGCCGGCCAGGTACGTCATTTTCCCACTCTCCCCATTACAGCATTCTTGAGTGACTTTCATATTTTATTTCTCTGCCAATATGTTGGTGAATAAAAATGCCACTCACCCCACTGCAGTATTCTTGCTTGACTTTCAGTGAGAAAAGCTGTGTGATTTTTGTCCGTTTGCACTGTTGGAATTGTACTAGTTTTATGACCATATTTGTGATATTGAGTTTTGTCACAAGTGTTCGCCATGTGAGTCTGTCAACTTTAGCACTGGTAGCATTTTGTCGCGGCTTGAAGGAAATATTAGACTGTATGTTTACCTAGTGTAAATCTGTAAATTATTGTTATTTACAGTGTATCTACCATTGACTTGTTATATATGGCATTTTTACAGACTTAATTTTACGAATGATGGCCATTTGTAGCTTAATATCGGTTTCTATAACACAGCATCACTTTCAGCAAGAATAATTCTTTTTTTGCTTTTTATCTACAAAGATTGTTAAGCATACTCTGAAAGCAAACTGTTTTGCAGCATTTGGCAGTTTTATATACTTTGTCTTTAAAAACATGCTGCTATAGCTTTGACTATAACGTGATTGTCCGATATAAATAATTTTTCGTACACTCATTACCCCAAACCGCATGTTGTCAAAAGGTGGCTTCATTTTCTCACAGTCCAGTGAACATGTGCTTATTTTAATCCGTGATTCAGATTCGTTGTCTTTCAGTGCTGTGACACTGTTGTTTGGTCATCTGACCCATAAAATCGTCCCCGAAGTGACCTATAATGTGTTAAGTTGGATAATGCATTAAACCCCACTATGTCATGTGATACTATCAGCTGCAAGGTGTAGATTTCCCACTCAAGGTTGACTGTCAGTCACTGATGGTATCAGGAAGGTATCTGGATGAGTTGCTCCATCATTTAGACACAGTCACACAGTAGAAGTGGTGATGCCTGAGCCCTCAAATGATGGATTTAAAAACGATGAAAGTGTTTTCACTGACATGGAAAATTTGAGAATTGAGGTCAGGAAATAGTTGGGAAACTATGTTAAAGGTGTGGCAAATGACATATGTCGTTTGACTTGTACGATTGTTGTTGCTTTGTATATTTTAAATGAACACAAATGAATAAAAGCAATTGGAGAAAAAGATAAAAAGCAAAAAATTGGAAATGCTTACATACGTAATAACACACGTAAAAATCAAAATGGTGATAGAAGGAGTCAGTCTTGGGGGAAGGAACTCACAAAAACTTATCTAAAACATAGTCGTTTCATAGATTGGAGTTGAGTGGGGAACCCTGAAGGCGTTCTGGTTTTACGGAGATTATATTGCCAAAATAAATGTATTCTTGTAGTACTAGAAATAATGTAGATAATAATGGCATAGTTGTTTAGGTAGTTGTTGGGGCTGGCTATGAGTGACAGGAAGTTTGCTGTGTGCTGTGCTTCCTCTGCTTATGTAGAGATCTCTGGACACTTGTAGAAAGTTGTATCATCGGCCAACTGCTCAACATGAGTTGACCTCACTGGCAGCAAACAACCACGAATCTCCGCCACTGCGTATTGGCTGCCGCAGCTTGCGGCCACAACCGTTTTTGTGTGCTAACTTGGCTCTTATTTGTCTGAATTTCTTAGTGTGGGAGCGTTTTAGGGAGTGTGGGTTGGGATGGGGGTGCTGGTTTGGGGGGGTTAACACTGTCTGTCGTGGCCGTAGACACAAGGATTGCCAGTGCCGAGTGTGAGTGCGAATGTTTCTGCTCCTGGAGTTGTGATTCCTCATCTGACGGCGGGTGTCGGCAGTGGTGCTGCAGCTGATGCCCAAGGTTAGTTCAGTTTTACTATGCAACAGTCATTTGTAGTGCCCCCCCCACTACTGTGCTGCTGCTGATGGCCCATAAGATAGTCAAATCAAAATAGTCTGTTTATGTTAAATCGTGGAAGTGGAGTTTATTTCAACAAGGTGGTACAGCAAACATAAATATTTTCGGGAATGCTTGAAAGCTTATTGTGGACCTCTTACGGACGTTTTCTGCATCGCATCCAAGTTCTTTGATAAAAGTCTGAAATTGTCTCAGTTAATTAGAAACAAGACCAGTTCCAAGTCTTGAACAGCAAGACTGAGAGGCAGCACAAATGGTTGGGCTCAAGTGAGCCTCAATTAACTGCAATTTGAAGCCGTCTGTGCTGTGATCACATCAGCCACAACTCCTGTGCAGTGCTGTCATGCTAACGTGATTTTGCCGACTCGGCGGAACACACAAACATACAGAAACCTGCCGTAATAGTCGCAACCACTTACATGATCCGCACTGACACATCTCCAGAACCACTTGTTGGTTTTTTGACACACACACACAGACGAACACATTGAAAACAATACCGGCTTTCACTGTCAAGGCTGGTAATCAGCTGTCAGTCACAAGAATAAGTAAAACTGCCTGTTGTTTACATTAGACATAATAATAATAAAACGTCAATTTGTAAGGCGCCGTAACATGGCGTGAGTCACTACAAGGGTGCCTTCATCTGTGAAAGGATACAGAAAGAGATAATAAGCACTTGAGAGAGCGGTTGAAAACAAGGATGCTTGGAGGCAGTTCTCACAGCATAAGACTGGTGATGACGATTGATGTCATGCATATGTTTTATGAATCTAACTGATTAATTACCAGGTAAGGATATTTAACTGGATAGATTTTTAAGCCGTTAACAGCTGTTATGTTTGACATGACAGCTGCTGGAGGTCCGAAGAAGTTTGGTGAAGATGACGAGCCCCTTGAGCGTCAAGAGAACGTCAACAAGATCAAAGGTTCACAGGCGAGGAACGTCATGATGCAGAAACTGCTCCGGCGTTCAGAGGTTTGCTGTTTAGTGACTTAGACATTAAGTCAAACAAGTAGCTGTGCTGTCGCAAAGAGGCCGCACGATGCTTCGTGTCTGTCAGTAGTTAGCTTCAATAGTACAAAACGTTGAGCAGTCTTTTATTGTTAGTTATGTAGGCTACAGATTTATCACTGCATGCAATTAAATGCTGTTCTGTTGTCTTAGGCGTAACGTTGAGACTTCTTGTCATATACATTTCATTGTCATCTCCCGCCATCGCAGCGTTGATAGCATGCAGTGAAGCCAGATATAGGCTCAGAATTGTGATTTCTGTTTATCCCACCTGCATTTGATGCCCCTGTTAGGGGGGTTCCCACTGGAATATTGCCATGTTGTTTGGTATGGAAAGCTATAGTTTAAATCTTAAGTTTAAATGGCTTGGATACCTCACGATGAAAATTTTTAAAAGATATGTTTATGCTTTTTGACAGAATTCGCAAACGTGACAGACACACACTGCATGATGACATAGGCCGCACTTGCATAGCATCGTGCAGCAAAAATGGCACGGTGTCGCTCTGTAGGACATGCGTAGGCGAGTAATAAGTAACAAAATGATTTGAGTGTCTGAAATGAGCATCACTGCTTATAACTGTACATAAGCAGACACAACTAGTCTGTACTTGAGCCTCCATATCACAGCAAATATTCAACCAGCTTCTTTTTTCATCCACACAGGCCTGAAGTCTCTTATGCCATTCATCAGTAGCATCATCCACAATGCTGTTCCAAGTGTCAATCAATTGCTACCTCAGGTCAGCCATGTCTCGTACCACCATCTGATATACACAATCCTGCATCGTGCAGCGTATTTGATAGTCAACTGGACTGAGATGAGTGCTGTTCTGGGGCCTGAGTCGGGAGGAATTAACTCCGAGAGTGTCACGCTTAATTGTCTGCTGTGCATGTCATGTTGGTGCATCGTCTTGCTAGAAGATTTGAGCATCTAATTAATGTTCTCCAAGGTAGTGTAACAGCAGTACATAAGTGAAGCGGGTAGATCCGTAGCTTCTGTTGCAACTGTTGTATACCATGTGCCAAATAACAGTAACAGTAACAACAGTGACTTGTAGTGCGCCCCTACAGTCAGACCGATGGCACATTCCAGAGTCCACACAGTGTTCCCGGTGTGAGCAGCATGAAACAGAAAACTCGCCAGTTTGCTCTTGAATGAAGCAGTCGAACGCAAGTGTTTCAAGTCGGTCCGCAGTTGATTCCAAGCTCAGGGTGTGGCAACAGAAAAAGCCCCGTCACCGAACTTCCGAATCATTCTTGTTGTGGAAATTGGTCAACTTTTGTTAAAACCACAGCGAAAAGAAAAGTGGTGACGTTTTTTGGACCATGGTGTATTAGTATACATTCCATTGCTGTTTGATGTTAGTATTTATGTGTTGTACTGCAGTCACGGGTGATGGTGCTGAAGAACATGGTCGGTCCCGAGGACCTGGACGAGGATCTGGAGTCGGAGGTAACAGAAGAGTGTTCCAAGTATGGTGAGGTGGAGAAGGCGATCATCTACCAGGAGAAACAGAGCGAGGCCGACGATGCTGACGTGCACGTTAAAATCTTTGTCCTTTTCGTGACACCGGCAGGTCTGTAGTTTATGGATCTAAGGATGAGGAAGATATTGACATTCACTGCATAAACTCTCTCATTCACCGTTCTCCAAAAATTTTAAGAAATTGCAATGTGTGCAAACTTCAGTTGCTTGCATAGTGTTATGCATTCTTTCGCGACGACTTACATTGGCTGCCTATTCGGCGCGGGTAATGTACAAACTGTGCACCATCGTCCACAAATGCCTACACGCAGCAGCTCCACCATACCTGTCAGAACTGTGTATACCAGTCTCCACCAGCGCTGGACGTCATTTCCTGCGTTCAGCAAC
>Ga0209339_1001218_pt1 | contig 10764 bp, 12 predicted proteins | sample OlaalgELextract3_FD_187376 | JGI IMG/M metagenome (GOLD analysis project Ga0209339, IMG submission 187376) | Olavius algarvensis symbiont microbial communities from Tuscany, Italy - Type A ELBA extract 3 (SPAdes) (version 2) | ecosystem: Host-associated > Annelida > Digestive system >...
ATGCGTAACCAGTGAAGATCTTGCAGAAGTGGCGTCACCGGGTCGAACTTCCTCGCCGAAAAGATCAATCGTGCAGCGGCGTTGAGCACTGATTGCAGCCTGTCCAGCAGATGTCGAGGTAGACCAACCAGCGTCGAACCGCCGAAATCGAGACGCGACAGGACGAGTGATGTGGCCAGCGACAGAAGCATAGGGTGTGAAAAGAATTCAGGATATCATCTTGGGACACACGCTCAGGATATTGGCAGCCTAAGCAAATCCAAAACATCGTTGGTTGACAGCATTTGTAACTGACTTTGGTGTCTTTGAATGGGAAAGAATGCTTCTTCGACTCAAATGTGCATCTAATAGTTTTATTCGGGCCAAACAGCAAATCCTGCAGCCAATCAGAAAGTTTTCTGACAAATACGTGGATGATTTGGCCACGTATTCAACAGATTGGCAATGTCATTTGAAACACGTAAGGATTTTCTAAGAGTAATGCTTGAATCTGGCTTAACTTTAAAGATAGAGAAATCAAAGTTCGCAGCCCCGGAAATTACCTTTGTTGGACATGTGATAGGGTCATGGAAACACGGCGTTGACCCTCTCGAGGTGGCTTTCGTAGAGACTATGAAACCTCCCACTGCAAAAAAAGGAAGTAAGGCAAGTTATTTGTTATTTCTCTTACTTTCGCACATACATGGATCGGTTTGCTGAACTAGCAAGATCACTTACCGATCTTACGAAAAAACAAGTTCAAGGTGGTGTGCAATGGACTGAGGTACACTAGGAGGCTTTTGATAAACTCAAGAAAAACTCGAGTGATGCTATAAAATTACACATTCTAACGTATGGAGATCCATGCGGTATTTTGGTTGATGGAAGTTCATCTGCTGTTGGGTGTTGTTTAATACAATGGTCGAATAATAGCAAGGAAAAGCCAATTGCATTTGCACGTTCTTAGTTAACACCAACACAGATGGCTTGCTCCACTATTGAAAAAGAGGTTTATGCGGTTATGTATGCCCTGAGAACATTTTGTAATTTTGTTTTTGCGGCGAAGGTGATTATTTTTTTTTCTTATCACAATCCGCTCATGTATCTCTGGGTATTCGCGCCAAAAGTGCCAAGTTAAGCCGGTTGTCCCTTGGGTTACAAAATTTTGATCTAAGTTGGCAGTACCGACGTGGCAGCGATAACCAGGCCGCCGATTGTTTATCTAGGCTGGGGTATGATTGATAGGTGACTTGTCAGTAGCGGGGGCACAACAGCCTGCCATAGTAATCACCAAGCAATGTTATTTTTAATTAACTTTTCTGTTATGTGCGGTGTATACATGGATTGGCGACTGGTGGAGACGACGAAGATGGTTGCTCTCATTGTTGCTGTTTCCTGGAGATTTACGTCGGTCATCACCATGAAACATTTAAATTGGTGGGGAGGTGTCGTGGATCTGGAGCATGGTTCATACAAGACAGCTATTGATACCCTGGTGTCACGCTTCGTTGCGTCTGATAACCTGGACGTCACGTAAATATCACTTGACTGCCGGCGAGTCGCACCATATGTGGTGTTGAAATTGATTCGGAGGTCACGTGATTGTCGGCGGACGGGCAGATCGACTGATCGACCGAACAATCGAGATAACGTTTCACTGCGGTCGACGTGGATAGACGTGTTGGGAGAAAGCTATCAACTTTGCCGTGTGTATGGACTGTGTGTGCGTCCCTGTAAATATCGTGCATATAAATCGTCGTGTGAATCCATATAGGCCCCTATGTTGTATTTAACGGACCAACCACTGGGTCCCGTCATATTTAGTGCAGTCGACAGGATCAGTTCACGACAGGAGAAAGATTTGATCGGAAAACGAGTTCGACGCACTGTTCGCTGTCGTGGCAAATCACACCGTACGACGCGCGGAGATCAACGGAGAGGACAAGACGACGACGTATCGGATCAATCAGCGGCAGTCGATTCAGTTTGGAAGTCGCAGTGAACACGTCGAGTACAAGAAGCAAACAACACTAGATGATGAACGGGTCGGTGCTTGTTTATGCTATTTGTTACTGACAGTCTGGGTTGATAGCGGAGAGTAATAGTCTAGTTATCAATCGTGTGGTTTGATTGTTGCTGTATGTCTGTCAGTTAGATTTTCACGTGCTTGCGAGGCGTAATCATCCGTTGGTGCGTATATTGGGTGTATAGCTACTGTTATACGAGTGGCAATTTAGATTTTTGGGTGCTATCCAAATAGGAATAATTTGGGCTGGTCTGTGTGCGTGTTAACTTACGGTATCGATTAGAAAATCGATTTACTCTTTGTTTGTTATAGATCTGTGGTTCTATAACTTGTTTGGCAAAGATATCGATGGGAGCTTGCAATATTGTCGTAATTTGCGACATGAAGCAGTTGGAGCGGTCAGTCGCGTGAGGATCGCTGATTGTTCCGCGTTGTATGGGTAAGTTTGACTTGTTATTTGTTGTCGATCTTTGTTTAGGGTCAAGTGTATTGTAGCGTAACGCTCGCTAAAAGATATCCGCTGCGTATAGTTGTTGTGGTGGCCGTGGCGTGTCAGCGGTCATCGTATGCGGCCTAGTATTGTGCGTTACAGCTTGTCACCTGCATGTATAGGCCGAAAATAGATGTTAGAGTTGGGAAGACTGTTAAAGTACAGTAAATAGTGTAATTTTTCAAAATGGAAAAATATATCCACAAAACAGCAAGCGGAAGTTGGCAAGATGAGCACGGAGAGGCTTCGTATGAAATTTGCTGAAGCGGGGTACGATGAGGAGACTGTTGCAACAGCTGATCGTACCGTATTGTAAAACGTGTTTGCAGAATATTTGTTAACACCTCCACCGGTAGCGGCGACAGAAGGTGGCGTGACTAAAGGTGGAATTACGAAAGAAGAGATGGATTTACGACGTCAAGAGTTAGAGTTGAGAAAGAAGGCAGAGGAAAGGAAAGAGGAGAAAATGGAACTACGAAAGAAAACGTAGGAAAGAGCTGAAAAAGAGAGAAAGACATGAAACTGAAAGAGAGAGAGAACTATTGTTGCGAGAACAAGAGTTTGTAAGACATCAGTAGAAGGATAAAATGGAAGAGCAACGCAAGGCATCACTTGCAGGGCTTACAAAATATTATGGTGATGCTCTAAAACATGCGTTACCGCGTATGGGTCGTGATCCGAGTGATTATCCGGCGTATTTTCTTGCAGTTGAAAACCTCTACTCTTTATACGAGGTTCCGAAGAAATTCCGATCGAAATTACTTATTTCATTACTTAATGAACGTAGCAAAACTTTGTTAGCAAAGCTCGATATATATAAACTCAATTATTATGTTGTTGTCAACGATTATTTGTTGCATGAATTTAAGTTGATGCCGCAACAATATAGAGACAAGTATTTGTCTGCTCAAAAATCGCTTGACGAAACGTGCACGTTGTATGGGTCTCGTGTGTATCTTTAAATTTTTCTTAGAATAACCTTTTAAATCCTTCGTTGGCGTTATACAAAATCTGCAAACATTTGGGCCCTCCCAGAGGGGGCCCCCTAAAAATTTTTTTACGCTCGCTATCGCTCGCCATGGCAGCATTCACATTAACTTGTACGTAATTCCAACACTGATAAAATGCTTTGACGAAACTATTTATGCAGTGTAGCTGGTGTCTTACACAGCGAAGAGCGAAAACAACGATGTTGCACATATATTTCTGGAAGAACTAGAACAAGACCTACAGTGTATATGGAGATAGATATATAGATAGATAATGTCGATTTAAATAGCGCATCGTCGTGGAAAAAACTCTAATGCGCTGAGCATGGAGCATGAAAAAGTTTAAAGATCTTGATAATATGATTTTTACGACAAAGCTACTAAATGTCATATCTCTGGTGAAGACGCATTTATTGAAGGTGGTGAAAAGAAGATGAAAGTTAGAGATCATTGTCATCTAACAAACAGATTTAGAGGAACAGCACATGCGGGGTGTAACCGTAACTACCAAATACCGAAGTTTATACCTGTGGTATTTCATAATCTTTTGAACTACGACAGTCACCTGTTTATTAAGAAAATTTTTTTTAAGAACCCTGAAGAAATAATTGAGTGCATAATTTTACCCCCACCCAAGGCAGTTTGACCTCTTGAAAAAAAAGATTATTTATCCATATGATTACGTTGATTCGGTGGATAAACTAGCAGACACAGCTCTTTCTCCAAAATAAGCGCTTCATTCGAGGTTAAATGACGAAAATATTTCTGACGAAGTCTACGAACACGCTGAAACAGTTTGGAAAGAATTTGGAATAAAAACGTTAAGAGAATGCATTGCATTATATGATAAATCACACGTTTTTTTAATAGCTGACGTGTTTGAAAATTTTAGGGATATATGTTTGGAAAACTATAAATTGGACCCCGCATGGTATTATACTTCGCCAGGTCTCGCTTGGGATGCTATGCTGAAAAGAACTAGTATTACTTTAAAACTGTTGACTTATGTCGATATGTTGCTCATGTTTAAAAACGGAATACGCGGAGGTATAGCTATGGTATTAAAGTAAAAGCAAACCGGCTCGGTCAACCAAATAATAGATGTATGGGTGAAGATTACGACAGTAGTAAACCTTCGAAATATACAATATACTTAGATGCAAACAACTTTTATGGTTGGGCTTTGCCGCAACCATTACCTACATAAATTCAAATGGATAAATGACGAGGAGTTGGAAGATTGGAGAAGCTTCAGTTGCATATTGGAGGTCGACCTGGAATATCCTGAAAGTCTTTACGATCTTCATAACGATCATCAGCTTGCTCCGGAAAATAGTTACGGTTAATAATGTAGAGAACTAGTACCAACTCTGAGAAACAAAAATAAGTATGTGGTTTACTATAAAACGTAAAATTGTACGAGCGTCTCCGTTTGAAAATCACAAAAATTCACCGAGGTATTAAGTTTGAAAAAATGCCTGGTTAAAAAAATATATAGACCTTAACACCAAGCTGAGAACGGAGGCGAAAAACAACTTTGAGAAAGACTTCTTTAAGCTGATGAATAACAGCGTCTTTGGTAAAACGATTGAAAATATACAGAATCGTGTAGATATTCAATCAGTTACCGATAAAGCAAAAGCTAGAAAGCTCGCAGTGAAACCTAACTATGACCACTGCACCATTTTCGATGAAAATCTACTTGCAATTCACATGATAAGAACGAAAACTTATGTATGACAAGTGTGTCAGTAGAACTGACAGAAACCCGCCAAATATATTAGATTTTATGATCACAACCCAGAAAAAAGGCACATCTTTGCTTGGAACCGCATGTTTTGGCATATTTTGCATCAAAATCGATCTAGGGACCTTGGCTGTAGCGAGTTGCAACAACCCAAATAAACAAGAAGCTCTGCTGTCGCAAAGAGGCCGCGCGATGTTTCGTGTCTGTATAGCTTCAATACAAAACGTCGATCGCAATCTTTTATTATTAGTTGTTTCGGCTTCACATATACCACTGCGTACAATTAAATTCCTTTCTGTTTTTTTTTATTTTCGGCGTATTGGTCCATGTTGCAGGAGGTCACAAACAAACATTCGCCGGTGAGTCGCCGACTGTACGATCTACACTGTATGGTCGTCGTAACTGTTTTTAACACTTTGCACGTCCATCGATCTTCGATAGCTAGCTATTAGACCAGAATCGCGATTTCTGCCTATGCCCCACCTGCATTCGACGCCCCGTTAAGGGGGGGGGGTTGCCGTCGGAATGTCGCCACCCCGTTTGATATGTAATAACTAGAATGCCGTGGATACCGAATGGTAAAAAAATTCGAAGATTATGTCTATTAGTTTTGACATTATCCACGAACATGACAGACGGACGGACGGACACCGCATGACAACAATTGCCGCGCTTATGCATAGCATCGTGCGGCAAAAACAGAAAAACGGAAATAACTAGCCGAGTAAACACTTCGGATGCGCGGAAACGAAACCCCTTGGCGGATCGTGACGAACTTTCGCACAGGTCACTGGTGTAGGGGTCCACGACGTAATTACCTCTGCCAATTTTATGACTGTCGCATATGGGGTTTTAGCGTGGTGGGGGTCAAAGTTTGGGTTTCTCCATTGACTCGCGTCGTCGCCCTTACAACAATCATAATTAATGTAGAAAACGCAGTTTATAGACACGTTAACGACAAAATCGCACAACTACTACAACAAATATCAAAACTGGGATTTTTTAATTGTAGTGCACATTGTCAGTGTCAACGTGCAATACAACTAAAAATCCCACTTCTGATACTTGCTATTTCAGTTGTGCGATTTTGCCGTTAACGTGTCCATAAACTGCGTTTTTACATTAATATTTGCTGTTTTTTCTTATATTTTAACTATCGTTAGACCAACACTATACACATTTGCATAACTAAAATCGATGCGCTCTAGTACTGCATGATACTTGTGTGCGTCTTAGTTAAGTTCTAGGCCTAGTTAAGCTAATTTCAGTATCATTGTTGTATAATATATTTTGTATTTATTCATATCACTACTGCTATCACTATGTGTGGTCAAAGGCGCTTGACGGTAATGCCACTGACTCCAATGACTACATCGAAATCGATCTCTTCTGATCCTTCTACTCACTTTTTACCGTTTAGTCATAATCTAAACGAGGTGTTTGGGGTTGCATGTAACAATAGTATACAGTTTATTCATTTAGTGATTGGTTTAAGTGATGTAGCTATTCTGGCAAGAGACATAAATCATAAGATTTTATTGCGCGTCAGCATAATGACTACACTTTTAACATGCAGACGGGCAAGTGGCTTAACTACGTTACAACATTTTTACGACCAAACAAGCTATTTGGTAACTTCATAATAAAGCTGCTGCATGTGTCACAATTAGTTAGAGACTTGCGCCGCAGCGTGCCGCAACAATTTCGGCGGCGGCGGCGGCTTCACTCAGTAAATTTCGGCTGGCGTGGCGGCGCGCCGATTTTTTTTCCGGCGGCGGCGCGGCAGGGTGTGTTGTTGCTGTTGCCTGTGCTGTGTTTAGCCCTAATGCAAGTTTGAGAGCAGGCTCACGATCTCCTGCAGTCTGCATGTACGGCCTAGGAGCAACGCGTCCCTGCAGCTGTCGACAGTGGTGCAGACGTGAACGGTGAGCCAGAGTGGTGTCATTCCTGTACTGTACAGATCTTGCGGCGCAGAATCCGTATTTTGGTCCTAGATGTGTAACTGTCAAACGGCGAGCAGCAGTGAGCCAGGCGTTGTGCTGCTTGACAAGCTAATCAATTATCGCCCGGCAGACGTCAATCGGGTCGGTCGGTTATCATCGTTAGCTATCAGTCCTTTGCAACTTGTCGCACCTTGACACACCAGTCCAACGAAAATTTAATACGCTATTTCCATTTGGTTTTCCTACTCCAGTCCTAACTGTGAACGGTAACGGTATACCACGGCCTGGAAGTGACGATATTCAACTGACGGTATGGTGACGGTTTTTCATACAAACGGTAATGTCCCTTCACAATTTCATCGACGTCCTATATCAGTATGATCAGCGCTGAGACACTGAACTTTAATCCAGACATGATACATCATTGCGCAAATCTGTTCTTGTGAATTTTACTATACTGTTTATTCACTGTTGCAGGAATTGACGGTGCAGAACGGTAATTGCGAACGATTTTTTACCGTACGTTGATTATTTTTTGTGCCGTTGGGGTTTTATTAGCTTCCCTACTTAACCCACTTCTAGTCTACTTTTGGTCTTTTAGTCATGTATCTGTGTGAGTCACTCAGCCTTTGTACATAATATTGATTTCGCTGCTATTTTACTTCAAAGTTTAACTTTTATAATACGAGGTATTAAGTAATAAAATTCAATTATCTTTACATCAAAGATGCGGTCCAATTCTGCACGTTCTGTGGTGAAGAAAAGACAGGTTAATCGTTCAGATGACAGTATTCTTTGGCTTAATATTTTTCAACCAAGGGTTCAGAAAGTTGTTGTTTGACTGAATGGTCGACCAGTTAGTGAGGATATTGCTTACTTGAATTTTTTGTTGCAAATTGTTATGCCGTGTAATACGAAAAATTCAGTAGCTGAGTGGAAGGCGTTCTCCAGGCGAACCAGTAACATGCAGTTCTTATGTCGCCGTAGTTCGTAAAACTGCACGGTGATACGTGATATGGAAACGTGGCAATCATAATCTGCACTTTTTGTCTGCCTGTTTAGAAACAAAGCTGTGATGGTGCAGTTAAAAATGGTGACATGTCGAGCTGTCATTTGTCACCTATTGGTTTTACGCTGACCGGCGTGGAGTGATTCACGTCTATTATTCAGCTACACGGCGTAGTAGTTACTCTATGATGAAATTTGTTCTTCCTTGCACGGCAGTCCTCATTTTTGGTTGATGATTCAGTCCGAACAGTGGCTCTTACAGGTTGATGCATAGACAATTTGATGATTTCATTTATGGAGACAGTGAGACGTGCACATAAGACTTAATCGGGATAATATTTGTAGCTTTCTGTCATTTTTGGGTTAAAATTTTTCAGTGATATGTAATAGAGTAATCACTTCTTCTCTGTGAAGTTGCGACCACTACTATTTTTTGGATCCACACCACAAGAGGTTCACAGTTGTGTATTTCGTTAAATGCGTATAGCATTTTCGTTTTGTCACACTTCTCTTTAAATTGATATGTTTCCATCCTGGAGTAGAGTGGGCATAGCGGCGTGCTATTCTTGACGCAGCTGACTAGCGGCCAGCAGTGTATGTGCGATCTAGTAGTAGCTATGCAGTAGTGTCGTGCTGGTGCTGTTGAGAACTGCTCAATAAAGGCGATCGGGGAAGGATGACAGGTCAGAGCTATGACGCCGTCTCGTGTGTCGGATAGGGTAAACGTACGGTTTAGTGCACGTATTTAAAGCTTTGCTTTTATAGAATGTCGCTGCACTCCGCCGGGGTAACCTGTGGGCGATTTTCTTTAGTGTTTCCAAGGGTTACCCGTGTTGGCGTAAAGTACCTTCTAACGAATGTTTATTCATTAATCGCTTTGCTACTGGATTGTTAGCTGTTAGCTCGTGCTGCCGCGGATCACACGTCATTTCTGTGTCTGTTCGCTGTCATCATATGATTGCAAAAGTTATGACTCGTGTTTGTCTACACCGACAACTAACGTCAATGATGGCGTGGTACTGGCGGATACTCAGCAACGATACATCGATACACGATACATCGAAACAGCTAGCAGTCACCAACCGCAACCCTGCAGTCAGTTATCGACAACATTTAATCCGATACCAGTACTGATATCGATACGAGTTATACGACACCGTATCGCGAGCCGAAATTAACGCGCGCCAACTATGCAGCGGAAAACACCTAAAACGATTTCACCGGAAGCTCCATCACGAAGGTTATCGGCGTATCACGAGGATTCCGAGAGACGGTGTTTAGAGCAGTACGCTTAGCCGCCGGGACACTACTACCCCTGTCTGCCGGCTAAATTCCGTATGTGACTTATACATGTACAGTAGTCATTAAATAGTGAGAGCGCTGTCTGTCAGTATGTGGTTAGCGTGTGTGTTACAGGTTCCCACGACCACACCTTATCCCAAATAGAAAACAATGTGCTCAGAAATAATCTCTTGTACAAAATTTTGTAACAAGACCCTAAACATTTGAATGTATTACGTTTCCTGAACTGTTTCATGTGCCTATGACTGCTACTACTACTACTACTACTACTACTACTACTACTAGGCCTACTACTACTAGTATGTGGTTAGCGTGTGTGTTACATGTTTCCACGATCACACCCTACTCCAAGTAAAAACAATGTGCTCAGAAATAATTTCTTGTACAAAATGTTGTTACAAGGCCGTAAACATTTGAATGTATTAGGTTTTCTAAATTGTTTCGTGTGCCTATGATTGCATACAAGCGTTGTGTAACATTCACTGTTTATTCAATTATTATTGCATGCATACATTGGTAGTGTTGTGAGTCTCTGCTACTACTACTACTGCTGCTGCTGCTGCTGCTGCTGCTACTATTACTACTACTAAATATACTACTACTATCACTGCTACCACTATTACTACCACTGCGGGAATATACGCAATGCGACATCAAATATGCTTGTTACCTCTGCCAAAAGGGTTATTATGCTTGTTACCTCTGCCAAAAGGGTTATGTGATCAGTTTTGTTCGTTATTGTGTTAGTCTGGCATTCTGCGAACAAGAGTTTCAGCTGTTGCAAAGACCGCACGATCGTTTCCTATTTGCCTTTTATAGTATCCGTGGCTCTATCTTCTATCGTTTTGCAGACAAACTCATATATTGGTCCAAAATCGCGTTTTTTCATACCCCCTGCGTTTGACGCCTCCGTTAAGGAGGGCAGAGATTGCCGCCGGAATATTATCATGTGTTTGGTATGTGTCGCAACTTGAAAATATGTTCATTTGACGCGACGTCTTCTCGGGGATGCAGTGACTATCTTCATCCTTCAAAGTTTTTAAGCGCCTCACTTTACGTTAGTAAAAGAGGCGCTTATTGAGATAGGCTGTGTTGTGACGTCGTTGGTCGTTGGTTGGTCGTTGGTTGGTCGTTGATTGGTGGGTTGGCTATGGTTGGTTGTCACGCGCGTGCACTGTGTCCAAACGGTGCATCCTAGGCCTATAGTTACTATGGAACACTAATAGGAAACCCTACCCCAGGAATTCAATGGTACAACTTTCGACCCCCTGGGGTGACCC
>Ga0209339_1001219_pt1 | contig 10758 bp, 6 predicted proteins | sample OlaalgELextract3_FD_187376 | JGI IMG/M metagenome (GOLD analysis project Ga0209339, IMG submission 187376) | Olavius algarvensis symbiont microbial communities from Tuscany, Italy - Type A ELBA extract 3 (SPAdes) (version 2) | ecosystem: Host-associated > Annelida > Digestive system >...
CGCCTTCGGCGCCTCGATCTTACCCCCCCATTCTGAAATTCTGCCTACGCTACTGCTGCCTAGGCTTACTACATGTGTCTTTCCTGAGGCAGAAAATTGGTGACGTTTTTTATGAGCCACCCGGTAAATAAATAGACTATAGCGTGTAGAATATAAACAAAACTGACACGGATGTCACAGCTGAGATGTGTAAATATTAGTAGGTCAATTAATGTTGGGTTATGGAGGACCTAACATCTTCGATCTTCTTCTTTGTTGGGTTGCAACGAAAAAAATGGCGTGTTGTACTGCTGTAATCAGTTTTTGTCAAAATGTAACAAACTGACAGCATGAACACAGGGTATGCCTACAGCAGTGGTCTCCTCGGGAAACATGTAGCTGGGATGATCATTTTGTCGCCCGCCAATAGGATAATTAAGACGGCGACTGGCTACTTGTATACCGTCTACATGGTACAAGTGGATCCAACTTGTATCTGGGCCAGTGTATGGTGTAAACGTAGCTGAGAGTAAGAGATGACACGACAAACCTGCTTGTAGGATCTCATGACGAAGAGATTGGCGAGCAGTGTTGAGAACCCGGGAGCGAGGCAGCCAGACGCCATGAAGCCGAGTTTCATTTCAGACAAACAAATGACTTGATCTGTCGCTGACCACGACGGCAGGTTCACGCAGAACGTCTGTCCACCAAACACAACACACCAATCTATTAATATCTTCAATACTGAGTTGAAAGTGGCTTTCGCTTCCTTTTGCTTTTAATAAACTAAACTGAATTAAACTGAGTTACAAACTTTAAAAAAAGAGTCCGGTTTTGCCTTGACTTACTTGACTTCATGCCTTAGCGACGATGACGTAGTCTCCCCACGCTGGCAGCCCGCAGTGAGTAGTGAGAATAGCGTTTCTCCATTGTGAACTGTCCAAGACGAGTCGAGAAGCTTCAAGAAGTGTAAGGTCCATAGCTTTGCAGTCTTCTCGAATGATGTCTATCCTGAATTTATTGTATGATCTCTTCATGTTACTCCAATGATGTTCCTCAATACGGTCATTTCAAATACTTGTACATAACCTGCACTTTTCCTCTTTCTTAAAACTCCAGGTTTCGGAGTTTTACAAAATGATAGACTGAACCAAGATCTGATACAGTAGTACCTTCGTTGATTTGCTAATATCTTCTGCCATCCATATTTTATTAAGATTTCTTACTATGCCCAATGCCAAACCTATTCTTTGGGTTACGTCTTTTTGACAGGTCAGATCCTAAGAAATGACTCCTCCATGATATACAAAGTCTTCACATTGCATCGGCTGAGTGTAGCCTAACATGGTCTTCATCTGTTGTCTTTCTTGTCCTATACACTGTACTTCAGTCTTTGCAGTGCTGACTTTTAAGCCAAATCTGCTACTGGTTGTATGAATTTTGTCCATCAAATGTTGCAGATCATTAATACTTTTAGCAGCCAGAGAAATGTCATCAGCAAAACAAAGATCTGAAATGTATATCACTAATATGTTGGCACCGATTGTATTTCCGTCTAGTGCGAGTGCTGTCACCACTTCAAGTAGAATATTAAATAGTAAGATAAGACGCATCCTTAAATAACTCCAATAACAGTGTCAAACAATTCTGACAATCCCCGATCCAATCGTACCCGATCTCATTGTATGCTCATACAGCGCTTCCAATGTCCTCACTGATTTGTCTTCAAACCCTAAGAATCTCATGATCCGCCATAGCCCGATCTCCATACACTGTCGAATGCTTTCGGGAAATTAATATAACATAAATACAGATGACGGCTGAATTCAGAATACATTTCTGTCAGGCGCCTGAGAGTAAACAGCTGCTCTATCTGTCCTGAAGCCGGCTTGTGCCTCACTGAGTATCTCTTTAGTTCTTTGTCTTATTCTCTGGAGAATCACATTAGCCATTAGTTGTTCACACTGAAGTAACAGACAGGTTGGTTGCGTGGCACAGTGGTAGCACGTCGGTCTCTGACAGGCGAACTTTCGCTGTCCTGCGCTTGACGTGCGGCTGATGGGTGACCACTTATGTGGGTAAACCGTCTGCTGTAGGTGAGCCATTAACCAGGCCGACTCAGCCTTTCATCCTTTCGGGTAGATAAATCAGTAGTAGGCTGCAATTAGATGTCCGCAACCTTAGCAACCTCAGTCTGGGGATGCGCCATCTGGTGAATGCTTACGAGGTAGAGGCAGGTACGGTGTAATTTGCAGGTAACACTGTGTGATCCGTACCTGAGCGCCTTGAGTATGAGGTACAACAATAAAGGCGCTATATATAAATCCACTTTCTTAACCTTTAATCCCTCTGTAATTATCACAGACTAGTTTGTCTTTCTTTTTAAACGATGGAACAATTACCGCTTTTTTCCACATGTGCGGAAATTTATCTTCTTCCCAGATCTTGCGACGTTGGTTTGAGGTTTCCTTTACTCTACTAGCTTCCACGTGGCTGCCTGCCAGCCATTCCAGTTTCCTGGTTTACTTTTTATAATACCAAGTTGAATGATGTGACCGCCGTTTCCCACACCCTATCAACACATTCCGGCTTATCGATGTTTAGAATATCAATAATGGACGCTAATCCTGTCCGGTTTTGCGTACTCTGTGTATACTACTAGTCTACTACCATACACATTCAGCCATTGGCCAACGACCGTGGCACGGATGAACAGAACGCTGGCGTTGCGATAATAAACTGTCCGTATACATGAGGAGTTTGTGAGTAGATTGTCGTTATACGTACTTTGTTGTTGAAGCGAATAAGCTGCACAATGACCGGCTTGTCAGCGCACGAGTTCTTCACTGAAATGACTCTCATGATGTTCGACGCGTCCTCCGAGTCTTGGTCCACTGCGTGAGGATTCGCCATTATAAGGCACGCATCGGCGTCCAGTAACTGTAAAAAAACAAAAAAAAAAGTTAACTGCTTGCTACTCGGCAAATAGGCACAGTGCCAATTCACCATGAAGTCATGTATTAAGCAACAATATTACGTTATCATCATAATTATTACGATTACAATAATTTTACGGTAGGTAAGTCACGAAAACAAAATCTGACTGTATTTATATTTATATTTATTTATTTATTTATTTAAGAAATAAATAAATAAGGGGCCAAATTTCACTGAAATTAATTACCAGAAATCATGCAAATTGGTTTAGGCTTTTTAAGGATGTGAGCAATTAAAAAGCAGTCCGCTTTTTGGGCCACCGCATATATAGATCTGAAGACTGACCTTGACGCGTTCAATGTCACGTGTATTCATGATCGATCCTTTGAAAAACTCCACTTTAGTAAAGTTTCGCTTGAACAGCGCTTCCAGCTCCAGCTCCGGTCGCTTGCTGCCAGCAACACACCGAATCAATGCTTAATGCGCGGTTTCCAGCAATACATAACCTCCGTAACGTAGTTAGAGTACGTACGCACGCCCGTTTACATCATTACGCACGCATCGTACTGCCTACGCAACGTGGGCGTCGAGAAAACGTTGTTTTCTCGACGCCCACGTTTTTTTACGTGAAATGCTCTAATTTACGGCGAAAACGTGCAGAACTACAGCTATGGGAACTGTACTAGCCTACTTATGCCACGTACGGCGCATAATTATATAACGTTTCGTACGTCACGTACGTCGCAGACGCAATGGTGAAAACCGATATAATGCATGTTAGTTTTCTGCTGGTTCTCTCTGTATTACAGTGACGCATATATATGTCTAAACTTCAATGGTCTTGCTAGTAGGTTTAACTAAGTCTTTAGATCTCTAAAACCGTATTCTGGTCATGCAATAATTTTAATGATCGTAACTAAATTTACACCCATCATCAAACATATTAATATAAGCTAATGTCTACCAATAGAGATTTTATGTTTTTTCATGGGTCCATTCCACCTGCTGAACGTCCTTCAGTGCTGTGACACTGTTGGTCATGTGGCCCGTAAAACCGTCTCCGAAATAATGTGTCGAGTGGGACGTTAAACACTACTATACCATTCCACCTGCTGATATTTTTATTAAATCAGGTAAAATAGTAATTGTAACTACGTCATTAGTATTTATGCGAATCAATTCGATACACTTTATTATATATTTTTATTGTTTTGAAGAGTATAACGAGTGGCGAGTATGTGATTGAAGACTCAAGTCAGTTAACTGCAGTTAGTTCATCACCTACTTCTCTAAGAAGACGCATTTCACATTGTTCTTGAGACGATCTTCGTGCAAGAAATCACGCAGAAAGTTTTGCACCGACTCAAACGTGATATGACCACAAATAACGATATGTCTACATGCAAAAGTACAGACACAGGACAATTTACAGTTGAGACATACTGTTGTATAAATACAAATAAAATTAACAGCGTTTGACGAAGGAGTTAACAATAGTTAGAATTACTTTATGAGGTTACGTGATACATAAATGAAATAATTCTAAACTAGTAATCTCTAACAGAGTTCAATCGTCCGCGGAGACTGAAAAAAAATTCTCCAAATCTCCACCATGTATGAATATTGTACGCTGAAATAGGATACCATTAGGTTAAAGGTTCATCCGAGCCTATACGACTATTTCTTTTAAATTAGTCATTTGTAGCTAAGGTGTGATCCAAAGCCGCGGTCGTGCGTCGGACAGCAAAGTTCCAGCGTCTAATTTCAAAGCATTTCTGGATCTCAAAGTTGACCAAGACCTGCCAAAATTGTATGAAAATTCGTACATAACTCTTTGAATAATCATGCTAAAGCAAAACACATAAAGACAACTAGGAGAGGACCTCCTTCGCGGAGGTGAAAATATTACTGACCTGATGCCAACAGTGCTCTCGTAGAATCCTCCGTATCGTTGTCTCTTGCCGAGAATGTCGGCAATGGCCGGAATAAAGCTGGCAAACATCGCCTACAACGACGTATAGAGATTCACGTATACAGGGGGACCCGAAACGTGAAGCAACTTTGTACGTCACAATGACGTCATGGAAGAAAAACCAAAAAAAAAAATAAATAAGATGCGAATAACTTAGCTATCGCAAACAGATCGCGCGCATTAGTTGCGTACACAATACGCTGAGAGTATCTATAGGCCTAAACATTACACCGTGACCTTGAAATATAGGTTAAGGGTCATCCAAGGTCACTGGAAACGAAACCATTGAATAGATCATACAAGACTTACTATTAGTCGAGTTATTTAACGTTAAATATTACCGTGACCTTAAATTGTGGGTAACAGGTCACTCAAGGTCATTGAAAGTGATACCATTTGAAAGCGTAGTAACTATGGCTGTATCTTTAGCCATTTCGATGATATTCAGCGTCAAAGAATGGCCTGACCTTGAAATCTGGATTTGGAGTCGTTGAAGGCTATTGAAAATGGCGCGGTTCGATAGACTATGTGTGACTTTCTATTAGTCCGCCATTGTAACTATAGCTCTACCTTGTACCGTTTGCTAGTTATTTGGCGTTGAATAATATCATAACCTTGAAATGTGGCATAGATGTCACTCAATGTCATTCAAACCGGTGCCATTCAAAGCTTGGGTGAGGCTTCTATTCGCCTTCCATAGTAGGCCTAACTATGGCGCTATCTTGTATCGTCTACGAGATTGGTAGAAAATTGCGAAATTTTTATACCACACCTGTATTTAGCGCCCCCGCAGAGAATGACCGCATCGGAATTTTTGAAGATGTTTGATGCTGATAAAAACAAGAATAATTAGGCTACCGTACGGTGAAAAAAACTATGACAATATGTTAAGCCGTTTTCATCTATCTAATACCGGAACGTCATGGACAGACGGAAGGACAGACAGACAGACGGACGGGCGGACAAAATTGCTATATGAATTATATCGCGCGTCAGTGTGTGCTGACGCGCGATAAAAAATGTACGAAAATACGAATTCAATTGTGTCGCGCATTTTTGTCATACGACAGAACTCCACGACATGCTCGTCCCTTCGACAAGAACAGCTCTGCCGACGAAGTTTCCGTGTTGCAGCCCCAACCGTCTTGGACGCGCTTCCATCACAGCTCCGCTCCTCGTCCGTTAGTCGTGGACAGTCTAGAGCTGGGTTGAAAACCCATATCTTCAGTCTTCACACAGGCCTATATACGGACACCTCTGAGAACTTTTGTTGAAGAGCGTATTATTTTATATTACATTTTTACATTTATATTCACAGACCTACGTGGATGTACAACGGAATATTATTTGAACGGAACACGACAGGCGCCTGTAAAATTTCCACGGACCAGTCTGGATTGGAAAAATTCACCAAATCGAATTGTGTGGAAACGTTGTAGTTGTTGTTGTTGTCACTCAACAGCAACAACTTGTATAGTTTGGCAATAAAGGGTGTACGTGAAACGTTTTGGTGATGTTGGGAGGGTGTAAGGAGCGTGCGTATAGCGTAACCCCTGAAACAGAATCAATTACGCAAGAAACAACTACGTTACAGCATATACAAAGCCTATAAAAATAGGAACTATAAAACCGTACTACTGGCAAATGTGTCTCACGAAAAATGCTTAATATCAGTAGCTGAACACTGGTGACTGCTCTATGCTAGCATACTAACAGATATAGTTTTAACATAAGATGAAGCATAAGGAAATGAGAAAGTAGAGTAAGTATACTGACGAGCGCGCCGAAGATGAAGATGATGATGAAGATTCGTCCGAGGACTGTTTTGCAGCCGATGTCGCCGTATCCGACGGTCGACATGGTGACGATGGCGAAGTAGGCGAAGTCCCAATAGCTCAGATCCTCTTGAAAGTTGGTGAAATCTGCCCATGGATCGCCGCTCACTTCAGCCTACACCAATAACGCAGACGTTTTCGCTCTGTTCTAAAACGTGGCAGAAAAGGATTTGATCCGATGTTCCTAAGATCAGTTTGGAGTGATCTAGATCAAAGAAAATCATGTGAACGTTTTGCTCGGACGGCGTACGGCCTATTAGAACGAGGCCACTAGTACGGGCCTCGTTATCTATAGCACTTAGGCTATATTGAAATATAAAATCACTATAGCTAATTAGGACTTGCCAGCGCATACGCATACCCTCGCACCAAAATGACATTGTCAAAGCTGATTGTCTGGATATTTAAAAAAAGAGATCATTATCAGAACTCACAGACCGCAGAAGGTATTTGAAAGTCGCGTAAAACTACGTTCCTCCTTCTCCCTTTCCGGCCGCGAAGCGACATTTTTTTTAAAACGGAGAGAGTCTGGAGCGATATCAGCCCCCTATTTAGTCGGGGTGTGGGGCGACGTTCCAGCCAGCCAACGATCATGATGGCTATATTGCATGTCAGAATGCACCTGGGTGACCTGACTTGGAGTAAAGGTAGCTAACTGAACAGTAAAACTTGTTATAACGCCAGTTACATGAGTCAGATTCGTTACAACCAGCACTTTACAGTCTCAAAAGTGGCAGCTGATAGGCACGAGTCAATGGTACAGCATCATAGTGGCAATTAGACCCGCGGTGCGGGTAGCAGACACAGCATCGCCCCAATGAGTCACATGAGGCCTTTACCCCGTAATCCTACCCAGTAGCGTAGGCAGAGTTGGCCTGAATACACAATAGGTTCAACTTGCTCATGCAGCGTTGCTTGCAGTGGACCGGTCGGGTGAGAGTCGAACCCGCAACCTCTCGGTTACGAGTCCGATACTTTACCACTAGATCAACTGCATCCATAAACAACAAACAGCATTGCTTAACTCACACTCGAATTGACCCCGACCTCGTGCTTCCGCGATGTCACAACTACCACTACCCAATAGGCTAGTAGGCCTACCTACCACAGTTGTGCATAATCATATCAACATTTCACAGTTCTTACTTACTTGTTTACTTTCTTTATCTTACATCTAGGTTTTTAAGTGTGTTTTTGTGTTTTTTCGTATAGTTGATATAGGTTTAATTGTTAATATTATTGCAACGATGACTGGATCTGTTTACGAAATGATCTATAACAAGTCGATTGGGACGTTAAAACTTAGTCTGTGTGTGTAATAAATAGAGAGAAGTAAGCTTATTCGACGTTAAGGGCTGCAGTAACAAAGCGAGCTAGATGCAGGTGCTTACGATATGAATGAAGCCAGTAGCGGCCAGCCAGACACTGAGAAATATTGTGACGAGCTGCATAAAGCGGATGCTGTTACTCGTTCGCAAGACGTTCATGTATTGGAGAATGTCAGGAATAGACATCAGCCGTATTGCTCGTAGAAACCGCAGACCTTCAGTCACAAAGTATTGAATAAAAACAACGTTAATGTTGTAAATCAATAACGATCTATCGTACTTGCAATGCATGTCATGCATTATGTCACTGAATACTAATAGCGCGAAGTAGGAAGCCTTATTTTTCATTAAGTTAAATTTTCCAAAAACTTTAATCTGTGTCACTTTACAACTTTGACCGCAATCGACGAATCATCAAAAACGGTAGCCTGTCTACATTGGACATGCTAGCTGAAATATAAATACATGTATAGACACATAGTCACGCATACGACGTTCCATTGGGCCTATGTTATTATAGTTCATGCAATAAGTTTGAAGTAAATTATCAAATAGACGTGTGTAGTACAAGTAAATAGAAAGCTGGTTCTGTTATGACCTGCAACAGTAGTTTACTGTCGTTTGCGCGATAGGCTTTAGTGAACATCTACATGAAGGTAAACACTTCACTTAAATTATCTCCGCCAAGATATGTATCTGTTTTGGTTTGACAATGACTGTCCATCTGCCTGTATGTTTGAGCAGGAGTATTCATAAACTTGGGGTTAAATTTTCAGGAAATTTTGGGAGGAGTCGGCGTTGAAACAAAAAACGATCTTTTAGATTTTGGGAGTATCTGGCTCTAATTCCGGCCCGTGAATTTTTTGCTTATTTTATTTGGCATATTGAATTTGATAGCGCTACTTTCCTACTGTCGCCAGATGTCAGCACTACAATGCAGACTACTTCGGTGACGAGCATAGGCTAATTTCAATATTGTGTACCATTTTATCATTGTGAAAGTAATAACGATGGTTTGAACTTTTTGAAAGTATTCTTATTTCATATTTCGCTGACGAAGATGGCTATCGGACAGTTTTTAAGCTCGTGTCAAGTAAGTAGGTAGTAGGTCTATCGTATAATTTTGTCACACATCATCTATCACCAAAAATATAAATACTCTACGGTTAAATAACATTAAAGTGTTTATTTTTATATTTACAAATCCGAAGAAGAATAACAGAACTACTGACTATACATCAACTCGTTAAATTACTCAGACGTTTTTCAACAAAATGTCTCTGATTGTTACTTTGTTAAAATTAAATTAAAATATACAAAATACTAGAAGTTGTAGTCGTCGCTAGCGCTCTCGACGACATGTAGGCTAAAAGCCGTCTTGCAGTTGTTAGCCGTAGTCTGCCTTGGAGATAGACATTTGTCGAAATGAATATGGCGGCCGTCCTCACGTTGTGTCGTATAATATAATAAATTTTATACCCAATGCGGGTACTTTACCATATCTAATGGTATTTTTAAATTCAGCTTTCTAGCTGTAGTAGTTTCCGAGATATCAGGGGGTCCAAAATTTACATTAGGGGCCCTCCGCCCCTCGACGCCACCTAGCGGAAAAAACTTTGTACCCGAAGCGAGTAATTACCACGTGTTTTTAACTTCATCTTTCTAGCTCCAGTAGTTTCCGACATATAATGGGGGTACATAATTTACATTAAGGGGCCCTGTACCCCCCAGACGCCCCATAGCGGAAAAATTTTGACATACCCCCAAGTACTTGCCTATACCTATGTAACTGTCAAGTTTCAGCTTCGTAGCTCCATTAACGTGCGACTGACTGTATAATAGGTTTCGCATTAAAAGTTCCCCCAAAATGGGGGTTTCGGGTGATTTTGGCGGTAGGTGTGAAGATATTTGGTGGGAACGTACATTTGTCCTCAGAATTGTGCGTTTTCAAACATTTTTGGTCCAGATCTAACGCCCCGTGCAGTAGCATTATGTATGGGTATAGCCATTTGCCATAAACGAAAATTTGGACAAGTTTAGGGGTCGCCAGATCCCCTACCAGAAGTCGCAGGAAATCTCCGGTCCCGGAAGGCACCCCTTTGGACTTTCGACTACCACGCGGAAAAATCGAATGATTCTGCAATATAACCCCTGGGCTGTAGGCTGGTCACCGGCAGGTACGAAAATTGTAAAAAATTTGACGCCTCGTAGCTCCGCAACCGTACGTCATACAGTAAGTTGACCGACCTCGGAAACTCCCTGGCCCTTGGACTACAACGTGGAGTAAACAGTATCTCTCTGCAATGCATCCCGTGACCTGTAGCCTGCTCTGAGTGAGGTGCCTGTTTGACCGATTTTCATTTTCAGATTTTGGGGGCAAATGACCCCTAAAGTAAAAAGTTTCAAATATGTCTTTCCGGATTCATTGACGGGACACCGAACTATACGTTTCGTGACTAAATTCGGTGAAAATCGGCCGTTGCAAAGTTGCCGAATGGTCCTCTGGATTACCACACAATAAACTCAGGCTCCGCGGGACTTGTCCCAGCCCCCATTTTGCCCAAAATGGGCCGATCGCGCCCAAAATTCCCTGAACGTTGTCAGTCCTTGACATGTCCGAATTTGGTCCGGATCGGCTGCGCTTTGCCGGACTTATTCCGGACAGATTGATTTTTCAGCCCCAAAAGTGCAATAATAATGTTTTAAA
>Ga0209339_1001221_pt1 | contig 10754 bp, 5 predicted proteins | sample OlaalgELextract3_FD_187376 | JGI IMG/M metagenome (GOLD analysis project Ga0209339, IMG submission 187376) | Olavius algarvensis symbiont microbial communities from Tuscany, Italy - Type A ELBA extract 3 (SPAdes) (version 2) | ecosystem: Host-associated > Annelida > Digestive system >...
TCTCACATTGTCGAATCCTGTCCCCTGACAAAACTGAATGGTGGCTTATCTCGGCTACACTCTGCGGATGAGGACGCTGTTTCGTGGCTGACCAATTATGGTAAATGACACGCATACGAGAAGAAGTATTGTGTACTATTATAATGGTGCACAAAGATACGAGCAGTTCTTACAGGTCGGTCAACTGTATCGGGCTTTGATCTTGCTTAGTTTAGCTCTCTTCCGAGCACCTCTGTGTCTGGTCCTCATGGTGCTATATATGTATTAAAATTTTTTTTGCTTATATCCTTCTCTTTACCTTTTTGTGAGCTGAGCCTGGTAAGATTGGCCCTTGACCTGGTTGACTAACCATCATCCTTCAGTGCTACGACGCCGTTGGTTGGGTCATCTGACCCGTAAAATTATCTCTGAAATGACCTATAATGTGTCGAGTGGGACGTTAAACACTACTATACCATACCAGACTCGCCTCGTTTCAAATCTGCCGCAGCTCCATGGTAAACTGACAGCTTATGACAAATTAAACAGCCTACTTTTAGAGGCCGAAAGGTTGGTTGGTTGGTTGGAGTTTAACGGCACAACAAGGCTATATTGTGCCATGCAATAATTAAAGTTTGTTAGAGACAGGCCTATTTATTTAGGATAAAGCTGAAGATATGCTGTTTACGGGTAGCCTATTAGTTAAAATGTAAGATAGCTGGGAGTTGTGACAAGATGATAATGATTAAGATGAACAGCTAAAAAATAAACTATAAACTAAAATTATAATGAAAACACCGACTTAAGGGGTCCTCATGCAACTGGTCTTTGTGGAGACTTATTCATCGACACAGGCATCATTGGACCCGGCCTGTCTAGCCAAGCACTTGACAAACTAGGCTCACAGAAATAATACACAACACAACAAACTCAAACAACTAAACCTAACGAAACCAAACTAGCCCTGGTTCAGGTCGTTTTTTACGCCATCCGGCCAGCAAACGATCTGTCTAACATGATCAGTAGAGACTGTTATACCTACATGTATATGACCAGCCATAAAGCATATAGCACATTAGTAGCAATATTTTACAACTAAATTAAATAGCTTTTTAGTCATCAGGTTGAATGAAGGAATTCAGACAACTAACAGGTGCGCATGATAATATCATGCTAAATATTTGCACGTCACAAAGCCAACATGCACCACAATACAGTTTACGACAGCCAAAAAATCCACAATAATCACAATTAACTGATATCGTACTAATGTCTATTATAATAATCCACATTATCGACTACGATACAACAACTGCTGTGACGTCTGTGACAATGTTATGCACACTCATCAAACAGAGCTGCAAACTTCATTAACAGCAGGTAAACAGGAATTCAGCCAGTGACGCTAATGGCAATACCCAACAGGTATTCTGTCTGTCACATTCATAGGTCCTATGTCGCTCGTTATGTCTGCGTCTGTCTATCTTTCGTGTTCATATGCCAGTATATCATTGGTACAGCTGAATGTCCGTCTGTCGTCTGTTTGTATATCACTCTATGTATGGATTTAACCTGCAAGTAGCTACAGCGTGGCACAAAAAAAGTAAGCCCACTTTTTATGTTAATAACACTATACAACGCAAGAAAAAAACAACTTATTTTATATACAAATATATATAGTTACGAAAAACATACTATGTCAAAATCATTTGCACTGCTTTTGAATGTTAAATATTCGACAGCACACTACTACAAACTGGAAAAGTCGGCGTCATTTTACGATGCCTGAGCTTGACATCAAGCACGACAATATATATAGAATATTTAATCAACAAAATATTTAATAATAATTTAAAATATTATATGCTTGTTCGACACTTGAATCTAATGTAAAGTAGCTTTACTGACACATTTTAGTATTAAAATTGTATTTTGCTGTGCATATCGTTCAGAAACCGGTAAGGGCTTACTTTTTTGGGTCACCCCATACAGGTCAGTTTAGAAACAAACACCACAGGTACCATACCAGTAGAAACACATGGTGCCGCAAGCAGTATGAAAAGATCTAATGTCTAATTCCACCGCAGACACGTCAACATTAGTTTTCCAGCACCTCAGCGAACAATGTACAAGCTGTGTGCCATTGTCTACAAGTGTCTACACGGGGCAGCTCCATCTTATCTGACGGATATTTTGCTTGGCCTACGGGATGTGACTTGCTGCTTTCATGACTGTTTAGGGGGTTAGAATTAGTGCCTTATAAGTGATCTGAGTTACTTACATACTTCCTCACTTGATGAATAATCATATAATAAAAACCTCTGCTGTCATCGAGAATCAAGGTACATTTTGTCATTTGGTGACGACTGCAAAAATCTTTTTACACTGCGTTAAAAATTGTAAAATTAAAAATCTGCCGTAATTCCTGTGGCACATCTGAAACTGTCTCCTGCACTCGACCTCCAGCTGACGGGTGACCACTTATGTGGGTAAACCGCCCGATGTAGGTGAGCCAACCAGGCCGACTCAGCCTTTCATCCTTTCGCGACAGATAAATGAGTAGTAGACTGCATGTCCGCAACCTCAGTCTGGGGAGGCGCCATCTGGTGAACGCTTACGAGGTAGAGGCAGGTACGGTGTAATCTGCAGGTAAAAACTGTGTGATCCGTACCTGAGCACCTTGAGCGTGAGGTACTACAATAAAGGCGATATATAAATTCACTTCCTTTACCTTTTATACTGTTGAACAAAATAAAATAGTTATGTACGTAATGAATTCCTATTTATTAATAGTTAAACTCATGCTGTATATTTGAGTTAGCACCAACTAGAATGACTTCTAAATGTCATTCAGAGTCATCAACACCAATACCAACTGACACGGCATAATTTATATGACTTCCTATTAATGGTTCGTTCATATCATACACCATTTCCGAGATATTACCACTTTTTATTAATTAAATGCTTATATAACAGCAAATGACACTGAACGGTACCTCGATTCAAATATGATGCACAACAATGACAGCCTATGTTTGATTTCATATCACTGACATATCTTAGGTGGTATATGTTCCATCTCTTGTGTACTCAAAAGTAGGCAGTGCCTGACATGATTCTAAGGTTGCTCAAGGTCACTGTACGTGTACCATGAAACAATGTATGACTTTATCATGTATCAGTTCCGGGATATAGCCACATATATGTAAAAACACTGAATTTCCATGCCACACCTACACTTACTGCCTCAACAAGGATAACGTCTAGATGTTGTTACATTTGTTCGCAAAAAAATTAAAATGGTGCACAACATATACATTATATGATATATTTAGTCATTTCATGTCGGACGTTTAGCCAAAACTGTTTCAGTGTTCCAGCAGAAAGTCCCACCATACACTGGCCCATGATGATAGGTTATTACATTTGATACAGTGAAGAGCGCCATTCATACATTATATGACACACTGTAAAGAAACAAGTATTTGCCACAGATATCGATGATATACCACCACATTCTCACAGCACTGAAGATGGTTTAAGTTATACAAAATATACGTTACATCGATGTGACTGAATACAAAACTATTATTTGCAACAAATTCCGACGACCAGTAACCACTGTTTTTTAAAACCTGCAATATCAGTAACCTAATACATATCTCAGTACCACAACTGTAACCACAACGTGCACGGCAAAATACAATTTGCACCAATAATATGTGCCAAAACTGTTCCGTGTTAGGCTAAGAAGAATCTGCATTACTATTACACATGCACTCCTCTTAGTCTAACACGGAATATGTTACATCACTGGAAACTGAGAAACAACTTCTTTATTATTTATAATAAACACACTTTATTTTTGGCCAATTTTTAAACACTACAGAATGCCGTGGATGATGAGTTAAAGGATGTAACTTCTGTACTATTTGAACTCATATGTATTTGTGGTGACTATATTACTTTCCATTTTGACAAAAATATAATCCACACATTTATCGACTGTATCTGCTGACAATGATTTATATTCTGTTTCTGTGCTGCTTTTGCACAATTTCATAATACATACATATTACAAAACTCAACAGCCACACAGTGATGAGGATGAACTCACACAACCCAGGTTTCATCCAGAATCTGGGTTTCACACTATACTAGTTACTGGCGGCATCATAATAATGGACATTTAGCCAAAACTGCTTCAGTGTTCCAGCAGTAAGTCCCATCAAACAGGTGGGCGTATCAGAACCCTACAAATCAACTGTGCACAATGAAGCCATTGTCGGATTTTTGTCATAAAATCAATATATACAACGTGCACTTTAAAGACAATTTCTACTTTCATTTCTAAAGTATTCAATATGAAGAATAACAATTTCGTCACTTCAACAAATTACTCCAAGAACCATGTTTAAAGTGTTACACACACAGTCTAGATATGTGGATGTACTTTAAGCACCAAACATCTGCTGTTCCAGAAACCGCTGAATACAGCTTCCTGTGGTTGACAACAATACAAATGTTTAAAAAAACTACTCGGAAAACAAAATTTGTTCTCTCATCATTGGCATACAATGTAACGCACAAACAGCAATAACGTTCACTGCCTTAACATGCAAATTCACTGCGCTTCGCATAATAAAGTTACACGATTAAATATAATTAAATACACCACGGCCACAACATGTAACAGTCTTAACAACAACCCTTAATGACAAACGACAGGACTGTCAAAATTGGAATATTTAAAGTAACGTTCTACAGAATAATACAAATGCTTTACAACGTTTACACAACGTGCTGTTTGTTTCAGAAAATGACCGTCTCAATGTAATGTAAGTTACGGAAGGAAACGTATGGATCATAGCAGCAAAACGCTGTCGGTCAGTGCTGAGGAACTGTCGACAGTCGACCGAGTACATTGAACATTCACACAACAGCAGTCGACTAGCACAAGATGACGTGTTGCAATGAGACAACAGACAGTTATGACCTCACAGTAAGCAACAACACTCCGGTTTCCACTAGGGTTGTGCTGAAAACCGAAAATCGATTTGGATTCGGTTTTGAAAACCAAACTGTCTAAAAGTTTGACATCCATTCAGGAAGTTTTCCTACAGAAACTGCGTGCAATCCACATTTCAAATTAAAAGTGACAAAGAATAACTATGCTTGCATTCAATGTGCAGAGTTTAGCATATAGACCCGTAAAATCGTCTCCGAAATGACCTATATTGTGTCGAGTGGGACGTTAAACCCTACTATACCTTAGCATATAGATTTTAGAATGCAATTACATTACTTCTTGTTGTCGTTTGCTAACTACAGCATCAAAGTCTGTTACCCATAGTTCATTCAACATAGCAGTACTGCTGTAATATCTGATGTAAATTAACCACTGAACTATTACTATTATTATATTATTATTAGTAAATAAGTATAATTTCCTAACCAAACTGCATATTTCAAACCGAACTGAACCAAACTCATTTTGAACCGAATCCGAGTTTTTTTTTCAAAAACCGAACTGAAACCAAACCGAAATAAAAAATGTATTCCGCACATCCCTAGTTTCAACCTGGCACGTTTATCCAGAAAATTTATCAGCACACAAGTCGTCAAATCGTCTATCGTCATCTATGCCTACTTTACAACTACCAGAAATCACATACCACACACTTGCAAGTAACGCACTTCCCTGTGCATTCAAGTCATGACCAGTTATCTGCATTATATGTCACAGAATGCCCATCAAATACAGAGCAAGATGCCACACACAGCGTTTCACACATCAGCACCATAATATAACCTCGACACTTCAAGCGTGATGCAACTTCGGCATTTCAAGAGCACGTCAGTATTTTAGTAGCAGATACAAATTTTAAAACTGCTTTATACCGACTAAAGCTTACAAGCCATCCAAGCCAGAAGCCAAGCAGCCCGCAACATGCATCGAGAGAAGTTGACTGATGGAGATGGAAAGCAGAGAAGCGTAGTCAAGTGACATGCAATTTTTAATTCACGTAAAATAAAGCTGACGCAGTCGACGTGGACAATATTTTTAGTTCAGTTACAAGATCCTATCACTCAATTGGAGTCTGACGATATGTTGCCACTATCGCCGGGAAAAACGAGCATATGGTCAATACTGTGTGGTGGCGATGAACGTGCCGAATATGAGCGCGGCGCATCGCCAAACTTCGGCGAATCGCTTCTGTGAACTGCAACAAACACGTACATTCCACGAATGCAGCAAAACACAACCAATAAATAGCAACTATTACTTTCTCGTTTCTCTCGCCATTTTCTTAACAGTGTTCTGTGTTTCTGTGGTCACTGCAAGTTAGATTTATCTCTAAAAATTCCACTAAAATTTTCACAAGCTGATAAAGTGGGATTAGAAAGCTAATGGTGTAAACAAAATTACAATAACAGGTATTTCACCTGGTCAATCAATCAATCAATCAATCAATCAGCAGATGATTAAAGTGACCAAAGTAACAAATGATACTGCGAGACCACTATTATTACAGTATTAACAAATAAAGGATTGTTGAAATAAAAAAAGTTTTCAATTGGTGCTGGAACAACCGCAGTGTTGATGCCGAAACTACTGTTTCTGATAGTGAGTTCCAGATCTGTGAGGCGGCAACTGGAAAAGCTCGGCCGCCGATGGTGGAAAGTTTGAAATGAGGTACTTCCAGGTGATCGGTGCTGGCAGAGCACAGGAGCACATCATACTCCACAGGGCTTCAGTTCTTCTGCAGTTATAAACTATGTGATCATCAGATGAGCAGCCATGTATGGTTCAGCAAATAAACGTTTTTAAGCGCCTCACTTTACTTTAGTAAAAGAGGCGCTTATTGAGATAGGCTGTGTCGTGACGTCGTTGGTTGATTGTCACGCGCGTGCACTGTGGCCAAACGGTGCATCCTAGGCCTATAGTTACTATGGAACACTAATAGGACAAATTAGACTGCTGTATGGCCTAGATCAAAAGCTTTCTGGCATTTGGGGTGTCGCGGTTGCTTAGTGGCAGAGCGTCGGACTTGCGATCTAAGAGTCACGGTTTCGAGGCCCGGCCGCGACGCTGCTGCGCAACAACCTTAGGCAAGTTGTTCACACCCTACTGCCTCTGTCACCAAGCAGTATAATTTGGTACCAGCAAAAGCTGGGAAGTAAGCAGGCATATCACGTGGTGCACCAACCCGTATCACGTGGTCTCGCAGTGTTCGCTGATGCCTGGCTGTCGGGTTGGCTTGCAGAGATCAGCGCCGACTTACGGGAAACGGTAGCGCATTAGAGGTGGTGCCACGACGATCTGTTATACAAATCCACGACTTTACTTTACTTTTTTATAAAATAATAAAAGTTTGAGCAAAACCTTTGCCCTTGCGACTGTCCTTCAGTGGCGACTCAGTCATTGCCTCTTCAAGGTGTTTCCGTATCTCGTCTTCAACAACTTCTGGTGCATCACCTAATGGCAAGCCCTGAGTTCCATCGGCCCAGCTATATCGTGCTTCCAGCATGCTCGGCGAGTGTCCATAGCTACCTGAAACAGTAATAGTAACATCACCAATCAGCAACTGCGAGATCTGAAAGTTGCACAAGTTTAACAGCATTTACATGCAAACTCAGTCCTATACGGCATCCCCGCAAAGTATATCTCTTGCCTCCAGTGTACTCAAAATACCCACGCATGTGTAGTACTCTCTGTTCTAATCTGGCTACTTTAAGTCAACTACACTGGTTGTCGGTTTACGATCGTATCATATTCAAAATTGCCACAATGACCCATAAAGCAATATATACCAGTAACCCCCATATCTGGCTAATCTGGTCCAGTGACACGCCCAACGCAGAACTTCAATGTCTGCCTCTGTCAACCTTCTTTCTGTTACTCGTTGTAACATCTCATTTGGTGCTCGAGGTTTTCGCTTGGCAGCTCCTGCTAACTGGAATAGTTTCCCCTCTAACGTCCATTCTCTCACAACAGTCCGCCGACACTTGAAATTTCATCTTTTCCGTTCAGCCTTTGCCACTGCCCAGCTACCCATCTCAACGCCTCTGATTCATTCACGACTATGGCACTCTATACGTCTATTTACTTACTTACTTACTTACTTACTAAAGGGAGGCCTGTCAGCCTAGAGTAATCCGCTGCAGCTGCTGTTACAGAGACTAAGTGCAAATTTAAATTTAAGAAATTCACCAAAAATTTTTCACAACAGCACATCTCTAGTCTGCAGGTGCTGTATGAATCATACGTATTTATGCAATTCCTTCGTGTATTTATGTTTCAGACATGTTGCACTGAAATGCATCTCAACTAGGTTTTAAATGCAAACTGTAGATATGTGGTGAATTCGCAGCCGCCGTTTCACTTCTGAATGTGTGGCACATCATTTGGCTTATTAATTTTGGCTCATTAAATTATTTAAGCTGTTCCAGCAACTATGTCCCAATTCAAAATTTGAAAAAAATTTGCCAAAAATTTTAAAAACAGTTTTTCCATATTGCCAAATAGAATATTCGTGCCAAGTTTTGTAAAAATCGAAGAAAAACTGTAGGAGTAGCGACGTGAAAACCAGACATCAGTCAGCTATACTATAAGGTCTGCTGGCTGCAAGCAGCAGTGCAGCTAAAAATTCACCTGCATCGTGTAACCGCCTACTGATAGCATAAGTGGAATACCTTGAAAAGCCTTGTGCCCAAATCAGCTCTGCTTATCTTATCACATGCTGCATGGTAGTGCCAGCACTTTGTTAAAGGTGACAGGCCAATGGGAGATGGCAAATTTTGACCCCCTAAAGAATCGAAACCCCTGAGCTGACTGCAACAAAATTTGGCACATTTGATTATGTCTGCGAGAGGATCCCCTAACCCAAATTTGGTACACATCCATACATTGAAGGCTTCTAGGCATATGGGTGAAATATAACGTTTTTGTGCCTTTTTTATTTATACCTTTTTTTCTAAGACTCGCCTACAGGTCAGACCTGTTGATGGATTTTCACGCATGATAGCTCAAAAGACGTGAAATCACATTTAAATCAAATCAAATTTAATATTAAACCCCTATTTATTCCCAAAAACTGTCAAACCGTCAAAATTTGGTGCAAAATGGGACTTAGTTTTTTTTTGCCTGAAAACGCTTAACAATCCATCCATACATCTATTGATAACGGAAGGACCTGAAGGTCACTAACACCGATAATACATGATGGGGATGCTCAAGAGTCATTATCATAGCCCCATAAAAGCTGCACAGTGATTAGGCAAATCGGGGTCAACGATTCCAAATATGGCATTTACGATGACAAATTTTTACCCCGTCCCCAATACGCCCCAAATCCCCAAATTTTGCATTACAAATGTAAGTTTTTTGCTTCAAGCAAACAGTGTGTTTCAAACACACTGTTCACATTATCACAAATGCACTTGTGCTACAGACTTTTTTTTTACTCAACTTGGGTAAAGGCAGTAGCTTACCAAAAACAAATTTAGCCAAAATTAATGGGAGTCTGGGCTAGGGGAAAATTCCAAAAATTTGGGACCCCCTATTTATTTCTGGAACCATTGAAGCTAGCAACTCCAAATTTGGTATAGAACTTGAGTTTGGGAAGTAGCTTACCAAAAATAAGTTTTAGTACCGAAATTGGAGGGGGTCTGGGCTAGGGCAGCATCCAAAAAAATTTGGGACCCCCTATTTATTTCTGCAACCATTGAAGCTAGCAACTCCAAATTTGGCACAGAACTTGAGTTTGGGGAGTACCTTACTAAAAATAAGTTTTAAAACCAAAATTGGAGGGGGTCTGGGCTAGGGGAGCATCCAAAAAATGTGGGACCCCCTACTTATTTCTGCAACCATCAAAGCTAGCAACACAAAATTTGATATAAAACTTGGGTTTGGTGAGTGGCGAACCTAAAACAACTTTTAGGGACAAAATTGGAGGGAGTCTGCATAGGGCAGCATCCAAATAAATTTGGAACACCCTATTTATCTCTGCAACCATTGAAGCTAGCACCATCAAATTTGGTATACAACTTTGGATTGGTGAGTAGCTTACCAATAATAACATTTAGGGCCAAAATTAATAAACGGGGGCCGGGCTGGGAGCATCCAAAAAAATTATGGAACCCTATACTTATTTCTATAACCATTGAAGCTAGCAACTTCAAATTTGGTATACACTTTTGGTTTGATAAGTAGCTTACCACAAACAACTTTTAGGGCCAGAATTAACGGGGATCTGGGCTAGGGAGCATCAAAAAATTGGAAATGCCTATTTACTTTCGTCTGCCCAGTCCAGTCCAATGATCAGTAAAGGCAGTCTCGCGGTAAAAGGCAGTCCAGGGTCATCATCTACAGAAACGTAATAAAACTGCAAATGTAAGTGTAAACAGGTAGCTCTGCTGTTGCAGAGAGGCCTCTCGATGCTTTGTGTCCGTCAATAGTTAGCCTCAACAAAATAACTCGTGTGGAGTCTCTTATTATTGTTACTTAGGTTTCAGATTAACCACGCGTAACGTTGTCTTTGGTGTAATGTTGAGGCTTCTTGTCATATACTTTGTCCTTGTTTCCTGCCATGATGCCATCAACAAACTCGGCCGCTCACCAGCGACTAGTGTTATATACTCGGAGTGGTTCGTCGCAGCTAAGTTTACTGCACTGGAATGCTTCACAGCATACGCAGTGAAGCCAGATATTGGCTCAGAATCGCGATTTCTGCCTACCCCACCTGCATTTGATGCCCCCCCCCCCCCCC
>Ga0209339_1001222_pt1 | contig 10752 bp, 7 predicted proteins | sample OlaalgELextract3_FD_187376 | JGI IMG/M metagenome (GOLD analysis project Ga0209339, IMG submission 187376) | Olavius algarvensis symbiont microbial communities from Tuscany, Italy - Type A ELBA extract 3 (SPAdes) (version 2) | ecosystem: Host-associated > Annelida > Digestive system >...
TAATTATAAGCGTGAAATATATGCGCTAGCACATTTAAATCTGTCAACCGCCAGCTTTAAATGTCTAAGCTAGCGCATATGTTTTATGCTTATAATTAATAAACATTTTAATTTTTGCAGTTTTAGATCTTTGGCTTATACAACTTTAGATAGACTGTGTGCAGTTTTTCTATATAATATTTGCTGTTTTATTAAAGTTTGTTGGTAAGAGACGTATGACAAATTAGTAACTTAGACAATAGCGCGAACAGGTGAGTTCTGCGTAGGATTAAACTAAAGATTTGGAAGTTGAGAGCACCTATCGACATCAGCGCATCTATTATTTTCCCGACATTCGTTTAATATATACATCTTTATTCATCGCAACAATGACGTCACGCAAAAAAGTTCCGGTTTCGAGTTTTCGTCATGTGTGATCTGCGCATGACCGTGATGTATCTGCCCACCAAATTTTGGGCAAATAGCTCTATGCAATTTGGAGTTATTGACACTTTCCGAAATCCAAGACGGCGGCCGCCACCATCTTGGATTTTCAAGTCGTGTACATTTGGAACATTCCGTCATGTTAATATATTGGTGCTTGAGCTCTATATAAAATTTGGTTCAAATATATGCGATAGTCACTGAGATCATCACACTTATGCTTTAGACGTTCATTTGATGACGTCTCGCGAATTAACTTCCGGTTTCGACTTTTGGTCACGTGGTCATCTCCGCATGGCCGTGGTTCATCTTCCCATAAAATTTGGTGTAGATTTCTGTATCAAGTCCAGAGTTATTGACATTTCTCTGAAATTCAAGATGGCGGCCGCCGCCATCTTGGATTTTCAATTTATGTGAATTTGGCCATTCTGGCGTGTTGATAGTGTGGTATTTATGTTCTGTACCAAATTTTGTTCAAGTATCTGTTATAGTCACCGAGATTAACGCACATATGCTTCAGACATTCATTTGATGACGTCACGCGAATTAACTTCCGGTTTCGATTTTTGGTCACGTGCATGGTCATCTCTGCATGGCCGTGATGCATCTTCCCGTGGAATTTGGTGCAGATAACTTTATCCAATCCGGAGTTACTGATATTTTTTTTCAAAATTAAAGATGGCGGCCGCCGCCATCTTGTACTTGTTTGGGTGAGCCATGGGACCACCCACAAAGCCTCATTCGTGGCGCGTACGTCCTGTAAAATTGTGTCATGATCGGCTAGGTAGTTTTCAAGTTATAAGGATTTGAATTTGTTTTCGTTCAGGCTTGAAAGTCCTATTCACAGCCCCAAAATTCAGTTTTGGGGGATTTTACCCCAAAAATTTAGAGACACATCGTTAAGACCCCCAAAAGGCACTTCCTTGAGCGGAACGACGCGTTTTGAGCCCTCATTGGTCCAGATCTGACGAACAGTTAGACCTGTAGCCTTGGCAAAGAAAACAAAAAGAAAAAAAGACAGTGGCAAACTGGCTATTCGCCCAGACCACCCACGTCGTCGTACCGAAGTCAAAGTTTGCATGCCGGGTGGCCTCCGGTGTGTAGTTCTATATTTCAAGTTTTATTAAAATCGGTCCAGTGGTTTTGCCGCTGTGGGTGGTCGAAAATCGCCTTTCCCCATTACTTTGGCCATTGGCTTATACAACAGCTTGTACAAGCCGTGATCCGGCTGTCCCGTCCCGTCCATCTGTCCGTCCGTCCTGTGCCCGCCGTTAAGTCGAAAAAGGAAAACCGCACAATGTTCAAACTTGGATGAGAAAAGTAACTGGCAGAGCATTTTTGAGGGAGAGCCGCACATTGTGTCGGCTTGTTAAGCCGCCGCTCGCAATAGCGAGAGCGGCTTAGTGCATCGGAGCTGTCCATCTGTTTGTCCGTCTGTTTCTGTTAGTCTGTTTGTCTAAATTGCTTAGTTTTGAGAAAATGCTACAAAAACGCTATTTTCTCAAAAACTAAGCAATTTAGAGCTACGGTGTCTATTGACGACCTATAGGAAGTTGTGTAAGCTTAACTGGGCTTTTCAAAGAAACCATTATTGGATCCCTACAATCCAAGATGGCTGAGATCCGCCATCTTGAAAATCGACATGACGTCATTTTTTCTGCCGAGGGTGGTCCGATTTGGATAAAATTTCGCAGACTGGTACTGGTACAGAATGACATGTCGACTGCAGTGATGTGTGGAAATGGAAACCATGTAGAATTCCAATATGGCGGACGTTTGGGCGAATTCAGTGGCATGTCATCCCAGAGCCACGTATCACATTGCGGGGTGCTGCCACTTGGTGAATTCACTGTGACGATTCCAGAGCCACATGCTACATTGCAGGGTGCAGTCACCTGACGAAATCAATGTCGTGATCGTGCCACATTGCAGGGTGTAATAATTCCATCCGGCATATTGAAAATCGTTTTTCGCCATATTTTATTTTTTTTGGTTTTTAATGCTTTGGCGAGCGGCGGCTTTCGTATCGTCTCCGAATTCACTGTCACGATTCCAGAGCCACATGCCGCATTGCAGGGTGCAGTCACTTGTTGAATACAAGAAATGCACCAACATTGTCAACACCACGAAGTGTTAACTGTTCAGCGCATTGTGTCGTTACTTCTGCTCAACGCCAAGAAGCTCGTGCTGACTGACTGTCACTGAATTTTGTTAGCGTCGCAGATCGAGTACTTCTTTCATTAGTGGCTGTATGCCATCTGGATTCAGCTTGAGCAGGACGTGCGTGTGTTCTTCGTTAAGGCTGCGGATCTCGGTTAGTTTCATGACAAGTCTAGGGAACATGAAGCGAGCTAGAGGCTTGGCGTAGCGTGACTCCAAGTAGCGCTTGAGCAGCAGACAGTAGCGCTCCTGCTCGGCGCTGACATAGTCACGGTTAGTGAGGTTATCGCGGTCGGGAGAGAAGAGAGAGAGAACAAGTAGAAGAACGAGTGTCGTCTCGTCAGCTCGCAGCTCGACTGTTAGTGACCGCACAAACTTCATCTGTTCATCAAACATGCCTGTGCCGTCTTCTGCCAGTCGTAGTTGCTCTAGTTTCATCGCTTGTCGTTCTTCGTCGTCGACCGGGTCGAGAAAATGCTGTTTGTCAGCGTCAAATGTAATGACCGAACGTAGTATCAGTAGTTCGATGCTGCCAGTTTTCAGTAGCTGAATCTGGTCGGTCTGTGGTAACGATCTGAACGCGCCAATCTGCTTCGTCATTGCGATAACGCGTCGCATGCTGAGTTCGGCGATATTGATGAGGTCAGCGACGCTGGCTGCTCGACCGTCCAAGTCGAAGGCGGCATTCTGTGTCTCGAGTGACGTGCGGTAAGCGTGTAACAACTCGTCTATAGCACGCGAGTCATCATGCCGTAAAGCGACAGTCTGCGAACTCACTTCATTGCTCACTGCAACATTCACGCTGGCTGTCACATTCGCTTGTTGTTGATGGTGATGCTGCTGCTGTTTCATCTCCGCTGCACAACGTAGACGCCTGCAGATAATAAAACAGTTGTCAACATATACACAATTTCCTAAGAAATAAAATACATAACTGCATCAAAATATCTCCTCGTGCCGAGAAAGGGCCTGGCAAATAGGCTACTCTCAATTTTAGAAAATAGATTTATTTCTAACTAGAAGTGCACTCGGTAGAGCGCATGTATTTCCGACAAAGATGTTCCGACGGCTGTCAAGTGTGGACTATGCATCGTTTTAACCATTTCGAGCTTTGAAAATTTAGGCTGTTAATTTTTGGAAATTACACGGCGGCCGTTTTGGCGGCCATCTTGGAATTCACCATTACCCGCTACTTTTTTCACCCTGAAAATGATTTCAATGGATTCCTTGACCCCCAAAAACCTAGGTAAGAACACCAAATTCATCACTCCAGGACAGATCCAGATGGCGTTATATTGGGTATAAGGGTGCGGCGGCCATCTTGGACGCCATCTTGAATTACACCTTTCTGCCCCACATCTGGAATGTCTACCCAAGTTTTTTTCAATCTCCTATGGGTCCCCTACACTGATCAAGAGTCAAAATTAGGGGACATATGATTGCACACAAGACCCCCATCAGCCCCACGAATATAGCACACGTAACAGGATGACACTTGGGAACAGGTGTAACTATTGCATGTTTCCAGACATTAGGTACAAACCCCAAAGACACAGAGAAATTAATGATTTTACATACCATGTGAGCAATTTCAGAGGAACATGATTTGTAAAACCAACTGAGAATTCCGTCAGCACCAAAGTCCCTTCTATAAAGTGAAGTTTTGGCCAGTGGAATTTGAAATGGATATGTAGGCCGCAGTATGAACGGGCTACCATGCTTCATAGGGTTCCAAGCCTATTTTTAAATGATGCCTAATTTTTTTTCCGAGGATGCGGTACTCTGGCACGGCGCGTGGCATTATGTCATGCTTCGCATTACCTTGTTGATTTGTCTAAACAAGCTTTGTGTGACCATTATCACGTCGATCGTCTAAACGTTCAAGGCCACTTTTACTTAATGACTCAGTTAATGAAAGGGCTGTGAACAACAGTTTTAAAAAGTTTTGACAGACCCGCAGCCAAGGGGGTCGGAGTGGTCGGACGACCCCCTCCCCTGGCGCTAAAAGGTCCACTTTTCCGCCGACTGTTCGAGTAGTAAGAATTTGAATAGTCCGTTTATGAAATAGAATTAATAAAAGAAGCTCAGCTGTTGCAGAGACCGCGCGACGCTTCCAGTCATTGAATATTTTGCTAAGTCAGTCAATGTCACTCAAGATCATTCGAAATGACACTGTTGCGTATGGCGTGTGTAAGTCCCTATTAATATTTTAACGGCACTATGTCTGTATGTCGTACCGTTTCTGAGATATTCAGCGTCAAAAATACCGCTTCAGCAATATACCAGCTGAAGCGGTTACCATAGCAATCCTCAAGGACGCGTCGTTTCACAGTTGATGCTGTCTTATGAACAGAAAAGTTAAATATTTTAAACAAACAGTGTTTCTATCGGAACAGTGTGCGATGTCAAAAGTTACAACAAGTGTTGGAAGAGCAGTCTTTCGGCCTTGATACAGGCCATTGCCTTCCTACACGTTTATTACCCTGTCGATAACACACTGTTCGAAGTCAGCCCAGAAATTCGCTGTTCGGGTGCGTCAAGTCACTACTGTTGCTATGGCAACCACACAGCTTGTGCTAAACCAATTTTAAAACTTTTTATCGTATCAATTGAGAATTGAATAAGGTCTCTCTGTGCCAAAAATAATTAGTAAACGTTATGAATTGGTGAAGTTGTCATATTATTCGTAGCGGTCCGGTTTGCACAGTGTATGTATGTAGTGTGTATTTTGATCGCGGTTTGCTTTTGGGGATAGGACAATAGCTATATTGGTAAGGATGTCAGTAAAATGCTCGATGGGATCGAGCTTTCACCACAAAGTAACGTCATCAATCATTATTATTTTAAAAATCGAGGTTTCCCCTAGACAGCTATGGGGAACTTCAGTTTTCAAACCCTGAAAATGTCCAAAATCTGAGGAAAACGACCCCCGTTATAGGCCTGTTTGAACGAGTATCGCCGCTGAATCAGCGTCAAGCGAACGCCGGATGAGTCAGAGTTGACGAATATGGTAAAAGCAGGTCGCGCTGACACTGGATTAGAAAACGTGTTTGTCCAGACTCAGAGATGGACTCAGAGGACGCATACATGTTGACTTGCATTAACAGTGACATTGTGTCATTTTTTGGATCAGTCTTTCGCTGAGACCAAAGACAGACCAAACGTCTTAAGTTAGATTTCAGACCGGAGTTCGGATTAACCAATTACTGCATCGCACATCACTGCTCACTCCATAATGTCATCGCTGACGTCATCGCTGATATCTCCGTATTTCTTTGTTTACATACAGTGTGTCTCAAAAAAAGGACCGCTGCAATTAATATCACATAACTTCACCAATTCACAACGTTCACTAATTATTTTTGACACAGAAATACTTTATTCAATTCTCCATTGATGCGATAAAAAGTATTTTAACGACTTAGAACCATTTTTAGCATACGTGAGCGATTGTAAAGTGCTTGGTATTTTAAACTTCCTTATGAAATATGCTGATGACTTTAATCTGTTAGTATCAGAGAATAGTGATGTGTCTGTTGAAGATGAAATGAAGCAAATCATTTCGTGGTCAAAATTTAATAAACTTTCCATTAATTTGGCTAAATGTAAAGAATTGGTTTTCTGGAGACCTGGCTTAAAATCTAAATTCATGCCAAGTCTTTTGCCAAATGTCGTACGTGTTACTTGTTGTAAATTACTGGGTGTATTTGTTAATTGTAACTTAAATTTCTGTAAGCAGGTCGATCAGGTGGTGAAAGTGTGCAGTCAAAGATATTATTTATTACAGCAGATGCGTAAGCAAGGGCTTGATGCTGGTTGTTTGCAAGTATTTTTGCAGTCCATTGTCATTAGTAAGGTATTATATGCTTTGCCAGCATGGGGCGGTTATGTTAGTCGAGAAAACAGCAGTCGTATTGACAAAATGTTGCAAAAAGCGAGACGATATGGTTTTACTAGCACGTTACAACTTACACTGTTTTGAGGAACTTCTAGAACAAGCTGATGATAAATTGTTCTCTGGTACAGTATGTTCAAACCATTGTGTGCATCACTTATTACAGCCAGATAGATCGATGTTTCCTATGAGTTTGCGTCCACGTGGCGTGGTCATTCCTTTGATTTGCCTAGGTTCAAATATGACTTAACTAGGAAATCGTTCATTTTCAGGAGTTTCTATGGACAAAGATAAATTTAAATTGGCATGATTTCTATATACCTTTAGGTTGTATGAAGTTACAGTTGCTGTTGCATTGTTTGTTTATGTAGTTGTTTTTATTGTCTTCCTTCTTGTGTGTAGTGAGTTAGTGCAGGTTCGTGTAACATAAATTAACTGTATGTTTTGTTGATACGCTACTGTGACTTTGCGTCTGTCGAAGTTGTAATAAAGAATTACTTACTTACTTACTTACTTACTTACTTACTGTGTTGTTTCCATAACAACAGTAGCGACTTCACACATCTGAACAGCGATTTCTGGGCCGACTTCGAACAACGTACAGGGCGATAAACTAGTGGTAAAACGATTGTGGGGTTGTGTCAATGCTGAAAGACAGCATTCGAACACATGTTGCAGCTTTTAATAAAGCAAAACATTTTATTATTCTGATAGAAACACTTTGTTTAAAGATTTACCTTTTCTGTTCATAAGGCAGCATAAACTGTGGAATGACGCGCAATTACGGATTACTACGGTAACTCGCTTCAGCCAGCTGCAAACACAACTGTTATCTAACTTTGTGATTTAATTAAGAATATTGAGCACATGTTATCTCTTAAATTTTATTTGGGCCTAAATTAAAGAACTTTTGATCGAGTTATGTCAAAATATCGCACATTTTGATTTTTTTTGAGAACTGAATAAGGTCTCTGTGCCAAAAATAATTAGTAAATGTTGTGAATAATAGAAATTAATGTTAAAAACTTTCATGGAAGTTTAACTAGTTGTAAGGGCTCAGAATGACACCTCTAAAACAGCAAATATCACTGATACCATTTTCGATAGAACACTGGTATAGTGTTTACGGAGGTTTGCACTCTCTATTACAGACAAAACGTCTTTAATTAGCAAAACGCCGTCGCTTGTAAGGGCTATACCAGTGTCAACCTCCGCCGACCCAAAATTTGAAACAAAAGTGATCCAAATTCGAATTCGGATTTTCGGATGTCCGTCAAAATTGGGGATACACTCGTCGGCGTCATTCGTTTCGCCAAGTTTGGTTTAAATCGGCTGTTGATTGTATGAGAACTGAGAAACAGAGAAATGCTAACAAATGTCTAAAATTCGCCTATTACTCATTGGTTAAGAAAATAAAAAACCGGAATCCACGCGCAGATCCGGATCACCACCGAAAGTCAACCACTTCTAGAGGGTCATCTCTTGCCAGTGCCTGCCAAGTTTGGTCGACGTCCGTTTCCGCGTTCGTCAGTTATCCTGTTCACAGAAATACAGAACGAATGAAAGAATGACACAGAACGATCCAGAACGATCACATCATAACATCCGCCTTATTGACGGAGGTAATAATAATAATAATAATAATAATAATATGCTATAGGCCTAGTGACAGAGTGAAGATTGACAGACAGGACATATTTAATTAGCAAGATACAGAACGTCTGATCTGGATGCATCGATGACGTCTTGTTCAGTGCTGCTCCAAACGTTCAGCAGACGCTGTCGCAGTTCAACATATCGAATCTTTGTCTGGTAGACGCGCTGCTATATTGTAGCCCAGATTTAGTAATCCACCGGATTAAGATTTGGACTGTTCGGTGGCCACTGTTCCGGTGAAATAAAGTCTGGCGCGTCTCTCGACGTAAGAGTTCAATATTATTCTCGCACGAGCTGTGGTGGAGCACTGTCCTGCTGAAACACGAACTCATTCCCTGATACCTGCCTAATGACTGGCAATAACTTCTGCGTCAGCCGCACTTCGCGGTAAGAAGCACTGTTTATTTTCACCCCCGGCTCTACGAAGAACAACTCTGTGCAGCCGAGTTTTGAAACTCCGACAGACATTATGAAGGTCTCGCTGGACGTCGCACGTGTACGCAAGAAACGTTCCGATGCATGCGTGCGTTCGGGAGGCGGACATTTTGAACACATGCTGTAAATTTATCTGCATAGATATACGAACAAGGAGATAACATTCCTGGTAGACATATTAAACGTTATTGCACCATATTGAGTTTAATAACTTTCTTGTAAAGTTGTACAGTTGCGCATTCAAGTTTCACAAGGTAGTGCAGCAACAGACTTGAGGGGAGGTGGCCGTTTCAATACCACCTTCCTCAGCAGTAGATCTAAGAATATAACAGTGAAAGAACTATTAAAATCGGTCTACATTTGCCAAGGTTATTGCAAAAATAAAAGTGGCACCTCTTTTTGAGACACAGTGTATACACTGTGTTCAGAAAAAAACATTCACTTTTGTTTTCTTGAATAACTCTTAGAAAAAGTAACCAATTTAAATGAAAATTTCAGACAAAATCCTAATATTAATCGTGGTACGTACGTACCCGCGTGTGTGCCCGCGTGTGTGCCCGCGACACAGGATGTCGCGGCAAAGCCGCGGCTTCGGCCTACGCGGCGAAGCCGCAGGCCACGTGGCGAAGCCGCGGCCTTGCGAGCCCGCGGCGAAGCCGCGTCAAAGGCCGCGCGCGGCCAAGCCGCGTATAATCTAGCAGCTAATGAAATGCTGATTCTAACAGCATACAAATAGTTTGTATTCTTCTTAAAAATTATTTGCTAGCAGTGATGTAAATCGGACATCAGTAAAAGTGTCGTTACAGCAATAAGATTTACCACTGACGATAAAGATCTCATTAAATGGGTGTGAGTGAGAAAAGTACGTAGAAAAACGCTTGCTCAAGATGTTTTTGATAGAAGATGAAAAAAAAGTCTTGATGGGGTAAAGACACTGATCAAAATGTCAGTGCGAGATGTTTAACTTTGTTGATCTTTGCAGTGGGTTGGCATTGTGTGGTCGACCACAACGCGAGTCAGTGATGCCACTGCTGTCACTTTCTCCGTTAATTGTTTTAACCCATTAAAACTCTATCCTTTGTCATGAAACATCTTCAGAAAGTGGTTTGCTTCATACTTTTTCTTTACTCATAAGTATTTAATAATAATTTGACCTCCAGCGGAAAATCTCATTGCTGTAACGACACTTTTACTGACGTCCGGTTTACATCGCTGCTCGCAAAAATAGTTAAGAAGAATCGAATTATTTTTATGCTGTTAGAATCAACATTTCATTTGCTATTTTGTCTGAAATTTTTATTGAAATTGGTTACCTTTTCTAAGAGTTATGGAAGAAAATAAAAGTGGATGTTTTTTTTCTGAACACAGTGTATATATGAACTTTATTTTGCCAGAGCGGGCAGCCAAACAATCAAACAGGCAGTAAATACAGAAGAAAAAAAACAAAACACAGGAGAAAAACCTGTGACAGAAGACTAAGATACTGGAGATTATAAATTAGCAAAAAAAGTGATTTTCGTTCATCAAAACTTAATATCTAACCGATTAACCTATCTTGTTCATGCAAAATCAAGCGGGTTCGACTCACACCCGGTCCACTGCAAGCAACCTTGAGCAAGTTGCTAACCTACTGTGTGCTCAGGTCAACTCAGCCTCCACTTCCACTTCCGAGATTATAAAGCGCGTAAAGTCTGACTCATGTAAGTAGCGTTATAGCAAGTGTCCTGACCTTTTCCTTTAATTAGCTTTGGATTCAGCGATCGCGCTCAGCGAATCGCTGAATCCAAACGAAAAAAAACGACTTTGCTTTTTGGCTGATCTTTGGTCTCAGTCCGAATTTAGGACTTAGCGATAGTCTCAGCGAAAGACTGATCTAAAAAGTGAAATGACCCATTGTTGAGCTGTAGCGAGGTACCGGAGTCATTCAACATTGACATGCTGCAGCCCACCGCTAAAGTTCCGTCTTGTCCATATTTAACTTGAGCCTGTTCGCAGACATGCAATACTCCATGACAGTGATACAGGGGCCCGATTTACAAAGAATCTTACGATGTGTTATATGATAGTCGTAAAATCGTCACAAATCTGTCGTAAATCGATCATAAATCATCAAGTTACGACGTCGCACGATAATGTTATGATTGTCGTAAGTTAATTTACAAACACATATCTTATGACATCGT
>Ga0209339_1001223_pt1 | contig 10745 bp, 7 predicted proteins | sample OlaalgELextract3_FD_187376 | JGI IMG/M metagenome (GOLD analysis project Ga0209339, IMG submission 187376) | Olavius algarvensis symbiont microbial communities from Tuscany, Italy - Type A ELBA extract 3 (SPAdes) (version 2) | ecosystem: Host-associated > Annelida > Digestive system >...
AGGGGGTTCCAAGTACAGAAATGGACTAGTTACACCCGACTTCTATATAGTGGTCCATTGTAACTATGGCTCTATCTGGCTCCGTTTTCGAGATATGACACGTGACAGACAGACAGACATCCGCACCGTTTCATGATATGGCCACACGTAGTGGGCCACATAATAATATGAAGTAGGTACACTGGCCGTTGATGGGTGGACTGTTACATTTGGTACAGCGAGGAGGGAACTGGGCGGGGCCGCAGCCCGCACAGGCTCCACTCGCTGTACCAAATGTAACAGCCCACCAATCAACGGCCAGTGTACCAATCACCGTATTGCTACATAATGATCCGTTGCTGTGCGGTTTTAACGTACCAATTAAAGGGTTAATACGTACGTACGACGCAGTTTACCTGATGATATTGAAGAGCTCACATTTGGGCGTACCACCGGCATTCAGCTCGAGACGGTAGCGCAGGAGCTAGATCGATGTCTGACGACAGCGACGTCTGCGGCTGCAACAGTGTCACCCGCCTCCGCACTCCCCAGTCAGCTCGGCTCATCTTATTCGATGCATTAGAGTGGACTGCCGTAGCCTGATGCCTGGTGCAGCTGCAGCTGAAGCTGTTGGGATGCGGGTATGAAAAAAACAAGCTAAGTAATTGAGTAAGTAAAAGACAATTTGTATAGCGCGATTATGTAATAAAACCGCTAATGCGCTAACGAATCGCGATATCAGGTACAGGTACGTTTTCAGATTCCGTCGAAATTGTTCAGAAGCGACAGCCGGATTGCGCAGATTGCCAGCCAATGAGTTCAAGACTGTTGAACCCGCGACGGAAAAAGCATGGGTTCCAAAGGTGCTGCGGCCAAAGAACAGTCAGTTCGTGGCGACTGGCGGAACCCTGATCTATAGGATACAGAAGTCACTGAATTCATTTAAGAATTATACATAAACTGTAGCTAACGAAGGCATACTTGACAATATAGACCATAAATTAAACATTTAAACATAGCTACATTCCAGTATTTACTTACGTTAGCGCAGCAGTGTGTAGTTGTGTAGTGGTAGAGTATCGTAACGGAGAGGTTGCGGGTTCGACTCACACCCGGTCCACTGTAAGCAACCTTAAGCCAGTTGCTAACCTACTGTGTGCTCAGGCTAACTCAGCCTCCTACCCTCAGCAGGACGGGAAATGAGTAGTAGCTACGGCTACGTGATGAAGGCCGGCTGATTGAGGCGATGATGTGTCTGCTAGCTGCACCGTGGGTCCAATTGTCCGTTAGCGCGGCCACATAATGCGCTGCGGCACCATTGGCTCATGCTAATCAGCTGCCACTTTAAGCGCTGCTGGTCACGAGTCTAACTCATGTAAGTGACGCTATAGCAAGTGTCCAGAGTCCAAACTTTTACGTATAAATGTGCTAAAACGATTTAAATAGGTATTGCACTTTCTAATAAGGAATGAAACTCGTGCATACGTTAAGGATTGCCTCCGTCGTTTGTCTGTTTTTACATATACGTGTTTCTGACTTAAAAACGAAAATTCTTAAACTTCAAAGTTGGCAGAATGTTTCCTTATGATACGCGTAACCTAAACCGGTAGTGAAAATTTTGAGGTCAAAATGTCAAAGACCAAGCTCATACGGTCACGTAACGCTGACTTTACCGGCTGGACGGCAGTGCGACGCTGCCGGTCTAGCATGGCACTTAACGCCGCCGCATGCGTGGTCTTCGCTCGGAAGTACGACCATGTGACGCTACTTTTGTACGAGCTGCACTAGTTTCAGATGCAGCAGCGGATCGAGTACAAACTACCTGTGCTCAACTAGCGCGGCTGTCTGCGCGGCTTAGCATCGTCGTACATCGCCGAAGGTCTTCGCCGAGCGGCCGACGTCAACGCACGAATCACGAGTCACGATGGCGCCTGCGGTCGACGTTGACGTCCACGCTCACTGATGTCCCGGCGACGTGTCTTTCCACCGTTGGCGATCGTGCAGTACATGTGGCCGCTTCGGGCCTGCAACAGTTTACCAGCTGAGACCACGCTGTCATCATCAGCGTCATCTCAAGACTGTATTGCCGAAGCTACTTTGTAGCTTCATTCGTGCTTGACAACTTGCGCGCGCGATCTTTTTTCCGGTAGCCGTTTGAACGTTCGACACGCGATCGTTCGTCGAACGTTCGAAAACGAACAGGGGCGGCGCCACGGTTTTGAAAGTGGGAGGGGGGACAATTTTGCGAGCGGAGGGAGCAAAAAAATTTTTTGACCCCCCCCCCACTTTTTGGCCAGTGGGGGGACAAAATATTGCTTAGATAGCTAAGTCAGCCTATTCCTTTGTTTGATTTGTAGCTGACTGACACTGATGCTGATATTTTCTGTTGTTAACTTTGTGGTTATCTTCGTTACCTTGGACGGGCGATATTGCTGTTATTTCGCTGTCTACTGGCCGCCAGTCGGAAAATAGTTGACGGCGTGATGCGCCACACGCCAGGATAAAGACGACACAGCGTTGACGTTAGTGTAAAGGCGTGATAAGAGCAATATTGTGATATATGAAGTATTCCCAAATTATTTCCCCCCGTCCGCCTTTGCCTCGAAAAGTGGGGGGTCATGACCCCTTTAGCTCCTATGGGAGCGCCGCCCCTGAAAACGAACGTTCGTTGTCGATCGCTTGACGAACGATCGCGCGCCATATTTTCCGTAGCCGTTTGAACGTTCGACTTATGATCATCTAATGATCAATTTATGATTACGATCGATCTGGCACGTTCGATCGTCGATCGTTCTATGATCGATCATGTTCTGGGTGGGTATACTACTAACTAGATTTCATGTTCTACTTAGACTTAACTCTACATCATCATCATCATCAACTACTTACGTCGAACGTTTGCAAATGATAGTTTTCTACACTGATCTCCAATATACAGTGTACTGCTGATTCGTTTCACGCGTTTATACCGTATTTTACGGCGATTAAAGTCATATATTCGACCTTGAAAATGGTTCGCTGGCGTACCGGAGGTCCGGAAGCCGGTAAAGGCTGTATGCGATTGGCGTGATGTTGAATGCGGACAGCATCATTCACGGACTCAGTACCACAACTCAACTCACATACAGCAATTTGAACTTGAACATCTGTGACGACCTGCATCTATGCGAGACAAACGCTGTAGAGGCGGACTGACTGCGGATCTAAATTTTACCACTTAAATCTGCTGCTTATGCATGTGGGTCTGTTTTTTGGAGGCTGATTTAGTCGTACTTGTCACTTTGGTCAGCTTATGCATTTCTTTTATTAGATTTACAGCTACCTGGAGCATTGGTGTCTGTCAGCTTTACCGAAGTAATAAAACTGTCCGTCTCATCCGCATATAAAAAGTAAGAAAATAATAGAAGAAACTTATTAAGCGCCATGGAGGCTGAAGCTGGTTCACTAGTGCACGACGGCGGAGACATATCGTCTCGGCCGTCCTTATGGCCGACTTGTTACTTCGGCCAAAATATGGAGTATAGCTCCCTGAGCTAGGCTACTCCACACGTTTATTATATTTCAATCTCTCAATCGACTCATTCGACCTTTCTCCATCGTTCGTTCTGCCAGCTACGTACAGCTAAAACAGCTACTCGTCGGCGTCTGGCTTCTCATTGGTCGAAGCTGCTGACAGATTTCCAACTTTGGTTCACGTAGGCCTACCGAGTATTCGTAATAGCGACGCAGACAGCTGATACGAAGTTTTTTATGCCGCAATGCGGTACTGCGCAGTCCCGAACTAGCGCAACAGAACAGTACCACGTCGGTCCGTCCGTCTATCTGTCCGTCGACAACTCATAAACTTTAGACCAAGAGACCGTGGCGTGTATAATTTATTCCCTTATTCCTAACAACAATACACCGAATAGATTATAGGCCTACTACACTGTGGGCATAAAAACGTGTCTGCAAACTTTTGTCAATAACTCTAGCAAATCTTAACCGATTTTGATAAATTTTGTACTCCTATGACTGGAAATAAATTTGTAACAAAATGCATTCATTTACTTACTTATTTTAACAGCGTTTTATAACGACGCCATAAAAACGTCGTTGTTTACTGACGACTACTGACGTCTTATCACCGTGTGGTGTAAACTGGAACAGCGTGCTGTAGATGACGCCACTGATCAGTGATGATGTCGTCTGTTAGCCTGTGTTGACGCTGAAGGCGGACATTCTGAACATAATTTAGGCCTATAAACTTCTTGTGAGGAATTTGCGTCGGCATTTTAATGTTTCAATGTAAACGTTTTAATGCTTACGTGATAACAGCGTTGTTTTCTGATTTTGCAAGGTAATGTGCTTACACACGCAAGGTGAAGTGAGACATTTTGGTATGCTGAGATGCGTTATTCATTCCTGGTTAATTTATGCAAAATTATCGAAATCGGTGAATATTTGCAAAAATCGTTGCAAAAAGTTTACGGCCACGTTTTCCCACGGTGTATATTTGCTTCGGATGCATTATATTGCTGCAGTGCTGTGGAAGTAGCACTAGCACTCGTGCGTCTTAGAAATATCTAAACAAGATTTCGGGTTTGCTATTCATTATGTTGAGTAGGCTTATTTTTATGTCACTTTTTGTGTATTTGTATTTTATTGTCTGTCTTTCTGTCGCTATTGTTTCGCGATAAATTAAAATTCGTGTAGGTCTAGGCCTATATGCCTACAGTGTGTTCACAAAACATACCATTTTGGTTTTTGAACAACTCTTACAAAAAATTAATGAATTTGGATGACAGTTTCAGACAATTTGACCCAGGGAAGGCTGCTTGGATGTAATAAATCGTGTCTTGTGAAATATTGCTTATTAATAGCACTGTAAAGTTTACGTTAGTAAAAGTGCTGTTGCAACAGTAGGATAAGCTACACATTTCACTGAATGGTTGTGCTTGAGCAAAAAGTGAAGCGAAGCACTTGCTCGAGATGTTTCCTGGCAGAAGTTGAAATCTTAATTGGCTAAAGACACTCAAGAAAATCAGTGTCGGATCTTCAACTTTGTCGATCTATGCACGCAGTCGTCTGGGCGGCGACGCGGACGTAGGTCAACGTTGTCACTGCTGTCATTTTCTCCGATTGGTATTTTTAACACATCAAAATTCCGTCCTCTGCCAGGAAACGTCTTAAACAAGCGTTCTACTCCATAATTTTCACTCATTCATAACCATTTAATGACATGTTAATCTTCGACGTCAAAACCCGTAGCTGCAACATTCATACTACATTGCTCTTGGCAAAGAACATTTAACAAATAAACAGGTTATTTTTTAGATGCGCGAAAGCGCCATTCTCTCGCCTACGTTGTCTGAAATTTTCGTTCAAATTCATTAATTTTTTTAGGAGTTATTCGAGAAAATAAGGGGAGTGTTTTTGGTGAACACAATGTATGTTTGACTAAAGGCGCCAATGAAGCTAAGGAACGACGGATATCCATTGTTAAATCATACTGAACGGAATATAATCAACACTGGAGAATGTCCGTACAGTCGTGTCAGTGTACGTGTATACAAAATTAGTAGTTAACATTAACAACAACATGCGACTACATAGTGCTACGTCAACCTTTGTAACGGTAACGGTAACCAATCAACTTAACGAACATAAGACGAAAAATCTGCTATGTAGATCTCAACTATTAGAAAAGTTTAGATTACTAATAAAAACGGTAATACAACTGACCATATATGTATATTATATCTAGTAGCAAGCCACAAGTTACTCGTTAATTTTCTATAGAGTAGTTATATCATATTGCAACAAGAAGCTCATCGGTCGCAGAAAAACCGCGCGTATAGCTTCGTGTCGTCATGGAAATGCTCAGGTCTGCTAGAAGTCGGTCAAGATCACGTTACGGCGTTGAAAGTCCGCTACACATTGTCACTTGTTTACAAATAAAACGTATACACGACAACTGCAGCTCACCTCACGTACAGAGTCCTATTAGTCCGTAATTGTACACTAGGCGACATATGCTGCATTTTTCGAAATATTGCACTTAGGACGTCTACATTCATCGAACTGGCTCTACGCTGTGTTCAGAAAAAAACACCCACTTTCGTTTTATTGTATAACTCTTAGAAGCGTTTTTAAATAAACACCGATGATGGATGGAAGTATCAACCCATTTAAGTCAAAACGTCAGACAGTATAACTGATGGAATGATGCATCTACAAATCAGAAAATACTTTGTTCGTTAAATATTCTTTGTTAGCAGCGATATAATCATGACGTTAGTAAAATGCCGTTACAGCAATAAGATTTACCATTGAAGATCAATATTTAATCAAATACTCGTCAATAAATAAAAAAAATATGAAGCAAATCGCTTTCTTAAGATGTTTCCTGACAGATGATAAAGTTTTAATTGGTTAAAACATTTAAAGGAGAAAATGACAGCAGTGGCAGCATCGACTCTTGTTCGGGTTGTGGTCGACCACACAATGCCCAGCACACTACAAAGATCAAATGAATTAAAGATCTCGCACTGATATTTTGATCAGTGTCTTTAGCCCATCAAGACTTCATCTTCTGTCAAAAACATTTTGTGCAAGCGTTTTTCTACATGATTTTTCATTCACATCCATTTAATGAGATGTTTATCGTCAGTTGTAAAATGTAAATGTCATTGCTGTAATGGCACTTTTACTGACGTACTGTTTACGTTGCTGCAAGAAAAGAATATTTAGCAAGAATATAAGTTATTTTTACGCTGTTAAAACAGCATTTTATTAGCTATTTTGTCTTAAATTTTCATTCAAATTAGTTACTTTTTCTAAGAGTTATGCAAGAAAACAAAAGCAGGTTTTTTTCTCGACAGTGTAGAACGTTACAGTTCACCGACAATCATATTAGTGCTTAGTGACGGATAAAAACTGCCATAACACAGCTCTGCATAGCGACACATGGTTTTAAGAAAGTCGTGAAAACCTTTTCAGATTTTGTTTTTCTTCTCGTCAACTCGGCAGGTTTTACATAATAATAGCGGTTGTGAAAAATGTCATACTGTTGTCTCATCCCTTCAATCGCATCATCATCATCATCATCATCGTCCACATGCAAGAAACATTCAACGTTTGAAGGCAGTAAATTAAGTAGAAGCAAGAAGTGACAAAGATAAGACCAAAATCACGAGAGTGAACAGAGTTCACAAGAGTTACATTGGGAAATGGTTCTGTTGATGAAGTTGCAAAGAGTTGACATACATTGGAAATGTAGTAAGTACCGCAGGAGTCACTGGCCAGAATGCTGAGGAAATACTGGGCAAAAAGTCAGGTCAACTTTTAGGGCATGGATAAATTACGGAAATTGAAGGTTATCGAAAGGGAAGGCCACGAATGAAAAGAAATTCAACTCCAGTGCGAGAGCAGTCTTCGCCGCCTCCATGCATCTGAATCCGGAATAGTTAAACAGAGAACGATAGCCAGTTTTATATGTACAAATGGCGGCAGTGAAGTCAGACTCATGTAAGGCGGTTATATAACCGATGTATAGTTAAGTCACATTCGGGTGAAATTAAAAAGTAGTGCTATAACCGTAAGGAAACGAAACTTCTCTAAACTTGACAATGACTAGTGTTGAAGAGATTCATTCAGTTGGTACAATCAATAACGTAGAAACTTCTTACTTTACACAACTGAAATATGTTACCTAATGACAACGTTTCGATGTCCGACAGACATCTTGATCACGTCTTGACTGTTTACAGCTGGATGGAGCACGTGACCTGGAAATCACCTGGTCCCATGTGTGCATGGCTGAGTTGGTAGGATCCTGCATCCCGATTCATGCACATCAGTGTCTTCTTGATCCAAAGTGCCTCTTTTATCCATCTGGTCTATCGCTGTGCCTCTCTGTCGACCAGTTTTGCCTTGTCCCAATCATATTTTCAGTTGTGTAAAGTAAGAAGTTTCTACGTTATTGACAATGACTATAAAACGTTGACAAACAATGATCAACAATGTTAATCTTACGGTCGCAATCCTTCCATACACGGTACACGGCTTTGCCGGGGCACAATGTATACAATTAACTTAAATACAACAATTGCAGGCTGAAGCCTGTATGCCACTATTAACCCTTTAAGTGACATAATATAACGTCCACAGCAAAAGACATTACGTAACACTACGATACACTGGCGGTTGTGTTGTACGATAAAGCATCGCCGAGCGATGGGCACCCACAGAGTGTTGTAGCCATGATATGCCTGCATGCGTAGCTATTAGCATAATATAATCCTTATAAAACAGACACTTGAATCACTATTGTTTCTTTGAAATACTGAAAAAGGTTTAATCAAATGGTTTTGAGAAACCACTTGAAAAGTCGGTACCAGACGGCTGGTTTACATGGTGGCTGAAAAAGTGAGGCTGTTTTCTGATCGTTCACTTCTTCAAAATACTTAAATTAATTTACATGACTTCTGTTAATTAACAAGTAGCCATGCTGTGGCAGAGAGGCCGCGCGATGCTTCGTGTCTGTCAGTAGTTAGCTTCAATAGTACAATACGTCGAGCGCAATCCTATTATTAGCCGTACTTCCGCTTCAGATTTACCGCTGCGTACGTAGCCCTAAATTAAATTCTGTTCTGTTCTGTTCGGCGTATTTACTGATGCGTATCTGATAACACCAGTTGCTGATCTGCCATCACGAGCGTCGCTGCGCACAGCCCAAAGAGGCGACCTGATCGTCCCGCGGAGTAATCGAAAGTTCGGTGAAAGAGCTTTCGCTGTCGCTGCGCCACGTGTGTGGAACACTCTACCAACTGACCTCAAATCGCAACGGTCGACAACTTCCTTCAAGCGTAGTCTGAAAACTGTTTTGTTCAACCGGGCTTTTTCTTCCGAAACTGCGTAATTGTCCGTGTTAATGCGCTTCCGGTCTTTCCAGTAGGTAGCGCAATACAAATACCTATGTTACTGTTACTGTTACTGTTACTGGAAGAGCGCAGAGCCCGAGGTGGTGCGTGGGTCTGTACCAGCTCACTGAGATACGTTGGAGTGGCTGTGGTCCGGGTGTGTAAATGATGACAAAATGCATCAAATACAATATGAAAATAATAGAAATGTCAGTAACATTGCTTATATAACATAGGATCGTCGTCGAACAATAAATTTACTGTCATACAGTTTAGAGAGTTTAGGTAAAAGTTGTCTAATGACGTCTAGGTCTAAAGTCATAATACACAACTGTTTTGTTTATGAGGAGATCGGCTAAGACATGATTAGGATTTGCAATAATTTGTTTGAAGTGGTAGCATATTCTGTAACAGCCGATACTCAGTGGTTGGTCTGATGTAGTCTCAGCTGGTTTTATCAGGTACAAAGTATGTCATTGTTGTCTTCTATTATACTGCGGAACAGAGTCAGTTACAACTGTGATGTGAGCGATACTAGTGTAAGTTAATATGCCGTTGTGCTATGGGAGTGCTTTCGGGAACAATTGTGTCACTGCCATGTGGCTGACTGGTGGTGAAGTAAAGTAAATGTAATTTGTATACCGCATCGTCGCAAACACGCCTCCCGTACGTCGGCGTTGATCTCCGCTAGCTAGTCTATTCAGCCAGGCATTCAGCAAACACTGCAAGACCACGGATATCGGCTAGTGTATCACGCGATATGCCTGTTTACTCCCCTAGTTTTCGCCAGGTACTCATTCCAGCCTAACCACAGAGGCCAGTGTAATATTTTTCTGATTTCATTTATTTGTTATGTGTGCAGTGAGGTGTACTTCAAAGCGTCGGGACATCATAAGCACATTGCCATCCGTGACGTGAAGGCGAACAGCATTGGCCGTCTCGTCTGTGTTAAAGGCATAGTCACACGTGCAACCGAAGTGAAACCGCTGCTGCAAGTTGCGACTTATACATGCGACCAGTGTGGAGCAGAGACCTACCAGCCGGTACGCTTTCAAATAGAACCACAATTATTGTTTATCGGCCGTGTATCTGGGACAGTGTGAGTGAGCCGGCACCGGAACTGTCAGACACGTTACTCAGTGACCACTTGTCTGGAAAACCTGGAAATGTCAGGGATTTTGACAGCTGTCAGGAAATGTCGGGGATTTTACTAGAAGTCAGGGAAGTGTCAGGGAAAAATCTTGTCAGGGAAAAGTTGCCTAAACTGTTTATTGTTAGCTGCATATTTGCATCCATTCTTGACTTCGATGAACTTGTGTAAAATATCATTTTGGTTTCAGATCATGCACTGTTGCATTCCTACCCCCACCACTGACAATAGCACTAGTACTGGCATGATATGAGTAACACTTAACATGGGCATGAGTGCCGCAAACCATCAAAGAAATGTCAGGACAGTGGTCACCCTGACTAAGGTTTTTAAATATATATTTTTCTGGAAAGTAAAACTGTGCTATAAATCCAGTAACGTAATTTTCAATGGCGATATATGGACTCAGGCGTAGTCGTCTGTATATGAATAAAATACAAAACATGTAAACTACATGACATGAATTACATGACATCTCAGATCGACTTCTAGTTCCAGCTGTGTGAGCTTTCCGTAAGTATTTACATACTTGATATAGCAGAACTTGTCCAGTTGTGCCTTGATTATGTTAACAGTAGGCAGGGTGACCACTTGACCACTTGTCTGGAAAACCTGGAAATGTCGAGATTTTTGCAGCTGTCAGCGAAATGTCAGGGATTAACTAAAAGTCAGGGAAGTGTCAGGGAAAAAATCTTGTCAGGGGAAAGTTGCAT
>Ga0209339_1001224_pt1 | contig 10738 bp, 14 predicted proteins | sample OlaalgELextract3_FD_187376 | JGI IMG/M metagenome (GOLD analysis project Ga0209339, IMG submission 187376) | Olavius algarvensis symbiont microbial communities from Tuscany, Italy - Type A ELBA extract 3 (SPAdes) (version 2) | ecosystem: Host-associated > Annelida > Digestive system >...
TTAGGGAACTAGGCCTATAAAAGGAGTGATTTTAGTAGTACTTATATCAAAAAAAGTCAAGTAGTATTTTATCTTATCATGCTGATATAATGAGAATTTTTACGTTTATGCGTCCACTCTATAAAAGGAGTGATTTTAGTAGTACTTATATCAAAAAAAGTCAAGTAGTATTTTATCTTATCATGCTGATATAATGAGAATTTTTACGTTTATGCGTCCACTCTATAAATACAACTTGCATAACAAAACTAATTCAGCCGACGCAAAAAGCCGCGCTGCTGATTAGCAGCGTTATGCCCGAAGATATAGCATGAATATTCTGGGAATCGAAATAGAAAAATTGAAGTTTATAGCTATGGATCAATTTAGCTTAAATTGGAGGTTTACTGATCCTAAGTGTAATCAATTGCCGACTTCAGATCTTGAGAAAATTCAACCTTTGGCTGATGAAATATCAGAACAATTGTCTAAAGTCCTATCGCCTATCGTTTCTAACTCAAGCCTTATAGAATGTGATGATTCATACCGAACAGATTTGGCCATAGTGAATTCCAAATTTAGTCAAAGAATGGCTATTTGAAAAAGTAAAAGAAAGCGACCAAAATGTATACCTTTATTGGTATTTTGGTCACTTTTCGGTTACAACGACTTGGAACACATTCGTTAAATATTGGGACGATTTTTGTTACCCATCATCGGACGATGTATTTATTTTTCCCGCTAATGCTGATTGGATGCTTTTTTATTGTCACGAAGAGGTATTCGAATTTTCGAACACCAAAATTGCATATCGGGATAGGGAGGAGTCTCACAACTCTCCCCTCCCACACCACGCAGCATACGGGTCCGAACTGCGCGGTTCGGCTGATCAGGCAAGTTCAGCTCCAGGGGAACGAAAGCCCAAGTGAAGCGAAGTGTTTGTCCGGTAAGGCGATATTCACCCACTTGACTTTGCTCATCCGCCACGGGCCTTTACGAGCACAGCCGGTGGTAAGCGCAAAGTTTCGTGAGATACCCCGTTTCAGGAGTTCCCGCACACGGGTTTTGCGGTTTTTCCATTGCTTCCAGACTAACGCCCGAAGTCGACGCCTGATCCAATGAGGCAATGGACGTAGCCGGTTGACCGATTCGGTCAAGCGGTAATAGTTCCACCAACCGCCGATGAACTGTTTCAGTTCACCAATCACCTGGAACAGGCTGCGCCCGCGGCGGCGGGCGGTAATTTCCCGCACGCGCTGTTTAAAGCGTTTGATCGTTTTCCAGTGGAGCCGGATCTTGGGATTTTTGCGTGAGTTCGTCAGGCAAAATCCCAGGTACTTACGGTCCCACGGGCGACCCACGGCGCTCTTTTCCCGGTTTACCTTCAGCCCCGCTTTCAGCGGGGCTGACACTTTGCATTAGTCGGTCTCCTGCCCGCTTGCTTCTGACAAAAATGACACAGTCGTCGGCATACCGGACAAAGCATAGTCCACGCTTCTCAAGCTCCTTATCAAGTTCGTCCAGAACGATATTGGATAAAATCGGCGAAAGTGGCCCACCCTTATTCTTGATCACACGCTTGATGGCGCGTTTGATGTTGTTCCGCTCACAGATCGCCTCCATGAGTCACGCCTCCGGCGGGATCGGGCTTTCGGGTAGACGCAACGCAAAGAGATCTTTCCCGCCTGCGGCGGGACTGCAATGATCTCATTAGAAGCGCATCCTAATCGCCACTCTCATTTACCCCTGCCATTCGGCAGGCGGCACCGTTTGGGCCTTAACCAGGGTGAGGCCTCCGCGTCTATTTCACCGCAGCTCGTTTCCGCTGGCTTAATATGCCCGCTGCTGACTCCCGTTACGTGATGGGCTCGCCTTGCGGTCCGCTCACTCGATTGTCAGTCTGCTGTTGCATGCCTATCTTTGTGTTCCCTACCCCCTTGCGGAGTTGGGCTCGGCGGTGGTCAGGACGCGATGGCCCACCGACGCCGGGGTTTTGGTCAACCGGTTCTCCCTGGTAGTCCGGTTATATTTTTTCAGTAGTACCAACTTTCGAGACGCAACGGGTCTCTCCCGCTGAAACGGGGCTACTTTCAGTCCTGCCTCGGCGGGATCAGATATACGGAGTACGTCACGACGGATAGAGGACTTTGTCCCTTGTGGGGGCGTAGCCTCCGGCGAAGACCCATGTGTTGTCCGCCGGAGGCGGATCCCGACCATACCCCGCCTCATCTGCCTGCCCTCCACCTCTCGGTACGGGGCAATGCGTGCGCTTGCGTCCCGCTGTTTTTTAGCGGGATTCGTCGACCCACGCCTTTGCCTCCAGCTTCCTTCAGGCGCACATTGCTGTACCACCCTTGCCTTCGGCTCCCCTTCGCCTCCGTCTGGCTGGGTCTGGACTTTGCCTGATATGCGTGTCATAATATCAGACATCACCATCTAGCAGCCGGGCGGTGCCCGGCACACAACCAACCAGTGGAGCAGACGGCGTGAAGACCGCGGTTTTGCGTTAAAGGCCGTGCAAAATTGAATTTCATCTGGGCCGCTGCTCACGCTCACGAGCCATCATAAAGGAAACCGAATGGATTTGAATCTGCCAATGCATCTTGCAGATGGTTATAAAAGCAAGAGCCAAATTGCTAGAGTAACCACAGAAGCATGGGTTCTTCAAAATGTTTCTTGCCCTAATTGTGATTTGCCCTTGAATGAGTATCCTGCAAATCAAAAGAGCAAGGATGTGTTTTGCAATCTGTGCGATTCAGAATTTCAGATTAAAAGTAGCAAGAAAAGGTTTTCAGAAAAAATAACAGGGGCCGAGTACAATACTACGCTGAACAGCGTGAGGAATGGTAATCATCCGTCGCTAATGCTTTTGTTTTATGATGAAAATTCAATGAGGGTTGTCGATTTTGAAATCATCCATTATTCTTTTTTAAAGGAAAATTGCATCATCCCACGAAAACCACTCTCACCTTCGGCTAAACGTAGAGGATGGCAAGGATGTTTGATCTCTATTTGTGATGTGCCAAAAATTGCAAGAATTTTTATTGTGAAAGATGGCTCTATAAATAATACGGAAAAAGCCATCGAAAAATGGAAAGCATCAAATACAGCCACTCGTTATTCCATTGAAAGTAGAGGTTGGTTGTCGGATGTACTTTCGATTATTGACAAACAATCAAGTACTTTTGATTTGGACGATTTATATGCATATGAAAATCATTTTATAAAACTGCATCCAAGCAACAATAATATTCAGGCAAAAATAAGGCAACAACTACAAATTATTAGAGACATGGGTATGCTCGAATTTATTGAGCGAGGAAAGTATAGAAAAATCGGTGTACTATTGAATGGCTAACCATGCCAGTGCACCTGACGCCAGACGCCGAGTCGATTAAAAAAAATGGTGGTTATAGAGACTGATAACACAATTAAAAGAAATAATTGAATCACTCTGGCGCAGGTGACCGGCCGACTTTATCCTGGTGAGTAGGTACTACAAAGATTGGCTGTTTTGACCTGAAGTGATAGCGTTTTGGGCAGCATGCACCAAAAACGAGGAACGGGACATACCTCTTTTTTTAGCAACATAATCGATTTTACGGAGCATGTCTTCCGGCACAGTTATATTAACGCGCACAGATCGAGGTTTTACTTCAGATACGGATACTACTAGTATGGCTGCGGCATCCGAATAGTCAGGATCATCCACGATGTTCTCAAGCTTTGAAGGTGCTGGTATATTATCACCATCTTCAAGCATACCTTTAATATGCAGGGTGAGAGCATCGTGGGCCATATCCTTGGCTTCATCGATTGTACTGCCGGCGGTTATACACCCCGGAAAATCGGGAAAGGAAACGCCGAAATCACTTTTCGGATCTTTATGAACGACAGCAATATAATTCGCCATGTTGGTCACCTATTTGAACTTAATTCCAGATTGGCGCTCAATGCTTTTAAGTGTGCCAATTGGTATATCTTTTTTGGGGTGCGGGACGGTAACCCGACCTTTTTTCGATGGATGCCGGAATTGAATGTGTGAACCGGACTGATCGGCTTTATACCAACCATCATTTTCAAGTATTTTGATAATCGTCCGGCTATTCATGTGTGTATTTATACACATCGTTGGCAGGTTTGTCAATTACATTTTGGAATTAATGGATAACAAGGCGCATGCACTCTGACACCCAAAGCGATGCCGTTTTCAATTTTTTTGGTTAATCCGAAAAATGTGATCTTTACAAGTCCCTCGTAGCTTTGGGTGCAGGTGATGCGCGGACGTTAGCGCGATGATAAAATACGAAGATTTAGATCAATATATCGAGCCTTTTCTTATAAAATATGGTCTGCACGTCTATAAAATATCTGCACATGACACTTCTATCAGATCGATTGATGTGGTTGATGATTCTGGAGATGTCTACCAAATAAATATTACAATAAACGAGAATAATATTTCCATCGGTATATGGGATAAGAAAGTAGATGGCAAAGGTAAGACTTCTAATTGTAAGATCTCATCCTTTGAAAATAAATTAACAAAGGCATACGAAAAAATTGAAGACTGGATAACAAGCTCAGGAAAATCACGAACACCTGTGTAGGAAAGTCGCTAACCCATAAGGATTGAGACGACCTGTAAGGTCGTAATCAATCCATTGTTCAAGAAGCCCGGTTTAGATGAAATATTTTGTATAAGGGTATTGCTTCGATGATCTGAGAAGTTGCGGCTGCCCGGAGAAGCTAAAATTGCGAGCAGCCGACAATGGAAGTGTTTATTTTCGAAAATAAGCTCAGCTTTATTCGAAAATGGTATTGCTAATTGAGGTCAAAATCTGAGTCAATACGCAGCTATCCTGTGCGGTTTTGATCGCAGATCGGCAACCGGTCAAATTTGAGAAAAAAACACAATTAAGGTTTACAACTTATCTGTTACCCGGGCCGCGCGATTGCGCAGCGAAACGGCAGCAGAGAAGAGCGCAATACAAGAGTGGCGCTGCAACTTTTACAAATCATCGGTTCAGGTGATTTGAGCACCGTTTTGGGTGCCGTAATTTCAAAGCCGAAAGCCAGTTCAATTAAAGCCTCGATCTTTTCTAATGGGACGGAGCACGCCGGGTGCAAAAAGCCGTAATAACGAAGCTTCATAAAACCGGTAGGCAGCACATGCTGCAGGAATCGGCGCATAAATTCCATGACATCCACAGCCATGGTTCGCCAGCGGTTGGATTTAGGTTTACGGTATTTGAAAAAGACCTGTCGGTTTTCGACCTTTATGATGCGGCTGTTTGAGATGGCGACTTTAAAGACATAGGCCGCCAGATATTTGATACTGTGCTCGCTGGTCGGGATGGCCTTAGAGTTAACGATCCAGTCCTGATTCCAGACCTCGGCCGGGATCTGATGATAAAGCTTGGAGTTTTTCATCAGGTCACGGAATTTGGCCTTGAAGATTTTAGACAAGGCTTTGACCGGCAGAAAGAAGTCGATTCTGGAGCAATGCCAGTTGCCGTCGGATTTGGAAAAAGCCCCACCGGCAACGACATAGTGGATGTGTGGATGATATGGCATTTGTCGTCCCCAGGTGTGCAGAACGCCGAAGAAGCCAGGCATATCAGCGCCGATGTATTTTGGATCTGCGGCCAGCTTTTTTATGCGTTTTTCAAAATTCAATTGTTTCAATACCCGGCGCAAAGCTCCCTGAACCGAGCCTTTATTCATTGGAGTGGTAGCCAGGGGTCCTTCTTGACCACTGTGACCCAAACGAGGGAAGATCCAAACTGGATTGCGGTGAATCTTCCAGTAGTTTCTCAAGATGTCCAGAGTCGATTCGGGCAGCGGTACGTAGCGATCTTTGGCGCCTTTGCAAAAAATCATTTTATGGAAATCATAGGAAGTTTTTTATTAGTATTGGCGCCCATCTTGTGGGTATATTTTATGTTACATGGTCCATTATCAGGTATATTTTACGGCTCTAAAATCACATCAATATTCTCAGACGCATTTTTGAGTATCTTAGAAATATTAATTCTCGTAATGTATTTTCGTTTTTATTGTTTAATAAAGCTAGAAAAGCATAACAAAGCTAATTCAGCCGACGCAAAAAGCCGCGCGGCTGATTAGCGCTGTTGGGCTAAACATCATTTTAATCGACTTTGAGATTGTGAAGTAAAATTGAAAAGAGGATTAACACTAGGTAAGTATGCGCCATTACACCGTGGACACCAACTGGTTATAGAAACTGGCCTGTCCGAAATGGACGAGATGATTGTCCTCATCTATGACTCACCAGAGACGACACGAGTTCCGCTTGGAATCCGTTCAGGGTGGATTCGTTCTCTGTATCCCACAGTGCAGATAGTCGAAGCGTGGGACGGTCCCACGGAGGTTGGTTATACGCTTGAGTTGATGCGGTCGCACGAGCAATACGTTATCGATACACTCGGTGTGAATAGTGTAACTCACTTTTACTCAAGTGAACCATACGGTGAACACATGAGTAACGCACTCGGTGCGATTAACCGTCAGGTAGATGGAACGCGCAAGCAAGTTCCTATCTCCTCAACACAGGTTCGCAGTGATCCATTTATGTATCGCGAGTATGTGGCGCCCAAAATTTACCGCGACTTGATCACCAACGTTGTCTTCCTCGGCGCGCCTTGCACCGGGAAATCTACACTCTGCAAGCGGTTAGCTGAGGAATTCGATACGCAGTGGATGCCAGAATACGGTCGTCAGTATTGGGAAAGACGTCAGGTCAATCGGCGCCTTAGCCCAAAACAGCTTGTGGAGATTGCGGAGGGTCATATCGAACGAGAAAACTCGTTCCTTGAACAGGCAAACCTTTATCTCTTTACCGATACGAATGCGATCACTACCGCAACGTTCGCGCGCTACTACCACGGCTTTGTAGATCCGCGCTTGTCTGAATCGGCCGACCGCGCGATCACGCGATATGATTTGGTGTTTGTCTGCGACATTGATATACCATATGAGGACACTTGGGATCGGTCCGGTGAGGTGAATCGGTCCGATTTCCAGCGGCAAGTGATCGGTGATCTAAACCAACGCAAAGTGCCTTTCATTGTGCTAAGCGGCACCCTTGAGGAGCGAGTTGCGCGGGTTCGCATCGTTCTAAACCGGTTTAGAAAGTATGTTAACCTGCTCGAACTATTTGAGGGCGCTGCAAGATGAGCTATCTTTTAAAAGTTGATACTATCTTTTTTACTGTCCTGGGATATCCAATGAGCTACATCGAGTTAGTCGGGACTGTGCTCTACTTGTGGTCGGTTTGGCTGATTTCCAGGCGTCATATGCTCACTTGGCCAGTGGGGATCGTTAGCGTACTCCTTTATATGGCCCTTTTCTATCAGATCCAATTGTACTCTGATGCTCTTGAGCAGATCTACTATTTAGGAGCCAGCGCGTACGGATGGTGGTATTGGTCGAGGTCTCTGCAGCAGGAGCACTCGGTTATAGATGTCCGCTTTAGTTCACCCAGGATGGTTTTGTTGTGGCTTTGTGTCACTACAGCACTTTCCGCATCTCTCGGTGGAATCATGAGCCATATTCATATATGGTTTCCGAAGGTTTTTCCAGAGGCCGCATCATATCCTTACCTTGACGCGTTGACGACCATCATGAGCTTCGTAGCGATGTGGTTGATGGTCCGCAAGCACATTGAGAGCTGGCTTTACTGGATCGTGGTCGATGTGATTGGAATATGGCTTTACTTCACAAAGGACGTGAAGTTCATATCGTTATTGTACGTGATGCTCCTTTTCATGGCGATCAGAGGGTTTGTGAACTGGATAAGCGCGAAAGCGAAAGTGCCTGACAACAATGGGCGACAGGGGAAGGGCTCGCCCAACAAAAGCGTGGAACAGACGGCGTGAAGATCGCGGTTTTTCGTAAAGCTCAGTGCAAACTCGAAATTGATTTTAGCCGCTGCTCACGCGGTTAGATGGAAATGAAGGATAGAAATAAGCTCATCATAGAAAATCATAAAGGGGATCGAATTCTTCTTTTTATATTTTCGCCGCTGATTGCAGCGGTCATGGGAGGACTGACACATTTTCTACACGAATGGACACCTGAAGGGCAAGTTGAGAAAGCAGCAAAGATTATCTTATTCGACCTTTTTCTTGCGTTCTTTATTTTTTCGTTTATTTGCTTTTTATGGTCAATTTTCGGCCAAGATAGAATCAACAGACTTCTGTTATTTTCATATACCAAGGTCATTTTGGCTCTACAAATTTTGGGGATTGGCACATTCTTAACATTAGCAGACTATTATATACCCCTGCCAATCGGCAGGCGGCATCCCGCTGCTTTTATTGCGACATATGTCGACCCGCGCTTTTGCCTCCAGCTTCCTTCAGGCGCACATTGCTGTACCACCCTTGCCTTCGGCTACCCTTCGCCTCCGTCTGGCTGGGTCTGGACTTTGCCTGATATGCGTGTCATAATATCGGACAGCACCATGTAGCAGCCGGGCGGTGCCCGGCAAACAACAAAGGCGTGGAGCAGACGACGTCATTGTCACGGTTTTACGTATAGGTCGTGCAGAATCGGTAATCATTCAGGCCGCAGCTCACGCTCAAAGAACCCCGATAAAAAAATCTACAAATGTTTGATGATATAAAAAAGAAGAGAACTGAAAAATTAGCGGACCACGACTTTCATTGTTTGAGTGAGGAAAAATTCGAGGAAGCCATAGAAATTTCAAAGCAATTGGAGGAGCTTCGGTACACCGCCGCGTTCGATATTGGGGCACAAGCCTATTGTGGTTTGGGTGACATGGATAAGGCCATTGAAACGTTAAAAAGGGGGATTGAAATTCAACCGAAATGTTGGCCCAATTTGCAATTACTCGGGAATTATTTGTCCGATATCGGAGAATACGAAGAGGCGGAGTCTAAATATAAACAGGCATTAAAATGTGAAGACGTGTGGGAGGATTCAATTCGTCTGAACCAGGCAATCTTGGCCAATCGAACAGAAAAATACGACAGTGCCCTATATGTCTTAGAGTTAATAAAGGATGATGATTTTCAACTTCATATAGCAGAGATTACTGTAACTGCCTATAAGGGTAAGGGGCTCATAAATGAAGCTATAAAACTTGCTGAAAATACAGTTGAAAAATGGAAAGGCGACGAGGCTAATGGAGATATAGTGGGACGCATAGCCGCATCTTTGGGAAGGATGTGGATTTCTCAAGAAAAATCAAAAACGGATATCCGAGAGTGGGCTTTCAATATGCTTGAATATGATGAAACAAATAGTATGCTCTTGGCCCTTATTCGAGATATAGACGACAAATACTCAGATTCAGCAAAATATTTTAGATTATTCGTTCATTGTATGATCCCTTTCACGCATCCAAGCTATGGCGATGCAATTGGCTACTTTGTAACGTATCATGCAGTAGCAGATACCAAAGATGAGGCACTATTGTTTGCCGGTGAGTTTGAGGATGAAGAGTTTCGAATGAATCTCACCATCGAGGAGTCAGAAATTTTAGAGCTAAGACCCGAATCGCCCAAAGGGGTATATTGGTATGGTGAAAGAGCGTTTTACGAATCAGATCAATAATTGGGGCTACCTGGAGCTCCACCTGACACCAGGGCCATGCGGACCTTGGTGCCAGGTGAGCTTGTCATTAAACCGATAAGGAGGCGCAACTCGAAATGAATGAATCAAAACAGAAAATCGCATTGTTTATAGATGCAGATAATGCACCCGCGAATAAGTTTGAAGACGTTCTGAGCGAAGTTGCAAAGTATGGTGTTGTAACGATTAGGAAGGCTTATGGGAATTGGAAATCACCCACCCTAAAGTCCTGGGAAGAACTTTTACACGAATATGCAATTCAGCCGGTACAGCAATATGACCTCACAAAGGGAAAAAATGCCTCGGATATTGCTCTGGTTATTGATGCAATGGATGTAATGTATACCAAGGATATCGATGTAATGTGTTTTGTTTCATCCGACTGTGATTTTACTCCGATGGTCACAAGGGCCCTGGCTGAAGGAAAGGTTGTTCTTGGATTCGGTGAACGTAAGGCTCCATCGCCATTTGTAAATGCATGCTCCAAGTTTCTATTTTTAGATCAGGAGCCGAAGCAGAATGGTAGTGTGCAAACAAAATCGAAAAATCTTAAATCTGATACCAAACTTATAAATTTACTGCGTCAAGCTATTGAATCTACCGAGGATGATAATGGTTGGGCCGCTCTTGGTCCGGTGGGTTCACATATATCGAATAAAACCTCTTTTGATAGCAGGAATTACGGTTTCAAAAATCTAAGCAGCCTGTTAATGGCAATTGACTTGTTTGAGCTCAAGCGTGGACCAGGAAACTCCTATCTGGTTAGGGACTCGCGAAAGAAAAGATCACCATAACACAAAGATCGTATTTTACTTAGCCAGGCAATTTAATTTGCCATGAAACATTGGAGGAGGCATTATCAAGACTACCTTCAAGATCTCTCCTAAAGTGTTGTTTGCCATCACGGCCCTGGTGGCCGGCCTGCTGGTTTTCGTCTGGCTCCACTGGCGCGGCCAGCGGCAAACAGAGCTCATCGTATTCACGGTACTTACCATTTTGGCGTCGACTCTGTATAGAGTGGACGCATAAACGTAAAAATTCTCATTATATCAGCATGATAAGATAAAATACTACTTGACTTTTTTTGATATAAGTACTACTAAAATCACTCCTTTTATAGGCCTAGTTCCCTAAAACT
>Ga0209339_1001225_pt1 | contig 10728 bp, 5 predicted proteins | sample OlaalgELextract3_FD_187376 | JGI IMG/M metagenome (GOLD analysis project Ga0209339, IMG submission 187376) | Olavius algarvensis symbiont microbial communities from Tuscany, Italy - Type A ELBA extract 3 (SPAdes) (version 2) | ecosystem: Host-associated > Annelida > Digestive system >...
ATTGTTGATTTGAGTTTAACGACTGTTTTACTTATAATACAAAGTTTTATTTTGATCCACAGTGTTGTAAATCTAAAAATATCATAAATTCCGATACTCTGACTTTACCTCCGACATAAACGTCACAATAACTAAGATAGCAGGAGCTGCCGGGCGAAAACCTCGAGCACCAAATGAGAGGTTACAACGAGTAACAGAGCGAAGGTTGGCAGAGGCAGACCGTGGAGTTGTGCTTGGAGTGTGTCATTGGACCAGATTAGCCAGATGTGGGGGTTGCTTTATGGGTCATTGTAGCATCGTGGCGTGGCTCTGCCGTGACTTCCGCCGCTACTGCCCCCCCCCCCCTTTACAACGCAATCATTGGCTGCGAACCTTCTAAAACCTGTTAGAAATGTTTCCATTGCAACGCCACGCATGACAAGAATCAATTGCTCAGCACAGAGCAGTTCTGCGCAGCTACGTAGTCGATGTTCTAGCTGTCCCGTTAAACTAATAATTTGCCGCCGCTTATTGCCAGTGGGCGGGTTGGCCCTGGCGGATACGCGCAGGCAATCTATCAAGTGGTGCAATTTTCAGTGCCTTTGATTTCAAATTCACGATATTATTCAGCGTAAACTCAAAAATGGTACAAGATTGAGCTGTGCTTTGACTGGGAAGACTAATAGGAAGTCATACGTGATTCATCGAATGGTGCTATTTTCAACATTCCTGAATGTTCGTTTATTTTGTTTAATTTGTTGTATTTTATGTTTATGTAACACGAAAATGACACAAGATAGATTTACAGTTACAGTGCAGACTAAGAAGTCGAACGGTGCCATTTTCAATGACCGTGAATGACCCCTAATCTAGATTTCAATGGAATATTCGACGTTGAATATCTCAGAAACGGTACAAGATGGAGAGACAGTTAGGACGCAACATATTCCGGACCTGTTACTATGTGTTGACCATCATTTCACCGACTCTCATAATCATTAGTACCAGTCACATACACTAAAGTGACGTAGCAAAATTGTCAACGACATCGAGCGTCGCGCGGCCTGTCTGTGACAACTGAGCTGCTTGTTTAACATTGTTTTTGTAATATTTTACGGTTATAATATTTTTGTTTGCATGCCACTGGGGAATCGCACCGCGGCATTGTGTGACTGCGAAATATTGTCATCAGTTACATACTTAGCGTGACAGACCAGCAAAAACCGGCTTTTTTGATCGCGGTCGCTGGCGCCTGAACAGTTATGTCGATTCACTGCCCATTAAACGATCACGTCGCCGGTCGGCGGAACGCGCGTCTGGCTGGCTGCATGGCCGGTGACGATCCATCACATGCCGCCGTCGCCAGTACTCAAGTGCTGCCGGTCGCCGCCGCGGTCGTCGCACTTCTTCCGCGTCGATGAGCAACCCGGAGGCGACGACGACGTCGCCTTCTCGGTTGTCACGCAACAAGGTCACGGCAAGGTCAGATGGAGGTCGTGATAAGGTCATAGCAAGTAACACCAAGGTCACAGTTACGGCGGCGTTATCACAAAGCCATGACAAGGTCCTGACAAGGTCATTCATTACACAGTCATGACAAGATCACGGCAAGGTCATGTGAAGGTCGTGATAAGGTCACAGCATTGTCAATGCAAGGTCACGGTTACGGCGGCGTTACAAGGTCATAACAAAGCAAGGTCGTGTCAAGGTCATTACAAACTCATAGCAAGGTCATGCCAAGGTCATTCATTATACAGTCATGACAAGGTCAGGTGAAGGTCGTGATAAGTACACAGCAAGGTAACACCAAGGTCACGGTTATGGCAGCGTTACAATGTCATCGCCAAGCCACGATAAGGTCGTGATAAGGTCATTACAAGTCATAGAAAGGTCACGTCAAGGTCATTCGTTATACAGTCGTGACAAGGTCACGGCAAGGTCAGACGTGCCAGTGCCCGCACTCAGACTTCGACAACGACAATGACAACAGTGAATCGACGGCCGGTTATAGTGTGTTGAGTCTGATCTGACCACATCATTGACTCAGTTGTCAACTGACGATCAGAGGAGAACAAAAGAGGCTACTGCACGTCACGTCGTCGACGACGGATTCGGCGCCTGCATCATTTACACAACGTTCGTCGTGCTCTTTCACCGCGGACTCGGACAGACGAAATCACCGAAAAAGTAAATATCTGTTCTGAACCATCGTTGCCTCGCGATGCTATGCATAAGCGCGGCCTATACCGTCGGGCGGTGTCTGTCCGTCCGTCAAGTTCGTGTATTGTGTCAAAACGACCCGTGGTCATATCTCGAATACTAAGCAAGATAGACCCATAGTTACCATGGAACCGATTAGGAAGTTGGCATTGCTGACTCTGTTGCCGCACTGAGATCCTCCCAGACGCTCCCTGGAGAGATGTTCGGTTTTGAAATGCAAAATATGTGCAAATATCAACACAGCCTCCTGTTCGACTTGGCGTCAGACCACAGCTGTTGTAAACCGAGCACGACCGTCATCTCCCTGCCGGAGTGTGGTCAGCTGTTGTAAACAGCGTGCGACGCTCAGAACCTGTTGTTCACAATCCTCGTCTGTTGTGTTGACGACACCAAAGTCGAACAGGAGGCTTCTTTTTGTGGTGGGAAATTTTTGTTTAATTTTGGCAGCCGAAGGCTGGATTAACTAGATGTGCCCAGAGAGCGCAAACTCCGCCAAGGCCGCTGCGTTGTCGCAGAGAAGCGCGATGGCGCCCTCTGGCGAGTGACAATATATCGTATCAAGCCGTAAGGGAAGTTGAAAAGTGATCGTCGATCCACCTCCGGATTCGGATCAACACCAGAATTTAACCACTTCTAGAGGGTCAGCCCTTGCCCGATGCCTACCGTGTTTAGTTGATATCCGTAAACGCGTTCGTGAGTTACCTGTTCACAGACAGGCAGACAGACAGACAGACAGAGACAGACAGACAGCACGGATCGCACGGTGGAATAATAAAGTTACTACGACAAGCTGGCCGGTTGTGGCTGAGGCTACTAGCTGCAAGGTGAACTGATTGGATGATTGGAACCGGATAATCAGCATGCGTGATGTGAGTACCGTACTGAACGACGCTATAAACGACTACGCTATATAACTGCGTCGAGCGCTGATCGGAGCTCAGGCGCGGCCCGGCCGGGTTTCTGCCTGTCTCCGGGGGACCGTAGATCGCACGCCCGACGGACCGCATCCCCGCTCGATCGCAGCGTCCCGTATATCATAGATCACGTGACACCGGCGCGCATTCGGACGCCGGTTTCCGGTATCAGCATCGCTAGATAGGTAGGTTCACTTTATAGCGCTTTTCCGTGACGCTGATGCAATGCATCATCTCAGAGATGTTCGGTATACGATGCACGTCATACCTACACACTAATAATACCCAGCAGCAGCAGCAGCAGCTGGTACTCATTTTTACCGCGCGACGCGTATGCATAGCGCGGACTATGCCGTCGCAAGATGTCTGTCCGTCTGTCACACGCCGGTATTCTGTCGACACCGCCGAACATATCCTTAATTTGTTTACCATCAGGTAGCCCCACCATTCTGGTTTTTCCGTACCAAACGGGATGGCAATATTCCGACGGGAACCCCCCTTAATGGGGGCGTCGAATGCAAGGGGTATGAAAAAATCACGATTTTCGATATATCGGTTTGTTTTGGAAATGATGCAAGATAGAGCCATAGTTACTATGGAAGGCGAATCGGAAACCGCACCCAAGCTTTCGAATGGTACCATTTTGAATGACCTTGAGTGACCTGTAACCCAGATTTCAAGGTCACGATATTGTTCAACGTCAAATAACTCAAAAGCGGTACAAGATAAAGCTATATTTACAATGACGGACCAATAGAAAGTCGTATATGGTCTATCGAACTGCGCCATTTTCAACGACCTTGAACGACCCCTACCCCTGATTTCAAGGTCATGCCATTAGTTAATGCTGAATATCTCAGAAACGCTACGAGATACAGACATAGTTTCAATGGAATATTAATAGGGACTTACACACGACCTGCTGAAGGGTATCATTTCGAATGAGCTTTAGTGACCTTGAGTGACTTTTCGAAATATTCAACGACACAACGCGTCGCGCGGTTTCTCTGCGACAGCTGAGCGACGTGTATACTAATCGCAAGGGATAGAACGCTGAGTGCCTAAGCAGCCATAACGATTATGGAGCCGATAAATACATTTGTCGGGCCAATGACAGGATATGCATAGGCCTAAGCGGTGTATATCAGTGAATATAATGAACACGCTGAGTGACCACGACGCTGAACTACGTTTGACTAGTGACTTAAGTAAGTAAGTAAGTAAAGTAAGTAAATAGTAGATTTGTATAGCGCATAATCATAACATCTCTAATCTTTTAATGGGCACAGGTAATTATAGTACCGCATCGAATATTATGAAGTTGGTATACGCTGGCCGTTGATGGGTGGGCTGTTGCACTTGGTACAACGAGGAGGGGACTGGCCGGGCCTGCAGCCCGCTGAGGCCACTCCTCGCTGTACCAAATGTAACAGCTCACCCATCATCGGCCAGTGTACCAATCACAGTATCGCTGTATTATGATTCGTTGCTATGCGGCTTTAATGTACCCATTAAAGGGTTAAACTACACTAAAGCCCACTTCGCAATGGGAAACTTAACTAGCAGTTTAACTTAGTTGAGTTTTCCGCTTTAATGGGCACAGGCTTAACTGACAGCCTTCGTTTCTTTCTGTCTTATTTATAAACGATGGAACAATGTTTTATCGGCGGTTTTATTTGTTTGCGTCTTTTTAAATAAAGCGTTTATTGATTGATCTACCGCTACACGCGTTGTAACTATGTCTTTATCTTGTACAGTTTCTGAGATACCGCTTCATGATGTTTACCACGAGTCATTGTTGCTTATAGGTGGCCTAATATTTGTATTGACTCAACGGACGCCGCAGAGTCATTCTGCTTTCGAGCCTGAAATCTAGAAAACCTTTTCACACACACGCACTAAGCTTTATTAACCGTAGAAATCGGTAGCTATATAAAAGAACTAATAAGAGAAAACTTAACTAACAAATTAGTTAATTAAGACGAAGTAGCGTTAAGACTAATTTTATCTAGTTCACTGCGAGCTCTGTTTCTAAATACAGAACACAACGAGTTTCCACTATGACAATACGTCGTTAAAAATTTACTTTATGCTTAGCGACTGTAAGATCTACCGAAGGGCATCATTGAACATCTGCATACAGAATTCGATATCCTCTTTCGATCTAACATTCGACCCAGTGATGCATCAGGCCTCCAGATATAACTTGAGACTCCGGTGAACTTGTTTTTTGACCTCCTGACTCCCGAAGTTGACCGTTTCATACCGGTGCCGCAAAATATCGTGTTCGTGTTCACAACGGACGAACGAAGGAACCGATAGAAAACGTTGTGCCAAGCTAGACCGGTGGAGGCATAGAAAGACGACGTGGGTGTCAGACAAGGCGATCGCAGCGCTAAAGTTTAGCGTCTCTGACTGTCACGTCGCACGTCGCTTTGTGTCGTAACGCTCGCGTGCCAAGTCGTCCTCCGGGGTCGTCCGTGCCGTTCCGACTGTCGTAAATTGAAACGAGCGCAGACTGGCGTAAAACTTCCTCGCAAAAGGAACCAGTTCATCGACGCTATCCGTTGTATAGGAACAAGCACTAAATGGCAATAAAAGTGGGATCTTGCAAATGAAGTCATATCTAGAGACGTGAAGATATCAGATTTTCAAAATCGATAGTGAGTGAGTAGTTTCTTAACGGCAATCAGCACAGAAAGGCTGTTTAGTGCCATATCAAACTCGATATCGAAATCGATAGCATTTTCTCCGATATTTTCACAACTATACAACAGCTAATTAGAAAATAATATTACAATAAATCAATTCTAAAGGAACTACACGCATAGTTCCTGTTCCCATTAGCAGTTCCGAGATGTAAATGTAAATATAAATGTCAATTAATATAGCGCATCGTCGCCATAAATAACGCCTCTAATGCGCTCAAGCAGAGCATAGTTCACGTCTATCAGTTCAGACCAATTTTAATCATGTTACTTACGTTCTTTAGTTCCTCCAAAAAAGGAGTCGTGAAACTATCGTTCGTTGGAATTCCGTTACAACCATGCTTTGTACTTGTTACCTCCGACAAAGGAGGAGGTACATGTTTTTGCCCGTGTTTGTTTGTCTGTCTGTCTGTCTGTCTGTTAGCAAGATTACTCAAAAACACGTGCATGGATTTGGATGAAATGTTGCATGTCGACAGATGTCGGGACATGGACGAACTGGTTAACTTTTGAGCCCGATCCGGATAATAGTCCGGATGCCGGAACCGGATTGCTTTCTCCGATATCGTATATGCTACGGAACTTTGCAGCCTTGCCTAGGCTGCCAGCGAGCTGCTCTGCTACGCGGAATTTTACGTCGGGAAAATCCCACGTATACGCATTGGCGGTGCGCCGCTAGAGCGAGCCGTGGTTTTAAAAATGGTTTTATTCACTGAGCCGTCGGAAGACCTTTGTCGGAGGTAAATGCGCTCTACCGAGTGCCCTTCTAGTTGTGATAGCTGAAAGCAGATTATGTGTAAAAAAATCCGCGACTTTATGTATAGACAATGCAAACTAAAAGTAAAAAAAAACAGAAATCTTGCATCTTCCTTTGCAACGGAACACCATGCGTTTTTCTTGAATTCTGAAAACGACAAACTTTACAAAATGACTGAGTTTAAGCGAATTGCTGTATATAAAACTGTGATTCGCTTGTTACACAGCAGCTGATCGAAGTTATAAACAGAAGCTATAGGTGATGGTTTTGTGCAATAAACTCATGCTGATGATGGTGATGATGGTGTGGATCGATGTCATGATCACGCCACTGTGATGGCTGCCCGAAGGCGTGGCATTCGTCGTTCGCTGTTTTGTACTGATACTTCAATTATACGTAGTAGCGATGTTTTGCTAACGTATGCTGATTTTTCCTATTTTTACTTTCGGCAAGTTGCAATGGGCTAGCCAAAGTCCAGGGTTTGGCGTAAGATTACGGTGAGATCGCGAAAGTAAAGTGCGTATACTTAACTTAGACATAAAATAGCTACATGGTCTCGAAGGTCATTCAAGATCATGGCAGTGGCGCATTTAGCCAGGCCACAGTTATTTCTTAGTTAGTAATATGCCGTAATGACGTGTCTATCTTATACCGTTTCCGATATATTAAATTGAATTGACCAACAGACAGACAGAATTGCTATATCAGTATCGCGCGTCAGTGTGCTGAGTACCGTATACGGTGTGCATCAGTAGAGCACTTACATGTAGTTGACCTAGCGGCCGCCAGGTGTCGCAGAGACAGCATGCCCGATGCACTCACGTTCAGCACTATATAACTCATACTGGATACTGTTTACTTACTTACTTAAAAGCCTTACCGACGATGCACTCCACGGCGGAAGTTCGGTCACGCAGCGTCGTCCGTGTCTATTACGTCATAATTACTTCCGCCATGACGCCGTCCGGTATCGATGACTCGGTGCGGTAGATTGGCGTCATGCTGACGTCACGCTGACGTCATGACCGGTGGCCACGCGGCGTCAAGTCATGCAATACTGGACGTTAAGGACAAGAAACTCAGCTGTCGCTGAGAAACCGCGCGTTGCTTCGTGTCATTGAATATGTCGCTAAGTCACTGAACGTCACCCAAGGTCATTTGAAATGACACCCCGAGTAGGACACTATGTCTGTATCTCGTACCGTTTCTACGATTTTCAGCGTCAAAGAATGGCGTGACTTTGAAATCATAGTTAGGGGTCGTTCAAGGTCATTGAAAATGTTGCCGTTCGGTAGATCGTGCACGACTTAATGTTGATCGGCCATTGTAACTATAGCTGTCTTGTACCATTTTCGAGTTATTTGACGTTAAATAATTTCGCGACATTGAAATCTGGGTTAGAGCCATTCAATATCATTAACTAGAAGGGCAATCGGTAGTGAAGCGGGCCGAGAACTGAGCCTTGCGGCACTGAACAGATGACATGAATCAAGCGAGAACAGCTTCGGTAGAGCGCATTTACCTCCGACAAAGGTCTTGCGAATAAATAAAACCATTTTAAAACTACGGCTCGCTCTAGCGGCGCGCCACCAATTACGTATACGTGGGATTTTCCCGACGTAAAATTTGCTGGCTGCCTATAGGCAAGGCTGCAAAGTTCCGTAGCCTATACGATATCGGAGAAAGCAATCCGGTTCCAGCATCCGGACTATGACGCAGATCGGGCTCAAAAGTTAATTAGTTCGTCCATGTCCCGACATCTGTCGACACGCAAGTTTTCATCCAAATCCATGCAAGCGTTTTTGAGTAATCTTGCTAACAGACAGACAAACTAACAAACACGGGCAAAAACATGCACCTCCTCCTTTGTCGGAGGTAAAGCTGGTACCATTCGAAAGCTTGGGTACAGTTTCCTATTCGTATATTACCAATAGACGTCTCTCTCACCTATGGGGTGGCACACGCGCCCTTCGCATGCCAGCGCTGAGGAATGGCAGGCTAGCCCAATGCGCAACCCTAGGGATGGGACTTGTGTAGTGTAGCGCGACACCATCAGGCTAGCCTAATGGTGTGTGTAGTGTAGTTGTTGCACGACCTCCATTTTTAGAGAGAGGTGTGTATAAGGGCTAAGGGAGGGAACGGGAGTGGAGAGACCTTGTGCCATGGTAGTTCCCGTGCTCGGTCTGTAACCACTCTTTCTCTGGCGGCTAATACCTACTGCATGATTGGCGGCCTTAGTTCTCGCGCACCTCGCGCCGTGGGCCCCAGGGTTCAATTTAGCGGCGAGTGTGAACAGAACCATGAATGACCGACCAGGGCATACAGCAGGACACCATCTCTTATCAGTGGTTCAAGCAGCGACTAATATTGAGCGTCTCTAAACCCAGCATTATCCAACAGTCACAGATTACAGAGGACACCGTCGAACCCTCTGTGCTTGCTCGAGATCGAGATGTTAATCTCTAGATATGCACTTAGTTGACCTGCATGCACCTACAAGCCGCCGGAGCCCGGAATAGAACTCCGGACCATCGGGGGCCTGACGGCCAGACAGGGCGTGCGCACGGCAGCGCACTGACTTACCACTGTGCCACGGGGGCAGGCCAAATATAGACGTATATTCTATCATTTCCGAGACAAAGCGAAATTTGGTCGAAAATCGCGATAATCATACCCCTTGAATTAGGCCCCCTGTTACGGTCGTTCACGTCGAAATGTTGAAATAGGCCTAACGTTTGGTGGAAAACTAGAATGGTATGGCTATTGGCTATCCGAAGGTTAAAAATGTTTTAGGATATGTTCAGCCGATTTGACACAATACCGGTGTGTAACAGACAGACGGACAGACAGATATTTTGCGACGGCCAGACTGCGCTATGCATAGCATCCCGCGATAAAAATTCATTCCTGGATAGAGTGGATTAGCCTACCTGTGAAAATCTGAGGACCGTAGTTGTTCGCGGTATATACAGAGTGGCCCAAAAAGTAAGCCCCTACTAAATTATCAATAAATCGTATTAGAACGTGCCAACGAAGCTAGTTTTCTTTCGTTAAATTTCAGTACCAAACAAGCACATATTATAGCGTAAGTTGTTATTAAGTGTTCTATGTTTGGCATTTTCCAGGACATTAAATATTTTATGCATGACGTAGTGCGTGCCGTGCGCGTTTTGATCCATTAGGTCATGCATAGAACAATTAATTAATAGAATATTTAATAACAACTTACGGTGTAATATTACAAGTATAGTGCTTGTAATTGCCACTCAAATTTAATGAAAGAAAACCAGCTTCGTTGCCACGTTTCAATACGATTTATTGATAATTTAGTAGGGGCTTACTTTTTGGGCCACTCTGTAGTTTGTTCACTCACGAGAGCACGTTCATTGATTAGCCGACAAGTTTCCTTGATGATGCTCACACTGCAGAAGACAGATGCGATCGCCGATACAGTTTCACGTTAATCTAAAGACTTCGTTTACAAATTTCACGTAAGTATATTAAGAATTTACAGCATTTTTAATTCGTATGACAATTGTACAGTATGTTTCAACAACCGACATAGACACTTTCATTCGTCCGTACGTTCATTGCGCCTTTTTGCTTACCGTGGCAACGCCGGTACGGAAATATTAATTTTACAACCGATATCGGACACATGCACCGGAGGAGGCATCATATGAGCGAGCGGTCTTAAGCTCTCTAGTTAGACGAGCGTTACGTTAACGCTCGGCTATTGAGATCGCTTTTCCGTTTGTCAGTTAAGCCCAATGCACAGTTCAGTTCAGTTCAGTTTCCCGCTGTGCATTGAACCGACGACGACCTGCGACGATCGGCGACGAAATCGGTGGTCGTCGCAGGTTCAGGTTCTTCACAATCGGGACACACTTGTGAATCGACCAATCAACGCGATGTCTGTCGTTGGACGAAAACCGGCGACGAGCTGCGATGACTGGCGACGGCCGTCGCAGGTTTGTCGACGGCCGTCGCCGGTTCTAGACTGTCTTCATCCGCTGTCCGCTTCAACCTATCTTGGGGTGACTCTAGACCGTACGCTGTCTTACAGAGAACACTTAACGAAGACTGCAGGCAAGCTGAAGAACCGAAACAACTTGCTGATGAAGCTAGCCGGTTCCACCTGGGGCGCCAG
>Ga0209339_1001226_pt1 | contig 10727 bp, 10 predicted proteins | sample OlaalgELextract3_FD_187376 | JGI IMG/M metagenome (GOLD analysis project Ga0209339, IMG submission 187376) | Olavius algarvensis symbiont microbial communities from Tuscany, Italy - Type A ELBA extract 3 (SPAdes) (version 2) | ecosystem: Host-associated > Annelida > Digestive system >...
CTTTGAAATATGGCTTAGAGGTCACTCAAGATCATTGAAACTGGTGCCATTCAAAAGCTTGGGTGCGGTTTCCTATTCACCTTCTATAGTAACTATGGCCGTATCTTTGGCCATTTCGGAGATATTCAGCGTCAAAGAATGGCCTGACCTTGAAATGTGAGTTTGGATTTGTTCAAGGTCATTGAAAATGGCGCGGTTCGATAGACCATGTATGACTTTCTATTAGTCCGCCATTGTAACTATAGCTCTATCTTGTACCGTTTGCGAGTTATTTGACGTTGAATGATATCGTGACCTTGAAATCGGGGTTAGAGGTCACTCAAGGTCATTGAAATTAATGCCATTCGAAAGCTTGGGTGCGGTTTCCTATTCGCCTTCTATAGTAATTATGGCCGTGTCTTTAGCCATTTCGGAGATATTCTGCGTCAAAGAATGACGTGACCTTGAAATGTGGGTTTTGGGTTGTTCAAGGTCATTGAAAATCGCGCGGTTCGATAGTCCATGTACGACGTTGTATTAGTCCACCATTGTAACTATAGCTCTATCTTGTACTGTTTGCGAGTTATTTAAAGTTGAATAATATCGTGACCTTGAAATCGGGGTTAGAGGTCACTCAAGGTCATTGAAATTGGTGCCATTCGAAAGCATGGGTACGGTTTCCTATTCGCCTTCTATGGTAACTATGGCGATATCTTGTATCGTTTGTGAGTTATAGCGACTTATTTGTAGAAAATCACGAATTTTTAATACCCCACCTGTATTTAGCGCTCCCGCAGGGGGTGACCCCTTCAGAATTTCGTGAAGGTGTTTGATACCGGTAAAACTAGAATGATTGGGCTACCGTATGGTGAAATTACTATCACGATATGTTAAGCCGTTTTCATCTGATACCGGAACGTTACGGACGGACAGACAGACGGACAGATTTGCTATATCAATATCGCGCGTCAATATGCTGACGCGCGATAAAAAATGTGTGATCATATGGTTATTAATGCGACGGGGATGTCTGTTAGTCCGTCTGTCGCGAAAATGAAAAAAAGGTGATTTTTCTTTTTTTAAACTAAGCAATTTAGAGCTATGGTCTCTATTGACGACCTATAGCAAGTCGTACATGGGCTTTTCAAAGAACCCATTATTGGACCCCTAAAATCCAAGATGGAGGACATCCGCCATCTTGAAAATCGACATCACGTCATTTTTTTCTGCCTAGGGTGGTCCGATTTGGATAAAATTTCGCAGACTGGTGCAGAAGGACATGTCGATTGCAGTGATATGGTCGAAATCGAAACCAGAAGTAGAATTCCAGTATGGCGGACGTTTGGGCGAATTCAAGGGCATGTCATTTCCGAGCCACGTGTCACATTGCAGGGTGCTGCCACCTGGCGAAATCAATGTCATGATCGTGTCACATTGCAGGGTGTAAGAATTCCATGCGCCATATCGAAAATCGTTATTCGCCATATTGTTTGTTTTCTTAATGCAGTTTGGGCTTTGACGAGCGGCGGGTTTCGTATCGTCTTCGATACACTTGTTTCTATGTATATTGTATTTAATTCTAGTACGGCGGTTGGCCGACAGACAGAAATTAGCGTGCTTGTGAGTTATCGCCAAGGTCTTGGCTGCAACGCAAACTAGCGTCATAGCCGCGGGAGGTTGACCATGTATAGCTGACCGCCAGATCGTGGTGCCAGGCTCCGTCACGCCTGTTTAGCGGTCCCACAGCTTGCCAAACAGCCGCGCCGATCAGATTTCTCACTTGACACTGTTTGCAGTCACGAAATCATAATAATAATAATAATAATAATAATTCTTTATTACTATGAACAACCAGAAACAACAAGCTGCTTGCAGGACAGTACGTTGCAATAGAACACAAAGAATCAGCTTTGGCACACAACTCAACCAAGTACAATACACAGGTTTAGCACGGGCTGACATTAAGCTGCTATTATACTAAGCGCCTTTATTGTTTTAATCGCAGCCATACTTGTAGCACACTGAACAGCGTATTACCTTGCATCGCCGGCAGCCATGAAAGGTAATGTTTTCGGCAGCCTGTGTTCGTTTGATTGTTTATTTAAGCAAGATTACGGACAGCGAAGTTTATCGTCATCAACATTCACAGTAGATCATCGACGATACTGGGATCACCCCATTATATATTAAAGTTTGGACCAAAATCCACACCAGCGTACAAAAATCCTCATCCCTGTGCGACGACGTAATATTCAGTAGCGGCACCTAGCGAATGTTGCGGCCAAGGTTCGTCGTGCATTGCACTGTTAACCCTTTATCGCCACATTAAAACCGCAGAGCAACGGACGATACGGTATACCAATACAGTAATTGGTATTCTGGCCGTTGATGGGTAAGCTGTTACATTTGGTACAGCGATGAGGGGACTGGGCGGGGCCGCAGCCCGCCCAGGCACCTCCTCGCTGTACTAAATGTAACAGCCCACCCATCAACGGTCAGTGTACCAACTTCGTATTATTCGATGTGGCACTATAATTGCCTTTGGAGTCTAAAGGGTTAATAATCGTCTGGTGGACAGACGAAGTGCTTAATCGACTTGTACCGGTAAACATTTACGTAAGTACTATTATCTTAAAATCAAAATACTTACTGAACTTCCATTTGGATAAGCGTACGGCGGTATCAGCGGATATCCGAACGGAAAATGATCAGCCAGTAGATATTCAGACAGTTTAGCTGAAACATTAAACATTCAAAGTGAGCAACAATGTCATTAATTACTTTTAATTAGAAGGAAACATTAACAAAGTCGATATAAAACGCTTTAACATCGCGCTCAGCATCAGCGGCGTCTGGTCTGCAGCCAATAGCAGCCAGCTCTCATGCGGTCACTACTAAAATAGCGCATTGATGTCAATGCAGTAAGTAAGTAAGTAAGTAAGTAAATAAGAATATTTCTATACGGCGCAGTTAAAAACAGTTCACACTGCGCCGTGGCCTCACTGTCCGAATAAAAAAATGTCTTCAGTATAACCGCCTGAACTGGCCGTATGACAGCCCACATAGTCTGAGATTGGGCAGCAAACTGTTCCAGACTTGTGGTCGTGCGACGGCAAAAGTGCTGTCTCCAAAACTGCTGCGCGTCCAACTGACAACGTGTGTTTTAGTGTCGGCAGAACGCACTTGTCTGACACGGGCTTCAGTAAGCACGGATGGCACGGACGCATACTTACGTGGGGTTTTCCAGGCGCGGATTTCCAGGATTACGGTTAGAGTTAGGTGTCCCTACGACCCGGGGTATGAAAGTTAGTGTCACAAACTTGGGCTGTCTGTCGGCGAAAACCGCATAACTCTAGGTTCATTAGTTTTGACGCATTACCAGTGTGTGACAGACGGACACGCCGCCTATAGCTAAGTCGCGCTCTAGCATAGCTGAGTGCGAAAATAACAAGAAACTCATCAGTAAATGAGATAGGCGAACGTTACCGCTTGAACCACGCCACCGTTGTATGTACTTATAAGCCGCTCGCAAGCTGCTTAGTTATGGAACACACCTTGACTGACGTCATAGTGCTATTTACAGTACTTTGACAAATATGACATTGGATTATTGAGCGTAGGCAGCAAAGCCACCATTGTTTATGAACTAAAAATTTGCAAGCCACTCAAGATCGTTCAAAGTCATTTGAAATTACACCGATGAGAAGGGCGCGTGCACGTTCTTACCAGTTATCCATTTTAGGTCTAAACACGGTATATGTTTAGCAGCCTTGTTTATCAGTCCGTTAACGCCATACTCAACGCTGAATATTGGCGTGACCTTGAAATGTGGGTTAGGGGGTCGTTCAAGGTCATTGAAAATGGCACCATTCGATAAATCGCATGCGAATTCCTATTCGTCTTCCATTGTCACTATGGTCGTGTCTTGTACCGATTCGAAAAAAAGCGAGATATTGGTAGAGTCAAAAAATGCCAATTTTTCATACTCTATTTAACTTGCATGATCACCTAGAAAGTAAAACCCTTCATTTTTTGTCAAAATTTTAATACAAAGTGTTCGAGTCCCTATGCTATTGGAGACGGTGCAAAAATTGCCTAAAAGTTTAACCCAGTTTAAAGTTTAGCGCGCAACGACGTTACAGACAGACCACAGACGACAGACAGACAGACGGACGGACGGACGGCTCATACCATAACGGCTCATAGTAACGTTCGCCTAAAAACTATATAATTAAAATTAAAATGTCACAATAGACATATTCACTATACAGTTGAAGTTAAAATAGAGAAAACTGTCCAACGCATAGCTCTATTCAACGGTATCGTATCTAAGTCATAACAGGCTTAACGTGTATGTAGAGGCACGTGGGCCTATTGATAATGCTGACTATCGTCATTCCTAAACACAGCTGAATATTATAGACCACGTAGTTTGGTGCAGAGAACTCGATAATTATGCTTTACCAACCGGCTGAAGAGTGAGTACCATTAGAGTCATCATCAGCTGGTAGACTGCCAATGTCGTTGTTCGCTGGTTTGCCCTGTAACATCGTATTATGATTATAGAAAACGTAGTTAGGCAGATCGCCATGTAACCTAATTATATAATAATTTTATGTGTTCGTGCGCACGAGATAAGTAAGTTAAGTTATGCAATGCACATGTTGCATATGCACAACTCTTTCGTAATGCATATTTCAGCGTATACATAATAGTAAATGATAACATGAACCCGTAAAATTAGTGCACGGTATCTTTATGGCCATAAACAGCTTTCAAAGATCGCACTATGACATACATATTTTTAATTTAAACATTATGGTCAATGACGAATCAGAGAAACTCGGAGAGATCGCAAGATAATGAAAGGCTGACTATAAGAAACTTAGCTAACGCTAAGACGTCGCGCTCAGCATTATATAGCAGTCCTTCCGATCGAATTTGACAGTGGAAATTGCTCACATCATGACGTCCGACAGTTGTAACTGACTTCGTACTTTTTATGCTGTATGTATTTTTGAGACACAGATAATGAAACCGTTTATCGGAAATAACCTTCAAATCACAATCTGAACGGTAGTTCAGACAGTGTTAACGGCGACTTTCAATTCCTATGTGATAGGCAAATTTCAACCCCGTACAAAATCAATACCCCTGAACCAATCGACAAAAAAATCGGCACAGTTGATTATGTCCGCGAGGGGACTCCCTATACCAAATTTGATACAAATTCACCCACTGAGGGCTTCTGGGCAAATGGGTAAAATATAACAAAAATTATTTTTTATTTATACCTTGTTTTTCTCAGGCACGCGCACAGGTCAGACCCGTGGATGGATTTTTACACGCAATAACTAAAAAAACATGAAATCACGCAAGGATGTGCTTTTTGGGGGTCTGAACGATGTGCCCTTAAATTTTGGGGATGAAACTCCCAAAAAACTGAAATTTTGGGGGTGTGAATAAGACTTTCAAGCCTGAACGACAAAAATTAAAAACCCTTATAACTTGAAACTACTGATCCGATCATGACGAAATTTTTACAGGGAGTACGCACCACGAGTGTGCCTTCGTGGGTGGTCCCATGGCTTCCCCCAACAAATCTAAGATGGCGGCGGCCACCATCTTTAATTTCGGCAAAATGTCAATGACTCCACATTGGATAAAGATATCTGCACCAAATTCTATGGGAAGATGCATCCCGGCCATGCGCAGATGACCACGTGACCAAAAGTCGAAACCGGAGATTAAATCGGGTGACGTCATCAAATGAACGTCTGAAGCATAAGTGCGTCGATCTCAGTGACCAGTGCAGATATTTTAACCCAATTTGATATAGAGCACAAATACCACACTATCAACACACCCGAATGACCAAATTCACATAATCTGAAAATACAAGAATGCCGGCCGCCGCCATCTTGAATTTCGCAAAAATATCAACTCCGGACTGGATAAAGATATCTGCACCATATTTTATGTGAAGATGCATCACGGCCATGCGGAGATGACCACGTGACCAAAAGTCGAAACCGGAAGTTAATTCGCGTGACGTCATCAAATGAACGTCACTCTTAAGCATAAGTGCGTCGATCTCAGTGACTATAACAGATATTTGAACCAAATTTGGTACAACACTCAAATACCACACTGTCAACACGCCGGAATGGTCAAATTCACATAACATGAAAATCCAAGATGCTGGCCGCCGCCATCTTGGATTTTTAGATTATGTGAAATAAAAATGTCAGTAGCTCCGGACTAGATAAAGATATATGCATCAAATTTTACGGAATAATGCACTGGACATTGGCTTATACAACAGCTTATACTCCCATATAAGCTGTTCTCACAGTCTGAACAATAGTAAGTTGCAGTAACAAGTTTAGTACCAAACTTGATAATGGCTGTTGTTGGGCTACGGTAGCACCTCAAAAATTATGCGGACCACGTACACCGTACTACGTACTACGTACGCTGAACAGCGTAACAGCTACAGAAACGTAATAAAACTGCAAATATAAATGTTAAAAACTGTGGTTTATTATTATTTAGTCAGAATATTGTTATAGTTTGTATTAAAATAATGAAAAGGATGATTAAATTTAGTGAAGGAGGTGATCCGACCTTGAGTGGTCCGAAGTCCGACCTGGGGGGTCGGCCATGTGCCCGGGCATGAGTTAACATGAGTTAACGGCGAATGACAAATCTAAAACTGCAAAAATTACAAAAAAGGTGATATCAGTCAACATCACATTGACACTTAGGCGATGTGCTGGTGGGTAATATCACCTTTTTGTATAAACCACAGTTTTTTATGTAACTCAAAATCATGTCATCCTTCGTTAGATCGGTTAGACTTTCTATCAGAGACCACAAAAGTTGACTACACTTAGTTTCAGACAAAAACGGCTGAATTGACTGAAGGTCGATCACGGTCATTGAGAATGGCAGAATTCAATAGGCCACGTACCACCTTTTATAGTGGTCTGTAGTAACCGTGTTTCTATCTTGTACCGTTTCTCAGACATTGGACGTCGAATAATCGCGTGCCCTTGAACTCCACGGGTCACGCAAGGTCACTGGAAGATGTACAGAACTAAAAGTGTTCTTACCAGGAAATCTTGGACAACCTCGAGCCACAGGGTACAACTGATGTGCAATCTGACGGCGACCAAAACATCATCATTTTCATTTCAACCATCCAATCCATTAAAGAAATCAAAATCGGCTATTCACTCCATTAAAGGATAGCACTGAATAGTCTTATAATGTGTTGCTGCTCGCTCACTCACTCACTGTCGTCTCCCAAAGCCTATAATATTATTGGTTCTCATGTATAGGCCTACGACATGACATCCTGAAGCTTCTTTAGTTTTTTCGTAAGTGGAAAATAGGCAAAAGTGCAAGCTACTGTAATCAGTTTATTATACTCCGCAATCACGCAACGTGCGTAACGGTAACTCTGCAACTGCAACAAACTTTCAGACAAATCTATGTCTGGTGCTACCGCGGCTGGACTACTGCAATGCAGTGTTGGCTGTATAGCACTCCATACACCTTGGACGGCGCTTGCAATCGATGATGAACGTGGCTCGTCTTCGCGTCATCAAAGTGCGATCATATCAAGCCGCTCCTGTGCTAATTACGCTGGCTGAAAGTTCCATTGCATGTCTTCATGGCCTGGCACCGTCATACCTCGCTGACGAACTTCACCATCCAGCAGAATAGGAGTTTCGAAGGCGTCTGCGTTCCGCTTCGTCTCATGAATTGTCTGTTTTCTGTACCCGACTCTCAACCTACGGCGACCAAGCTTTTCCAGTCGCCGCTGTACGGATCTGGAACAGTCTTCCGTAGCATATCACATCTGCTCCGTCACTTCCTGTTTTCTGCTGTCGCTTGAAGACATACTTCTTCGAATTCTGTCAACCGTAATTACTGTTGTCGTGCCCGCGAAGTGACACTATCATTTATGGACACGTTAATCGCTCTTACTTACTTACTTACTCAACTGTCTGATTCTTTTTTGTGCTTTATCTTTATCAGTCACTGTCTAAAGTGAAATAATTTTTTAGGAAAATGTCACCTGCAATCAATCGATCAATCAATCGACTAATCATAGACAAACCGCAACCAGAGAATAAATAATGATAATGGTGCAGAGACAGTAGTTAATTAGAAATAAAATCAGTGATAAAACGATGGAGTAGTTCTGACATGTAGATAAATCAAAATAAAACGAATTTCAACAAATGTGGTCAAATCTATTAATATCTGTATATAGCATTCTTGTCAGAAAGTTACTGTCATTGAGCCTGGATGTGTGCTACGGAAGCTTGTAGGCCTATATAATAGCGGTGTGCATGCAGCACAAATAGAATACTGGTGCAGCCGACGTTTTTGTGTTAACTGTACATGTACGGTCCTCAACCACGCAAATGGCTTGCATATAACAGACGACGTCAAGAACCAGAGCTGTTTTCCACGCTGAAACTTGGGTTTTACAAGCGATGAAGCTTAGCACTGAAGCTAATCGAGTGCCTTTTATCGTTCTGGTCATCCAGCTATCACCGATCAAAAACACCCAAATCCCCCACGGGGAACCCTCCCCGACGAAAGGAAAGGGGTTCAGCACAAAATAACTTACTACAGAAATTTCACGTATTTACAACTCTGGTGGAAGAAGAATTATAGCCTACTCGTTGCGAGCTATAACTAAGCCTGTACAACAAACTACAGCTGTCAACTATAAACACCTGTTCCTGTTTCATAGGGTTAACCGATCTACCGCTATCACTGATTTTATCGTAACGCGAGCTGTCTCAGCAATAGCTGAGCTTCTTGTTGTCTTCTGAAATATGAAAAGGCATAGCGCTATGTTATGGCAATATTCAAATCAAATCAAAATCAAATCAAATTTTAATTGTTTCAATAGCTTGTATAGCTAGATTCTACATCGACATCTAATGCTATCAGACTATCACAGACACACACTCAGTCTCACTCATAGACAACACTGAACATAACCTCTTCAGTTTCAGTAACCAGTCCGAACTTCTCTTCCGACAAATTTTCCGGCTTCTCGTCTTCGCCTTCGTCCTTGTACACTTTGACTTCGTCGGCGGCGCCGAAAGGATCTTCGATGCGGCGTGAATCAGACGCGTGCGGCATCGCGCCGGGCAACGATATACGACGAACGAACGAACGGACGGACGGACGGACGGTCGGTCGAGTAAAGTCGTCGCCGTTGAACGATCAAAGCGCCAACTCAGAAGCGCGATCGCAACCGCTATTATCGCTGCACGTCGGTCGACGGGCGGCCAGCACTGCGGTTATCGTTACGGCTGAACGAGGGACGCAGCGCAAATGAGCCCGCTGACTGATCTCCAGCACGGTGATTCTGCAAGCACGTTAGCGGCTACTGCTCTCGCTGGCGCTAAGCTCTGTGCTCCTCTGTTACAGCGAGAACTTCGAGAAGAGAGCCAAGTGACGTCAAGTTTTAGGTTATATCGTTGCTTCTTTTTTATCGCGCGTCAGCACACTGACGCGCGATATTGATATAGCAATTCTGTCCGTCCGTCCGTCTGTCTGTCTGTCCGTCTGTCCGTCCGTCCGTAACGTCCCGGTATTGGATAAAAACGGCTTAACATATCGTCACAGTTTTTTTCACCATTCGGTAGCCCAATCATTCTAGTTTTACCAGCATCAAACATCTTCACGAAATTCCGATGGGGTCACCCCTGCGGGGGCGCTAAATACAGGTGGGGTATAAAAATTTGACGATTTTCTACCAATAAGTCGCTATATCTCGAAAACGATACAAGATATCGCCATAGGTACTATGGAAGGCGAATAGGAACTCGTATGCGATCTATCAAATAGTGCCGTTTCCGATGACCTTGAACGAACCCTAACCCTGTTTTCAAGTTCACACCACTCTTTGACGCTAAATATCTCACAAACGGCTACAGGAACGGCCACATTTACTATAGAAGGCGAATAGTAAACCGCACCCATGCTTTCGAACGGCACCAATTTCAATGACCCCGATTTCAAGGTCAAATAACTCGTAAATGGCACAAGATAGAGCTATATTTACAATGGCGGACTAATAGAAAGTCGCATATGGTCTATAAAACGGCGCCATTTACAATGACCTTGAACAACCCTTAACCTGGTTTTCAAGGTCACGGCATTCTTTGACACTGAATATCTCACAAACCTGCTACAGATTCGGCCACAGTTACTACAGAAGGCGAATAGGAAACCGCATCCAAGCTTTCGAATGGCACCAGCTTCAATGACATTGAGTGACCTCTAACCCCGATTTCAAGGTCACGATATTATTCAACGTCAAATAACTCAAAAATAGCACAAAATAGAGCTATATTTACAATGGCTGACCAATATAAAGTCATATATGGTTTATCGAATGGCACCATTTTCATTTTCAAGGTCACGCCATTCTTTGACACCGAATATCTCCGAAATGGCTAAAGATACGGGGCATAGTACTATGGAAGACGAATAGGAAACCGTACCCAAACTTTCAAATGGTACCACTTTCTATGACCTTCAGTGACCTCTAACCCACATTTCAAGGTCACAATAGCATGCAACGTCAAGGTATTTGAATACTGTTTTCTCGACAGATTCCACACGCTACTATTAACTGGTGACAATCAGTTTGGTTTTAAGAAGGGTATCGGGTGTACCCATGCGATATATTCTTGCCGTAACATTGTCGA
>Ga0209339_1001227_pt1 | contig 10717 bp, 7 predicted proteins | sample OlaalgELextract3_FD_187376 | JGI IMG/M metagenome (GOLD analysis project Ga0209339, IMG submission 187376) | Olavius algarvensis symbiont microbial communities from Tuscany, Italy - Type A ELBA extract 3 (SPAdes) (version 2) | ecosystem: Host-associated > Annelida > Digestive system >...
GTCATAATTTCTTCACCACACGGTAGATCAATCACTCTAGTTGTACGAGTATCGAACATTTTCGGAAAATTCCGACGGCGTCACTCCCTGCGGGGGCGCTAAGTAAGTACAGGTGGCGTGAAAAAAAATCGCGATTTTCGACCAGTAAGTCGCTATATCTCGCAAACGATACATTACAGCGCTATAGTTGCTGTGGAAGGCGAATAGGAAACCGCACCCAAACTTTCGAATGTTACCAATCTAAATGACCTTGAGTGACCTCTAACCCAGATTTCAAGGTCACGGACTTGCTATAGATGCCCTCGACGTTTGCGATAGCTAAGTTTCTTGTTATACTGCACTTTACTGCCTCAGGTGTTCGACTGCGCCTATCTTGCCACTCTTCTACGCCACTGATTTGATAATGAAATGAGCTATTTTTAACCACATAATAGGCCTAACTGTGAAAATGGACTAAAGAAAGAAGAGGACTGTATATTGAAGTAAAGCGGTTGAACAGGGATTATGGATAGCAGGCTTAGAGATCGGAAGACAACACCAGTCTCTCTTACGTTGACAACTGCAGTGGATTGTGTTTGGTTGGTTGGTTGGTGTCTAACGGCACTTTCAGCACAAAAAGGCTATATCATGCCATAGGAGAGTAGCGTGTTAAGACAGCTTGTGACGGGATGATCATGATCAGGATGAATAACTAAAACAGTGAAAAAGAAACTAAAATATAATGAAAAAAAAACAAAACAGTTCCTATGACTGTTTTGTTTAAAGGTCCTGAAGCAACTGGTCTTTGTGGAGACTAACTCCTCGACATAGACATCATTTGGACACGGTCTGGCTAGCCAATTACTTGGCAAAATAGCCGAACAAACCAAATCTAAGACAACATAAAAAACCAACACACTGGAAAAAACACAATCGAAAAAAACAAGCTACCCTGGGATCCCTGTTTGACCCGGCCAGGAAACGGGGTGACCTACTCTATACAGGCCCCGGGACCACATGAGCCAGGCTACCGGCTCAGTGATCAGTTAGTGTAGTCTAAAGATTTAAAACATAAGAACATCAGGACTAAAACAGCATTTTAGATACGTTGTGATTGTGACGAAGATTTTCTCAAACTGCCAGGTTATGGTACAGAGTAAAGCAACAAATAACAAGACGACGACGTGATACTAGTCACAAATTAATTAACTGCACATTTTATGACGATATCGCTGAAAAGACGAGGTACGTTATTTTCCATAACACACAAGTCGGGCTGCATTGCAGCTACATTAACGATAACATTTATATTCACAAGACCGTGACGACGACAATAATGCATACACAATGACGCAAGCCTGCAGGTATCGCAGACTTGATTCTAAGCTTTTATAGTTCTTCCTCTTACTGACAGATAACCTATCCAGACAGGATAACTATTTTATAAACGGTGGAAATTTTTCAGCCGTAGGCTACAACAAAATGCTACAATGTAGCCAGGTTTTTTTGCGTGGGAATCTCATTCAAGTCACACATATTTGAACTGTGAGACCGAAAATGATTATTTAATTAGTCCGTAATATGACTCATAAAATTACCCTGTGTGTTACGTTTGTGTCTCGTCCCAAGCCCCAATTGGTTACGTGCCTCAATACGTTTTAATGACTACTATCTATTAGTTGTAACAGTTTAAGTTTATTATCTGAACAAAGATTTTAGTCAAATGTACAGCTGACAGGAATATCGCACTGCCTGAGTAAAGAAGCTGGCTCGCCTCCTGTTCCACTTTGGCGTCGTCAACACAACGGACGATGATTGTGAACAACAGGTTCCTAGCAAAACACCTGCGGTGAGACGACGGTCGTGCGTCGTTTACAACAGCTGTGGTCTGAAGCAAAGTCGAACGGGAAGCCGCATTAATATTTGAACATATTTTTATTTGAAACAGATTACCTCCCACGGGGCAGTTGAGGGAAGATCCGAATGCGGCAACAGAATCAGCAGTGCTAACTTCTATGTAATGTTTCATGGTAACTATATGTCTATCGTGCTTCGTTTTCGAGATATGACCACGGACGGACGACGGACTGACGGACGTCGGAAAGCATCGCATAAGGCGGGCCAGCTATAAGCTGCAACAGTCGGCAATATTAGCAGAACGACGATATCATGTTGCACGTTCACGATACTAGTTTGTACACTGTGTCTCAGAAAAACACGCGCCAACTTTGGCAAGCTGCAGTTTCGACAAGCAAGGACTAATTTTGATAATTTTATGTAAACAGCATCAGCACACTTTCAAATAATGACATGCTTATTCAACTTTCCTTGTCCCTCCAGTTTTACTTACTTTATGACTTTATTTGCTTTTAAATAGCCGCGACGGAGATGACTCGCAGCGTGATGTGTTTTCCTCGATAGACTGTTGGTGGCTCTGAAAAGAGGCGGTTTTAGTTTAGCAGACGTTCAAAGTGATGTCCTCTCGCCTTCACGCTTACACGTAACCGCATTGTTTTGTGATGTGTCAATGAGCGCTGTTTCAAGTCGCTTTTGTGTGGCGTCATTTCCCTCGCAGCTATTTAAAAGCTACTAAGTAAGTAAAAGTGAAAAGACAAGGAAAATTTAGTGCGCTACCACTAACTGGTGATAGCGTCCGTCTAATTGCAGCTTATTACTCATCTATTGACCCCGAAAGGATGAAAGGCTGAGTTGGTCTAGTTGGCTGACCTACAGAAGACGGTTTACCCACATAAGTGGACTGTGGTCACCCGTAAGCTGCAGGCAGAGCGCAGGCCAGGGAAAGTTCGCCGGTCAAAGACCAACATTGTACACAAGCGCTGCTATTGCTGGAGTGCAGGATACTATCTGGAATAAAATATGTTATTCTGAAAAATGTCGCTGTCTCTGGTCTTATTCACAGCATTCGTCTCCCACAGTACGGTTAACAGATATTTTCACTTTTCAGCCAGATGCTGAACCAGGATGCTAGCTGATGTCGTGTTGTTGCCAACGACGTTTAGTCCCGAGAATAACAACGATTTGTTTGTGTCCTCGAGGCAACAACACTGGATCTGGTCCAGTTTTGTGAGACAATCAGTGATGCTGCTGCAGCACGAGGCGTTTGCAACGACGCTAATTTCTCGGCTGTATCAACGACACGTGTCAAGTGAGACACGACGACGACGACGACGCCTGTCAGAACACTGCCGGACATTGCGGCCGTCTGTAGCCGTCTTTCGGATCAGGTCAATGGAATAGTCAGCGGCCAGGGTGACGTTGGACAGACAGCCGACGAATCCAGACGAGTACTTGTGCAGCGTGCCGAGCACGACGCTGTCCATGCCGCCTACGTCACGTATTACACACGCGCAGTGACGACTCCGTAGTAATGTAACCCTCCAGTGTGCAACGGTAATTATAGACCATATGAACTTGGTACACTGGCCGTTAATGGGTAGGAGGGGACTGGGCGGAGCCGCAGCCAGCCCAGGCCCCTCCTCGCTGTACCAAATAATGTAACAGCCCGCCCATCAAAGGCTAATGTACCAATCACCGTATCGCGGTATAATGGTCCGTTGCTCTGTGGTTTTAATGTGCCCATTAAATGGTTAATCGCACATTTTGTAGCAACAAGCGACTACCATAATCCAATTCAGTATTAATAGCAAGAAGACAGTCTAACAGCATAACAGACTGATCAAAATCATCAAACGATTGGATCGAGGCAAATGCACTGAGAAACAAATAACAATCATTCTTGTAGGATATCATCAAGACTTATTGCCTCCTCCTTCATAATTTGTTTAAAAAACTCGCCAAAAGGTAACGACAGAGTAGAGTTACCGATGAATATCGTTCCGTCGGTTGTGAGATGCTTATTCGTGCCCGGTGAACTTCCTTCAACGACGTCCGTGTCGTCAACCTCCAGAGACCCAAACTTATCAGACCTACCGCCAGTACAGTGAACATAGATACGATAGATCTCCTGCAAATATTACTTCATTGTCCTCCAGTCATATTGTATACAGGAAGCTCTGTTGTCGCGATGCTTAATAATAATAATAACGGATTTGTATGGCGCCTTTAGGTCCGAAGATACAGAGGCGCTTGATGCGTGTCTGTCTGTAGTTAGCTTCAACAGTACAATCTTTAGCACAGGCTTTTATTATTAGTTACTTCGGTATCAGATTTACCAGTGCGTACAATTAAATTTTGTTTTGTGGTCGTCGGCGTAACGTCTCAGTTTTCTGTCATAAACATTCACTGATGCGTGGCGCGGCGGCGTTTGTTGATCCCAGCTCTCAGGAGACAGGCGACGCATAAGTGGTATAACCTATGTTATAGCACCGTCGAAATGTTGACGACACGCGACGGTCCAGCAGCGGTCGATGCCAAAGTCAGACATTAGTCGATAATCGCGATTTTTCCCCAGTTAGGGGTTCTCGTTGGAAAATTGCTGTAAGCATTGGTGTAGAAAAACTAGAATGGTGCGGTTATCCGACGGTGAAAACAATCTGAGAGTGTGTTTTCGCGTTTCGACAAAATACACGAACATGATGGACAGACAGACAAACGGACGAAGAGACACCGCACGACGGCATAGGCCGTGCTTAATATGCATAGCATCGCGCGGCAAAAATTATTAACGAATCACTAAAATGCACGTATTTTCGTCGGTAATCGATCGAAGAATGCAAAATATTATGGAAAACGGTCAGATCTGTCGCCATAAAAAAGACACGCGGCATCTTAATATACACATTCGGACGAACTATGGACAAGTGTGAAGTAGCGATTGACCTGCGGACACGAATCGTATGCCAGCGATCGTCGTCGATACGCGAGTGGTTGCAGACGAGCAGCAGCTCTCCACTGCCGAGGTTGTATCCGACCTGCGCGAAGCCGCCATGAAGACCGATCGCCAGGTAATCGCTGTACGGCGTCATCTCCTGCTCACTGACCCAGAACAGCAGACCGTCGCTTTCTCGTGGACGTACGTGCATCGCGATGTCCAGCTGGCGACCACTACAACACCATTCAACAGGCTTACTACAAACAACAGTTACCAAAGCGGACGTTAAAGATGCGATAACGGCTTTCTGTCATTCACGGTGATCGTGAGAAACGTTGGCCAATCGGCGTTGACCTACAGCAATGTTGATCGATGACGTCATGGCATCGACCAATCAGTAAAAAAGATGAAAACAGGACGTAAACGTTGAAACGTCATATTCTGAGTATTGTGAAGTTACACTTCAAAGAAGTCAACGGTAATAGTTCTGACAGTTGGACCAGAACTGGTATTACGACGGGATCGAGAGAAATGCTGATCCGGGCTTAAAGCTGTGGTCACGATAGTAACGATACGACTACAATACGGCTACAACACGACTACGAGTCTACGACACTACGATTTCGCTACGAGTGTAGCACGAGTGTCGTGCGACACTCGTGCGATAAAATGACAGTGAATATTAATTTTATTATTAATTTTATCACTGTAATCACTATGTTCATGTCTCACACAAAGTATTGTCCTATATAGGCCTACTCGTAAACAAGTAGCGAAACGACATACACAGCGAAGTTATGCACTAGATCGCTATGTTACTGGCAAATTCAAGGCAGCGCTAATGCGCTACCAGGCGGCATCCCTTAGTTCTAAATTCATGAAGTCCGCATTGTTTACACCCCATAAGACATTCTCGTTGTGATAATGTTCGATCAAGTTTTCAATCACGGAATCAGACAATCTTGCCTGCTCAATTTTCGACAAAATTTGATGACGCACTAACTGACGTCGTCAGCCTGCTGCTGTGTGATTGGCTGCAACACGCTGCAACACTCTACGAGGAATCAAAAAAATTAACATGTCAATTCTTTGTCGTAGCCTTGTCGTAGCGTTGTCGTAGCCTCGTGTCGTAGTTGTATCGTACTTGTGACGACAGCTTTAGCTGTCGGTGAGGTCAGGCGAGGACTCTGAACCGTCAACCGGTGAACTGAATAGTCGAGTTTTCAAAGCAGCCTGCAGCCGTGACACTCCTGAAGCAGTTAATAGAGCTTACTGGAAATCAGATGCTGTAGCTGCTTTATTCAGTACTCACTCATTAATAATGTAGTCTCTGACCTCATTTCCCCTGCAACAGGTTCATGCACCTACGACCACAAGCCGTGGTCGAGACATATGACATAATTATTCGATTATTTAGGTCAAATTATTTACAACAGCAAGACTTAGCAATCAGTGTGCGCTAAGGAAGGCCAGAAGCCTGTCTGTATATATTTAGCAGGTGAAGTAATCGACGATAACGCACCTGTTCACGACAAACTTGTCGTCGTACAGCAGGAAGCTGTCGCCAGAAAACGCCGGAATGCTAATCGGTTCACTAACTTCTACAACGATTACAAACACAAGCAAGGTTATGCCAGCACCACAAGACCCAGTTCAGAATTCAGTCTTTTACGCCTGTTATGTGAATGAAGGCGAAAAGTTTACATAATAGAACATAATGGTCATACAGCGTCATGTCACGGCAAATGTACAAGACAGCGGTCCAAGTGACAATTCCAATTCATTAATTTGCAAGCTTCATTACATATAGAAGTAGAATGGCTTAACACGAATGTTTTCAAATTAGATACAACATAACTCTCGAAGCATAGATTTTACCTACTCATGTTTGATGGGTCATCGTGGCACTATGCCTATTACATGTGTTTGAAAAGTGCATTTAACAACTTATAGACAGTCAACAGCAAAAACTCTCTAAGTAAGGAAGAAAAGAAGGAATTGTGAGAGTGCAAAATACATACATACATACATTTATTTGAATGTCTCACAAACGGCTACAGATACTCACACAGTTGCTGCAACTGTGTGAGTATCTGTAGCCGTTTGTGAGACATTCAGCGTCAAAAAATGGCATGACGTTGAAAACTGGGTTAGGGGTTGTTCAAGGTCATTGAAAATGGCGTCATTCAATAGTCCATATACGACTTTCTAATGTTCGGCCATTGTCAGTATAGCTCTATCTTGTACCGTTTTCGAGTTATTTGTCGTTGAATAATATTGTGATCTTGAAATTTGGGTTAGAGGTCACTCAAGATCATTGAAACTGGTACCATTTGAAAATGTTGCAAATGTGAATAGGAAGCCGTATCCAAGCTTTCGAATGGTGCCATTTCCAATGACCTTGAGTGACCCCTAACCTACATTTGTAGATTTCAAGGTCACGCCATTATTTAACGCTGAATGTCTCAGAAACCGTACGAGATACAGATATACAGTATAGCTACAATGAAAATACTAACAGGGACCTTGAGTGATCTTGAGTGACTTAGCAAATAGTCAATGACACGAAGCATCGCGCTGTCTCTCCGCGGCACCTGAGCTTCTTGTTCTTGCTTTTTAGAAGCGAGCTGGTCAAACAGTTTAGCTTTATCGCTTCGCTAAAACAGACCAATACAACTACGTAGCGACCCGATAATGGGACGTGGACGTAAATAATAAATATGACGAACGGCTGGTCTGCCTACCTTCTTCGCAGTTGGTGTTGATGAAGCCGAGTGGACAGCTACACTGATAGTCATCGTTGTTGGCGTGGCATTTGCCACCATTGAGACACGGTCGACCAGCACACGGATGATCGCAGTTGCGCACGTTGACGCCGGTCAGGGCCTCCTCGAGCAGCTTCATCGGACGCTTGTTGATCACCACCTACAGTTGTCAGTCGTCGTCATGGCAACAACATCATCATCATCATCGATCATCCAGACGTCACTAGCGGTAGCTCATCCGCTGTACCACAATACTGAACAAGCATCTCAGTGTCGCAGATAGGCCGCGCCATATAATAAAATAGGTAAGCAATAAGTTTCTTAGTGCTGCAGAAGGATCAACACAATTGGTTCTGCTGTTTATAAACACACCAAGGTAGGCCTACTTCAGATTAGCGATGTATGGAACAGGATCCTCATTTAACTTTACAACAAAATGAGAGGGAGAGCGCCCTTCAAAGACAGTGGTTTGACTCTTCGAGGAATTAAATCGTATACCAAACTTATTACCGTAATCGCTGCATATGTCTATCAGTGGAGTGGAGACAAGGAATCATTGTAAAGCTACCAAAAAAGGAGATATCAGCAACTGCAACAATTGGCGGGGAATAACATTATTGTCCGTCCTAGGCAAGGTCTTCTGCACCATACTGCTTCACCGTCTTCGTGATTCAATCGAGGCAACATTGCATGATGAACAGGCCGGCTTTCGACGAGGGCGATCATTGTAGAACAGATCTTCACCCTACGGAACATCACTGAACTGTGTGCCGACTTCCAGCAACCACTGTAAATAAACTTTGTCGACTTTAAGAAAGCTCTTGACAGCGTACACAGGGAGTCATTGTGGAATATTGCCAGGCTGTATGAAATTCCCGAGCATTATGCAAACATTTTTAGAACGTTGCATTTGAACTCCCGTTGCTGTGTGAGGGCAGATACCGGTTTCACTTAAATGTTTGACATTATCACTGGCGTACGCCAGGGATACATACTCTCACCATTCTTGTTTTTTCTCGTAATCGACTTCATAATGCGTAGAGCCACGAATGGTCCAAACATGGGTATCAAGTGGACAGACTCATCACGCTTGACTGACCTTGATTTTGCAGATGATCTCAGCCCGTTGGCAGAAACAAGGGACATCTTACATACATATACATACATACATACATTGATTACGCCATGAATCATAAAAACAAACAAATATACAGTAATAGGGAAGATGAGGAGATGCAGGAGATGACAACGAACCTAGAAACGGAAGCCGAGAAGGTTGGTCTTAAAATCAGCGCAGAGAAAACCAAGGTAATGCAGATTGGTGGAGGAAGAGCTCCCCATTCAATCACTGTTGGGCTACAAACCGTGGACGATGTGGAACGTTTCACCTACCTTGGCAGTGTTATGACAGAGGACAGAGGTGCGGAAGCAGATGTGAACTGCAGAGTAGGCAAGGCAGCCTCAGTATTCCAGCGCTTGCGACCGATATGGACATCCTGTGTGGTCAGCACTGCTACAAAGATATGGCTGTACAATAGCATCGTGGTGTCTGTCACAAGCTACGCCAGTGAGACGTGGAAGATGGCTGCGAGGACTGAACATAAGTTAAACGTTTTCCACCAGCGATGTTTTAGGAAAATTCTAAGTCACATACAAAGACCACATTACAAACGAGGAAATCTTGCTCTGGTCAACTCCAGAAATCTGTCAGACATTGTAACAGAACGCAGATTCCGTATGGCTGGTCAAATACTACGCCTTACCAGATCATCGAGCGGCGAAAGTGGCAATATCCTGGACTCCAGCGGATGGCAGGCGTACAACAGGACGCCCGCCCCCAAGAAGACGTGGCGCAGAACTTTCCAGCAGGATTTGCAGACGGTTGACTTCAAGTGAGAGGAGGTTTGAATATGTTGCAACTGACCGTTCAAAATGGCGCCATGCTGCCCGATGTGCCCAAAGGCACGGGAGGAACTAAGTCTAAGTAAGTAAGTAAGTAAGTAGCAGTTACCAGAGAGCAAGACAGTGTCATTAACATAGAGGATACAGCCCACAAACACCGTAACAACGCGAATACCATGTCCAGATTATCGAAGTTCATTAATGAGACCATCAACATAGACTGTAAAAAGGTAAGGTGACAAAACACCTCCTTTTCTATCACCACATGTAACATCAAATTTATATCCTACAATACCATTCCATACAACAGCACATTGTTGTACACACTGTATAAGGTCACTAATATGCGAATGAAAGATAGGGGACACCCCTTTCTATGAAGGCTTTCCTGGCGTCCAAAAATTTGCAGCGAACTTTACTACCATCATTCACAAAATGTTTCACAAATCCAGTGAGAGTGAAAAGAGCATGGCAACAACCAGTCTCTATCAGAGCAAGGTGAATTAGGAACATATATAGGCCTATTCTTATAGAATGTTGAAAATTCATCGATATTATTATCGCCAAAAAGTTCACGGAAAGGGGGAGTTTCTCACGGGGTGGACACATATTAGACACCATTGGTGGCGGCCGCAGAACGGCCGCTGATACGCGTTTTAGGCGACATACGAACGAACAAACGAACAAATTAACGAACAGACAAACAGACGGACACGCCGTTGCGTAAAGCCCTCTGCGGCGGGGGCTTTAAAAGTCCATCAAATATACTTTCAATTTCAGATGGTCATAAACAGATAGATAGATAGGCCCCGCCCGCGTTGTTGTGGGCGTGTCCTTGCGGGCATTTATCGCGAACATCAACATAATTGACGGCGTCGATCCAATAAGAAATATTACAGTAAACAACAAAAATAGCCCATATATATACCAGTCGACATCTTACGTGATGCGTACGCAAGTCAGCGACGTGAAGAGGCGCAGTTGAACAGTTCACTAATCTCGGCGGCAAGGCAGAACGGTCTTGGCATGGCATTCGTCATCCAAAATGTGGGTGTAATCAATGGACTATTTTCGTCATCATCTTAATACGTCCAGCCCAGTTATACACAGCGACAGGCTATATCGACTCGTCCACAGGTTTTCGACAATTGAGTAGGTAAGGTACGGTAAAGGTAAGTGTATTTATATAGCGCGCTTTTTGTAGTACCTCACACTCAAGGCGCTCAGGCATGGATCACACAGTGTTACCTGCAATTACACCAATGCCTGCCTCTACCTC
>Ga0209339_1001228_pt1 | contig 10715 bp, 4 predicted proteins | sample OlaalgELextract3_FD_187376 | JGI IMG/M metagenome (GOLD analysis project Ga0209339, IMG submission 187376) | Olavius algarvensis symbiont microbial communities from Tuscany, Italy - Type A ELBA extract 3 (SPAdes) (version 2) | ecosystem: Host-associated > Annelida > Digestive system >...
GGGGAGGGAAGGGGAGGGGAGGGGAGGGAAGGGAAAGAGAGTGCCCCCCTGGACCTAAATCCTGGTGACGCCACTGCATATACAGGCTAGGCTATTCGCAATTATTAGTAAAATTTTTATATCTCGTTGCCGCAAGGCATTCTTCAACAGAAATTCGAATAAAGTTTGTACCGACGACAGCGGATAACACCTCTAGCAATGCGCTGAAGAGAAGATATCACTCGTAATCTATCGGCGGATCAACAGTTTTACATTCCACTTAGTCGAGCGTAGAATCCATCCACGTGTTACGTTAAACGAAACGCCGACGGCACTTAGCCGCTCCGTCGAGCGTAGTAAATGTCACGTTTGTCGCCAATTAATTACAGAGGATCGCCGCACTAGCGATGTACGGCGTCGTACAAGCCGTCTAATTATAGCCACAGATTCCGGCTACATTTCACACGGAGCACAGTGCTCTCGGCGTTATCTCTCGTCCACCAGAAATCGGTAATTAGTCAAATTTGAGTTATTTCACCAGGGGCGTGTTCAACAGCTCGCCGGTCGAATAGGCCGGACCATTTGGACGGCCTAATGTTAGACAGGTCGGCTGTTGGACAACTTTCATCGTTATCCAGTAGAACAAAATGGCAGCGACTGACGGCAGGCGGTCTGTGCGGTAAACTGCACGGTGGACGGTCGCAGTTGTTCGCCCTCTACCAGTCATCGATCGATAGCCAGCTGTTCGTCGAGAATCGCGATTTGTGCCTACTCCACCGGCATTCAACGCCCCTATTATGGGGTCACCGTCGGAATATTGTCATGAATTTTGGTACGAAAAAAAACTAGAACGGTGTGGCTACCTGATGGTGAAAAAATATGAAGATATGTTTACTAGTTTTGGCAGAATACACGAACGTGACATACAGACAGACGGACGGACGTACAGCACATGACGGCATAGGCCGCGTTTATGCATAGCATTGCGCGGCAAAAATTATAACGATTCGAAGAAAACTATTAAGCTAAAATCCGTTCACTGCATGAGAACAGCGACATATCGTCTCGACCATCGTTAAAGCCGATAATGTCACGTCTACTGAGCGTTTACTTACATGTATTTTCGCGTTAATTCGCTCGATTTCAAACGCGTCGAACACTAAAACAGTCAACTACAGCAGACTCTAACAATAATAATCTCTACACACTAGTTTATTGCCTTTTTCTTAGTCAAAAGACACCGTCGAAGCCAGTACAGTTTCGGAATTTTGACGTCATCACAGGCAACGATCGAGCGCCTTACTATAAAACTGTGCAAATACACGTGATGGAAACAATGAGTTTAAGACTGAATACAGGGTGGTCCAAAAAGTAAGCTCCTACTGAATTATGAATAAACCGTATTAAAACGTGTCAATGAAGCTAGTTTTCTTTCGTTAAATTTGAGTGCCAAACAAGCAGGTGTTACTAAATATTCTATTGATTAAATATTTTATGTGTGGCGTATATAATGCATGCCGTCAAGCTGTGCGTGACGCTGCAATGTGGGTAAAATAAGACTGAAGTAAATGATAAAATCTTGATTGAAAACATGAGAAAAGAGAGAAGATGGGGCTCGAAAAACAGTTAAATGAATTTTCATCTAAAGGATGGTCTAGGAGTGGATTTGATAGCCTGCTAAGAGCCGAAGACGAACTGATGCAAGAGGCACCGCTGACCAGAAAGTTGCTTGGGGCTTACTTGTTTGGACCACCCTGTACAATAAAGCTTTATGGTGTCGTCTGTGAGCGCTGCTTCTACGACTACTGCATGGAACTGTGATCACATGTGAGTGCGAATCGTCTCTTCAGCCGGGACGCCAGCTAAACGTCAGTAGCAACACACACACGTCGACATATGACAAATTCATAACTCGTTTCAGCAACTACAAGTTTCTTTTTTCATTAAGTATACGGTATACTGAAATGATATTGAAGTCACGAGGTTCTGCAGAATAAGTCAGCAGTCATTCCATGCTTCCTTTCACAGCGGTAAGTGCTAACGGATCGTATTTGCATCGGGCTTCTTAATTACACAGAGTAATAGGCTGCAATTAGATGTCCGCAAGCTCAGTCTCAGGAGGCGCCATCTGGTGAACGCTTACGAGGTAAAGACAGGCATTGGTGTAATTGCAGGTAAAACTGTGTGGTCGATGCCGGAGCGCCTTGAGTGTGAGGTACTACAAAAAGTGCGCTGTACACTAACCTATACCTTTTTACTTACTTACCTACACTGTTTCTCACGAAATTCACTATGTGAATTGTTAAATTGTTAAGTAATTAAAAATAAATATGAATAAATAAAAATTAAATAAAATACAATAAAATTAATGTGCAAGACCTGCGGGCGAATTCTAAACGATACTACCAAACCTTATCCGAAAAACTCTAAAACGATTCTTTACGACCAAGTTATCGGTCTGTAAATCTTGACGACAACAGATCACACTTTCTAACTTCGCATTACCTGGCAGCAAATGAAGTATTGGAAAAAGTCACGGTTTTCTGTAAACAAAGAAATATGACATTTTCGGAAGAGTACACCGTTTTAAAGAAAGTTCAGAGGCTGGAGAAAAGCTACAGTGTAAAAAACTGAAAGCCGAATTTCCGTGCAAACAACCCGCGGACGTTCTCAGGTTTGAACAAAAAGATACGGATACGGTGAGCAAAATGTTGCAAAGTGTGATTTCTTGTTGTTGAGATTTGAAGGTCAATAATTCGGTCGATTTAAACATTTTCTGCCGAAATTTGGTAGTTCATCTACGGTCTTGCTATCCTAATTGTATTGCATTCCATTTAAATGCACCTAGTTTGTTGCAAAAGGTAAATGTAAAGGTCTGGACACTTGCTAAATCACCACTTACATGAGTCAGACTCGTGACCAGTAGCACACAATCTAGGAAGTGGCAGCTGACTGGCATGAGCCAATGGTGCCACAGCGCATTATGTGGCCATCCATTGCCCGCGCTAACGGACAATTGGACCCACGGTGCAGCTAGCAGACACACCATCGCCCCAATCAGCCACACTAAGCCTTCACCCCGTAGCCGTAGCTACTAGCTACTACTCATTTCCCGTCCCGCTGAGGGTAGGAGACTGAGTTGGCCTGAGCATACAGTAGGTTAGCAACTTGCTCAAGGTTTGCAAAGCGTTTAAGGGCGTATTTTTGTGCGACGCGGTGTACATTATTGCGCTCAATGATGCTATGAGCGCGACTTACTTCAGCTACAGGCAGCGTCGTCTGTCTGTCCGTCCGTCGTCTGTCTGTCAAGCACACGCCGGTACGTTTGGAGAAAAAAATGATCGTAGGATCACGCGGTTTACACCGCCTGCTAACTCAGGGACTCTAGCTTTTTTAGACCAACTTTCACACCCTGGATCCCAGGAAAACCCAACTTGCCACGACTTCAAACGAGAATTTGGTGGGTAAAAACGATGAAAAACGCAGACTTTTGACCAATAAATCGTTATATCTCGGAAACGACGAAAGACAGGCAAATAGATATAACGGAAGGCTAATAACAAAGCGCGTACGGGCTTTCCATTGGTACCAATTTCGACGACCTTCAACGACTGTACAGCACTAATTCACACTATATAGCTTTCTACCGGAGCTCGCTGTGTACAACTGAATGAAGTTGACTCAAACTATCAGTGGCATAAAGACAGCCTCGGATCTGTAGATTGCAGCGAGAATCGTGCGTAAATTCGCATGGTGCCAAATTTCAGGGTCACGATAGTCTTCAACGTCAAATATCACGAAAATAGTAGAGATATAGAGCTTACTTAAAATGGAAGAGTGATAGGAACTCGTATGCTGCCATTTTCAGTGACCTTCAATGACCCCTAACCCAGATTTCAAGGCAACACCATTATTCGTCGTTTAACATCTAAGAAACGGTACAAGATAGAGACATAGTTACAATGGAATACTAATAGGCACTTCAAATCAGATCAAATCAGATTTATTTGTTGAAACCTCCTCAACGGTGTAATTTCGCATGATCTCGAGTAACTTAGCGAAATTTTCAACGACACGGAGCGTCGCGCGGCCTCTCTGCGACAGCTGAGACTTTCGAAATACTGAATTTCACGTGGCACTTCGTAGGGGATTAGTTTGAGCGACGCTTTTATACGAGACTGCAGTTGCGTTTCTGTCTGTTAAATGATGTAGATCGCGCAGCCTGTTAGCGATAGCTAGATTTCTTGTTTCTAATAATACTCAACATCACGGAAACTAATAACGAATGTGGAATGCGGTATTTATATTTTGCTTGCGATTACCGAAACACGAACAGAGATGATTTTACACGAAATAGGCCTACACACCGATCAAACGGTTGTCGATGTCTTTCGATGCGAACGTCGATTTGTCTACGACTTCGCTGATCCTGGTGTTACCCACTGTCGAATGTGGGTCAAGGTCGTGACCGGTATTTAAGTCGCCATCGGGACACGGCCGGTCGTCGTCGTAGTCGGGGACCGGTTCGTAAAAGTCTGCGACGGCCTGCTGAACTTCTCCACTTCTCTGACGTGGCACATCGACCTGACGCAGACAACATACGGCTGGCATGACATGACAACTCGCCGCAACCTAGTCTCTTGCGGACTGTAACGCGTGGATTCTGCAACGCACCGCACTGCTTCGTCGACAGTCTCCCGCGATCAACAAACTCCGCAGCTAAGTGCTATAAGCTAACTCCACCGTCGAAATGCTGACGACATCCGACGATCCAGCAGTCATCGACGCCTGCAGGATACTGGTCGAAAATTGCTATTTTTGCCTACGCCACCTGCATTCGACGCCCCCGTAAGGGGGTCTCCGTCGGAATATTGCCATAAGGTTTCCTGTAGAAAAATAAAATGGTGTGGCTGAAAAAAATTTGAAGATATGGATTACTCGTTTTGAGACAATACACAAACGTAACAGACAGATACAGGACAGACGGACGGACACCGCATGACGGCATAAGCCGTGCTTATGCGTAGCTCTCTCTTCTTCTCTTCTCTTCCATGCGGGACAAGCAGCAATTAAGCTGCCCAGTGCTGAGGCCTCCAAACGGGCCCAATGCACGTCCCCAGGACAATACACCTTGCATAAAGGGAATAGTGAAAACTCCTTAGAGTTAAATACCAATTAAGGAAATTATGACCAGTCAAAAGTTAGACCAGCATTCCAAGATCCCGACGACAAAGGCTAAGGGCTATATCCTCCTTAAAAAGGGCCAAGACAAAGGCAAAAGGCTTTATCCTTCTTACATAAAGGAATAATAAATAACAACTCATTTACATTTACATTAGTTATCAATTAAGAATATTATAACCAATCAGAAGACAGACCGGTATTCTAAGATCCCGACGACAAAGTCGAAGGGTAAAAAATTAGAAAAATTTACCCTGCTTAAGCAGGGTCAAAAATTACCACCGCTTATGCGTAGCATCGCGCGGCAAAAAAATTACCTGGCCGCTATTCCGTCTGCCTCCCGCCGCCGCTGTGACATCGTCGCTGGTGACGACATCGGCCACAGCTGATGTCATTTTCCTCGTCGGTGACTTCGTTCCTACAATCGGGTCACCAGTTTCTTCACGCGGCTGAACGTGGCGCTGGCCTGGCGCGACTTGAGCTGGCGATATCACTTCCGGTTGCTTCGTGGACGGTACCGACTTCCGGTTTGGTCTGCGCGATACGGTGCTTGGCGCACCTGCTTCCGGCGGATGTTTCCGTCGATTGTTCTCGTCGGCCGACTTCTAACAGCGCATCAAACACTGAGCTGATCAGCAATAAGTTGATATGATATCTGTTAACCCTTTAGAATTCAGAGGCACTTATAGTGTCACATCGAATAATATGAAGTTGGTACACTGGCCGTTGATAAGTGGGCTGTTACATTTGGTACAGCGAGGAGGGGCCTGGGCAGGGCCGCACCGTACTGTTGTATAATGGTCCGTTGCTCTGCGGTTTTAATGTTTCCTTTAAGGGTTAAAGCTAATATAACCAGATAGCTTAAGAGGGCGGGCGGTCATATGATGCCTTCGTTGCTGCATGTGTGTAATGGACTCGCCCGCCCTGCGGACGAGTCCATGTTGGCTCGGGACAACGGGACAGCGGTACACTGCGCATGCCCGGGCCCCGCGGAGGCCTAACTACAGCCGGGCATACACAAAACGCAGAAATAACTGCGTGAGCGAGTAGCGCCACACGAGCACACGAAATGCTCGGAGCGCATCAACCTTCGACAGTTTATTCACTTACCTTAACCCTAACTTTATCATCAACGTTAACTGCAGTTTCACTCCAAAACATCTGCCTTAGTCCAAGCGGCGTAGGGACCCGTGTTCAGCACGTGCCTCCATGCCCTAATATCCAATAGGCCTAACAGTTAAATGAGACCACAGAAACGACAGATACAAAGGCTGAATCTAGAATCTATTTGACAATGAAATAATATCGAAAATCAGTAAAAAAATTTACATTATGTTTTCAATCTTTTTGAATTATCAAACGGTTTATAAGTGTATTTACGTTAAGTTCAAAAAACATTTTCTTATTTGATACTAAGCATGACCATGTCAGACAACCTTTTATCCCAGCGTAGACTGTAACTGCTTTAAGGGTCCCTGGGCTTTGGGGCCCTGGGTTCAGTGAACCACTTGAATATTACGTCATTACTCAGGTCCATGTCGATTGTCGTAATTCATACTCAGCAGCGTAAACGTCATGTAATAGGAGTTCGTGCTCCCACCAGATTATGGAGTGGTGGGTAGGGACGGGTACGCTATTCGTCCGCACATTTTTGCCAAAACTCACCGTAGTTGTAGGCACAATAATAATAATAATAATACGTGGACTTATAACGCGCGCAATGTCGGAGTATATGACCGAATCTGAGGCGCGCATAGACAATATGCGTTCTTGGTACACTTAAAATGCATCAAATTCAATTTCGACTGGCTATCCGCGCTAGACCTCCCTGGGAAAGCTCACAATGTTTCTCCGCCAACTGCTGGCAGCAACGAGAAAAGAAAGAAGAGTCGGTAAAAGGGAAAATGAATGAAGCGGAATAGGACGGAAAGGAAAATAGAAGAGAAAACGGGAGAAGGATGATTCGCTTGCCACATATGGCGGGATAGAAATTTGTTTTTGACTTTGACTGATTGATTGATTGACTGATGATGATGATGATGATGACGATGATAATGATGATAATACACACGTTTATTCGCTCAATGAACGGGAAGCACAAAAATAAAAAGACAACAACAATCAAATATTAACAAAACAAAGAGGTCATAGTGCACACTAACACAGCCTCGAGCATAGTATCAAATTACATGACAAATAAATGTATTCAAAATAAACTGAGATAATGAACATCAACAGAAGAAAGAATAGTACTCATCATGTCGTCAAAAGCCGAACAAACCTTAAAAACTAAGACGAATGCAGCTATCGGACCGAACACCTCCGACGGCTCAACCAACCGGAAGTTCTCGGCGAACAGTGCGCAAAACTTCCGGTAGGCGGCTTCCATGTCGGCGAAGTCGGCAGCTGTTGACGTCACAAGTGGGTTCGACCGAGCGTAGAACTCCTTCGGTCAGCGCTAAGGAAAAATCTGGTTGCGTAGCGACAACGAGCAACAGTTCAACGAAATAGACGAGCTCAGAGAGCGCAAACTCCGCCAAGGCCGCTGCATTGTCGCGGAGAATCGCGGTGGCGCCCTCTGCCGAGTGACAATATATCGTATCAAGCCGTATCTCGTAATGTTAATGGACGTGGAAAAGCTAGTGATCGTAGATCCACATCCGGATACGGGTCAACACCAAACTTCAATCACATCTACAGCGTCACCCCTTGCCCAGCCCGTGCCTACCATATTTGGTCGACATCTGTAAACGCGTTCGTGAGTGCCTGCTCACAGACATAACGACAGACAGAAACAAACAGCAACGATCGCATAACTGCGCCTTGGCGGAGTAAAAAATGCCTAGGTTTTATTGACGCATGACATGTGGTAGGCCTACGTGCGCGAAGTGAAATCATTTGGATACGCATAGGCCTGCAGGGCATACAACACATCACATAAAGTATACGTTTATAATGTATCTGTAGTGCCGTGTCGCACCGTGCCACCGACACCGACAGAACGCGTTCAAGTGAGACGTCATTATTAATTTAACTGGATTATAAATTCACCTAATCGCCTGTCATCTACTTGGCAACTTCCAAACTATGGGGTTGTGTAATTAGTAACGACAAACAATCATCCATTTAACGGCCGTTTTCCAGCCTCTGGAGACTCTTGGAACAGTATACTATAGAACAGATGTCTAAACGGTGAATGATAACATTAATTTACACTGTATAAAAACGACAAGCATAATTATTATTCCGTATAAAATGAGAACATGTGTGTAAAAATGTGAAACAAGGCACTGCAATCCTCACCCCGTGGAGACTGGGCACGTAGGCACATAGCCAGTCCCCTCCCTACTGTACCAAATGTATCCGCCCAACCGTCAAGGGCCACTGTACCAACTATTATCGGCGAGCGATGGTGACGAAACATTGTCGCAATTTGTTAAATAGTGAAAAGTGTAATTGCGCTGTGCTAAGTAGGGCGGCGCAAGGATACATCAATGAGTGGGTTATCTGGCTGGAGACTGCGCTCATTCTTGGCGACGTTGTTGCCTTGCTTCAGCGTCTGTACGCCGGCTGCTATCGCCTGATACGACACTGTAACAACGCAACATAACCAGATGCTCACGTTGCGTACCACGTCTTGTGAAGATGATTTCTCCAATTACGTTTCCGACAAACAGACATGGCACAATATAGTACTCTCCGAGCCAGTAGAGGCATGTCGCCTTTATGTTGAATTAAATGCTTTAGTATCTATTCTAGACAATAAGTGCAGACAGAAGACAATCACTGAGATCTACCGAGAGGAAGCTTAGCACTTGTAGGCAGCTCTGTTGTAAACACCGTGAACGAAAAAAGGAAGCGATTTAGTTTCTTCACAGCTTCTAGTGTTAGTGCTAGCCAACATAAATGAAAATGTTAGACAATATAGCCGAGTGAATGCTGAGTTTACACATCTGAAAATAATTTGTCTTTTCGTTAACTAGTCTTTGTTAGCAGCGATGTAAAAAGGACGTTAGTAAAAAGATATTCGGCAAGGTGGTGTTTTATCGCGATACTTATTTGCATTATATGCAGACGACATACTGTCCGTAGTTGAGAAAAGATGCTCTGATTGTCATGATGCCGATGTTAGTTTTCTTCAATGGTAAATTCCGCTGCTGTAATGTGACTTTTACTAACGTCCTTTTTACATCGATGCTAACAAAGAATATTTAACGAAAAAACACATTATTTTTAGATTCAGCATTCCCTCCGCTATATTGTGTGAAGAAATCATTTGAATCGGTTTATATTTATAAGTGTTATACATAAAAATATAAGGGACTGTTTTTTTATGAAACACAGTGTAGGCTACTCGTAGATAGTAAGTGCAACCAGAAGACAATCTCTGAGATCCACAGACAGGAAGCTTACCGCTTCTGGGTAGCTCTGTTGCAGCAGATCTAGCAGTAAAATTTAGTTTGTTGTACCATTTATTTACTTGTTTCTTCCACTTTTGGTGTTGTTTTTGGTATGAATCTTTCTTTTCATGTGCCTATAGCTGCATTTATCAGTTGACCATTGACACATTACAGAAAAGTAAAACCACGTCCAATTGCAGATGACTGAAATCAACAGTATGTAAATCACGACTGTCGTTTTTAGCAGTTAATGGCTATCTTGATTAGCATACGTATAACAAAATTACTACTACCTGTTGAAGGTTAAAACACCATCGTGGCGTTCTTAACCCTTTAATGGGTACATTTCTGGCATGCAACTCACGATTGCATAGCGCCATAAACTGGTCCTCTAAGCTATAGCTCAAGATTAAGATGAGATCAGTGGAAGATGATCAAATATTTTGGCACCAACGGTTTTTTGAAAACGGGACCAGAAATAAAAGAAGTTGCGTGTATCACGTTTTAGCAGTCCAATGGATTCTACGACCTCATGCTCGACAGCAAACTCGATCGGACACATTTTATTACAATTCAACACTACGAAATTAATCAACGGAAACAGAAATACAGACGACGAGTCAACCAACCGCTTTTATCGACGTCGAGGCACAGGTCGTCACTAAAGTTGACTAGTTCCGGGAACTCTGTGTGGATCACGTCGACTATGAAGTGAAGTAGATGGACGCTTCTGTCTTCGCGCGACCTCATCTCAGTAACCTGCCACAACACCGACGTCCAGGCAATTCATCTCTATTTGTCACCACCATCTATGTTTCGTTAACCCTTTAACGGGCACAGGTAATTATAGTGCCGCATCGAATAACATAAAGTTGGTACACTGGCCGTTGATGGATGGGTTGTAACATTTGGTACAGCGAGCAGAGGACTGAACTTTATCTTGTGCCGTCTTTACAGCGTCTCACGGGTTGAGATGAGATCAGTGGAAAAGTCAGTTGGACTTTACTTTTAATCGCTTATTTATGAAACTGTTTAAGACAAAGAGCATTGATGTTGTTAAAGCGTGCCAATCTTTCACTGGCTCAGAGGTCCCGAGTTGTGTTCTAAAGAGGAAAACAGATAAGTTTATATTAAGATTTAACTGTGTTGAAAATA
>Ga0209339_1001229_pt1 | contig 10715 bp, 6 predicted proteins | sample OlaalgELextract3_FD_187376 | JGI IMG/M metagenome (GOLD analysis project Ga0209339, IMG submission 187376) | Olavius algarvensis symbiont microbial communities from Tuscany, Italy - Type A ELBA extract 3 (SPAdes) (version 2) | ecosystem: Host-associated > Annelida > Digestive system >...
AGCAGAGTAAGGATAAAGACAAGGACGAGGACAAGTAGAGTACGTACCAGAACAAGGACAAGGACAAAGACAATCAGAGTAAGAACAAGGACAAGGACGGGGACAAGTAGAGTACGTACCAGGGCAAATAGAGTAAGAACAAGGACAAAGACAAAGACTAGCAGAATGAGGACAAGAAGAATGAGAAAGACGAGGACAATCTACATAACTACCAAGCTGAAAGCAAATATCTGCAACAGTTTTCAAGTTATCATGCAAACAGACACACACACACACATATATATATACATGTACCTCTACCAAATGCATCATACTCGTATGTGCATTGTGTTCATGATAACTGTACGACAGTCTAGTTAAATCTGAAAACGAGAGAGGCTTCAGGCAGACACATTCGGCTGAAAACAATGCTACCTCGCTCCGATACATAGAGGGTAGTAATCAACGTTCAACGTCAAGGTATCACGCTGCTACTACTAGTGACTCATCATTTCTGTCGCTCAAATGACCATACGTCACTCACAACAACTACTGAACTACCGGAAAGACGACGATGTTTCATAGCTAGAACTGCAAATCAGTTGCACAAGTCGTTTGGTCACAGTGGCGTATTCAGGGGTGGGGAGGGGGCGATGGCGCGACTGCCCCCCTTCGGTCTGACCGTAAATTTTTGGATAATTTTTGGATTGATTTTGTAAGCTTCATTTCGCGATTGAACCCAAAAATCCGTGACCCAAGGCTTCTACTGACTGTCTGTATTCTCTGCCCGTTAAAAACTGCGTCAAAACTCAAAATGCACCCAAACATCATTTTGGGGACAAAAATGATTTTTTTCTAAGGAGGGGCCAGCCCCATCCACCACACCCCATCCCCTCGACGCCTACGGCGCCTCGCCCCCTCCTTACTGAAATCCTAAATACGCCACTGTTCGGTCATGAGACAGCAGTCTGTAATCTGTATTCATGCGCTGATTTAAACTACTGTACAGTGCATGCAACCACGAAGCATGCAATGTCATTAGATACCACACTACACTGGCAGGTTCTCTATTATAATGCGGGTATCGTCAGGATTTAGGATGGGCAACATGCAAGCATACTTTCAATGCTTTGATTCATAACTTGGTCACCACGTTCAAAATGCTAAAACACGATCACATTCAACGTTAGTCATTATGTATGTAGTTAGTTAGTCACAAGCAGACGACAGATAACGAACAAGCCAAACATAAAAATCACTGCAGACTGAGTCAACTGGTTGCGGGTTTAGTGTAGCGGTAACACGTTCCGGCTGACGAACGTACGTAGTTACTCTACGCTAGGCCCGGTTAGTGCCTAGGGTGACCGTCGATTTCGATGGGTAAACCACCTCGGTGCAGAACCAGACACCCAGGCCTACTCATGCAGCCTGGGCCTGGCTCTGTGCGGGCTGGAATGAGTACCTGGCAAAAGCTCGGAGAGTAAAAACAGACATATCGCGTGACTGATACACCAGCCCGCATCCGTGGTCTCGCAGTTGTTCGCTGAATGCCTGACTGGTGGCTAGCTAGCGGAGATCAGCGCCGACTTACGGGGAGCGGTAGCGCATTAGAGGCGTGTTCGCGACGATGCGCTATACAAATGGCCGCGTTTACTTTACTTTACTTACTTACTATTCCACATGTTTTCAAGGCCAGTTTACATTTCATACAACACGTGTAGCGCGTTTATGGGTGCCACGCATAGACAATAGAATAAATCTCTAGACTGAAGACTGCTCCGGGTTTTGCATTGGGAAAATGTCATCAATTTTCAGGGGCTAAAAATGGCGGAGGAATACGTCACATCACAGCTACACAAGCGGAAGTAAAAAAGTTCCTGCTTGCGTACGTAATATTGTTTTAACGCGTTAATTTTCAGCAATATTTCGTCTGCTTGCGCGAAAAAATACTCAATTGCTGCGACGTATTAATGTTAAGTTGAAGTTGAAGTTTGCGATCAAATAGCGGTGGTCATCTGAGAGATATAGGCCGCAGTGGACGCCATTTTTTAGCCCGTTTCCTGTGGTGACATAATCAGCAAGCAGTACGGGGGCTATGGCCACGAGTAAGCCCCCGCCGCTAGCATAAATTCACGGGGAGGGGGTGAAAGAGACATCTGAGACACCCGTGGTCCGGACGGTTCAGCAGCTCTGTGGCCGCTCACGGCTGCAAGCACTGTTGCGCTGCCGTGCCAGTCAGCCAATGGCCGACAAGTACGCGTTGATGACAGACAAACGAACAAACGAACAGACAAACAGGACACCGCCAATCGCGTAAAGTCTCCGCTTTTGCGGCGGGAATTTAATAACAAGAGGGGCTAGGACTTCATGTATGGCCCTCACAGACATATCATACATTTATGTCACAGACATACCGATGATGCCATCAATGGCAACTATGGCCAACTGGTCAAATCTGGCCGATTACAGGACAGGGGGAGGAGCGGGTGGGGGGATTGAAATTGGCACCCAACGGAGACCTAGAGTACCCAAACCACAAATACAACCCACACCCTGCGTGGTTTCTGAGATCTTAAGCGTCACAAAGAAGCAGCAGCAGCAGTAGCAACAGGGCATGGTAAATTAATGAATATATACTTGAACATAGTAAAACACAACCAAATTATATTTACAATTTTGACCTCTATCAGAGATGTTCATGCCGTGTCAAGAAAGCGGTCGTACGCGTGACTTAGTTGGTATAGCTGCCCTCATCCTGATTCATAGCTTGTTGTCTTTCCTTGCGATGTGTACGGCTTCCCTAATTCATCCCACGAATCGGGATGAGGGCAGCTATCAACTGAGTCACGCATACAACCGCTTTCTTGACACAACATGTTCCCTTCTTGTCCATTAACCAGAAGAACTAGTACCAGCTTCTTCTGATGAAGGCATCTGATAGAGGTCGAAACGTCAAAATAATAGTAATTATAGTTGTGTTTTACTATTTTAAAGTATATACAACGAGATGAATTTATTCAGTAATAAACTAATAATAAGTGTTAGATAAAGAATTTTCATCAAACAACACCGGCAGTTATTAAACGCTGAGATAATAGACATCCATACACAGAATAGAGACAGACTTTACCTGCAAGCTGTTGATGGAAAGATTCTCTGCTGGGAAATACAAGCCGGATCGAGTTGCAGCGTTCTCCTCTATTGACAAAGACCAAAACACATACAGAAAGTTTCACTTAAGTCTTTGAAACTTTATGCATTTTTATTTCATTTCGCAAATACTGTTGTCGACGTCTCCGTTTCTTTGCTGTCTCATTAATACATCAAACTTGGTGAAGTTAGACTGGATCATCGTCAACAAATTTCGTCACTCAGCGGCATAATTCAACGATGATATCTGTCATCAGCTACACTTTTCGGCACTTATCTGAGAAGGTGAGTTACCACTTGTGCAGATTAACATCGTCAAAATTGTCCAAGGTAAAAATGACTAAGTAAGTAGGAGAGACTGAAGCCAAGCTGTCAGATAGTTGGATCTATTACACTAGCGTGAGTAACCACGGAGGCTGAGTGGCCAACTGTCAAGCCTCATCTCCACTGTACAGATGGGTCAATTGCATCCATCCGTCTATCCATCTAAACCAAGTGTATTTATTAGCAAAAGCAGCAACATAATATGCATAATGTGCAAACAAGTAACATCAGAATTAACAATGCTGACATGCTAAGTGGAGCACCAAACAGAAGAGGGAGTCTGTCTGATAAGACGTCGGTGCTGAAGGGGAGCAGTAAGGCTATACAAACGGGGGCTGCACCAGCTAGGAGTCTGTGAGGTCTTTACATTATTTCCTGCCTACTTCACCAATCATGTCGAATGGAAGATTCTAAGCCCTTGGTACGACACTGGCAGAAATGAACTTAATTACTGTGCAACAAGTTGGTCTGGTCAGTCCAAGACTGACGCAATATCTCCCCATGGTACATTTTCGACTCCACTGGCAGGACCTCCCTGGCAGAACCTCCCTGGCAGGACCCCCTGACAGGACCTCCCTGGGGCGATCGCCACCAAAATTTGAGACACAGTATGCAGGACAGACCTCCATCCCTGCGCAAAATTTCAGCCAAATCCGTTTAGCAGTTCGGAGCAGATGCATCGTGAACAGACAAAGAGAGAATAATCTTAACCCTCTAATGGGCACAGGTACTTATAGTGCCACACTGAATAATATGAAGTTGGTACACTGGCCGTTGATGGGTGGGCTGTTACATTTAGTACAGTGCGGAAGGGCCTGGACGGGGCCGCAGCCCGCACAGGCCCTCAACAGTTCACCCATCAACGGCCAGCACCCATCAATCATCTCCGTACTCTTGTATAATGGTCTGTTGCTCTGCGGTTTTAATGGTTAATATCCCGCATTACCTTAGGTTGATAATAAACACGTCTTACAACAATCTCACAGCAGTAACTGTTTGCTACCAACTTAAGATTTTAATGGTTAGAAACTGAAAATAACTGAATACTTTTTAATACAAAAGGTATACTTTCATGAACTGACATCCATATTTCTGATAACTCACGGTTCACTGTTGATGGTGCTAAGCCTATCAATAATTGTTTGCAAATAGAAATGAATACTGAAACACAAATCACAGCAGACTGCAATATTTATTTTATCACTACTGCTATCACTATACTTGGCTCACTCTGTGCAGTCAATCGCTGAATCCAGTCGTCGACCGGTCTGAGGTCCGCCAACACCGCTGACTACATCAAACGTCGCACTCGAACTAAATTCGGTGAACGGTGCCTCAGTCACGCTGGTCCAGCTGTCTGGAATTCCTTACCTGAAAGTATTAAGCTTACCACTGACATTATAGATTTTAAAATTTTTTAAAAACTCAATTCTTTCACCTCGCATTTTGACAGCGCCCTTGGACATTTTGTAAGCCACGCTCTATAAATTTCATTTGTATATGTGTATGTGGTGAATAAAGTTTCTCAATACATACAATGATGCAGCTGTTCCATGCACATTGGATCAGAGCGAGTAACTGTGAACGGGCGTTGAGAAGGTACAGATGCAGTACGGCTGTTCGTAAGTCCGTCCGCCCGTCATCATCATCATCATCGTCTTCAGCAGCATCATCAACATTCCAGCTGCCTCAACAAAAACACACTTCACGTCATGGTTTTGCTCTTAAAATAAATGAATATTGCAACAGTTCATAAAATACAGTACTATTAAGATTAATATACTTTGACGATATCAAGGGAATTGAACAAAACAACCCTTCAAAAAGTCAAAACTACTGAACTTTAGTTATGTTTTCAATTACAGACAGTTTCTTTTTGAAGTGGCCAGTATTATGAGAAGAACACCATAATATATTGCAAGATAGACCGTGGCCATTAAAAATCAGACATAGTGTCATCAAGGGCCGTAGCCATGGCCTTGCAGACCTTCCAGCTTAGCCTTGGCCTTAGCCTCAAACTCTCAGAGATAGTCATCCTGGCGTCGTTCTCGATCAGATCAGCCTATTCCTACGGCCACACACGGCAAAAGTGAGTAGTTGCGTGTAACATCCCACTCAACACATGAAGGCCTATAGGTCATTTTGCGGACAATTTTACATGTCGGATGACCCAACCAACAGTGTCATAGCACTGAAGGACGATGGTTAGTTAACCAGGTCAAGGGCCAATCCCACCAGGCTCAGCTCACTAAAAGGTGGAGAATAGCATCATTAAGACTGAAGATACAGAGGCTTTCAGAAGATAGAGAGCTAAACCAAGCAAGATCAAACCTCGATCCAGTCAACCAATCTGTAAGAACTGCTCTTACCACTGTGCAGTGTGCAGTATTAAAATGGTACACAATACACAGAGAGAGTTTTATTAATATTCGCCTTCCTGCAGACCAACATCACGCACATCTCAGACGTGGCCAAGTGGAGGTAAGAGGGAAGCACACTATCTAATAAAGGTGAAAAAGCAGCAGAAGTGGAAAACATTCACGGTTTATCAATACAATATTTCGTTTAAAACACGCGTGGTGCAACTATAGACACCACGAGTAAGCCCCCGCCACTAGCACAAATTTCACAGGGGTGAAGTTTTTGTAGGGGTGGGAACATTGGGACGCCAGTGGTCCAGGTGGCCCAACAGCGCTGCAGCCGCTCAAGACCGCAAGCACTGCTGCACTGCTGTGCCAGTCAGCCAATGGCCGACAAGTACGCGTTGGCGACAGACAAATGAGCAAACAAACAAACAAACAAATGAACAGATGGATAAACTGGGCCCTGCCATCGTTGACAAATTTCTCATTTAAGTACAGTGTAATCTGTGTTTTTTTTATGAAGATTAGACTGCAGAGTTTATGCGAGTGTATAGCAAACAAACTAACTTCAAGGATGATCGTCGGCTCCCAAATTCGTTATGAAGGTCGAGTGGTGTAACATCGGGGTGTGTGACGTGACTCAAGTCTTGGTCACTGGCGGCAGGTGTCAAGTAAGGAAGATCACGCTCTCCATGTCCACGTTGACTGCTATTATCTTCTGCGTTACTTTGTCTGTCTTTCTTGCTAACTAGAGCGTCACGCAGCACATTGGCATCCAAGCTCTCATATAACTTGACAGCACGGTCTTTCTTTCCGACCTTCTTCCCACGACTCTTTAACACGCTTTTCTCTGTCAGTTGACATGCAACCTGCTCATCATTACGTGGATCATCACTCGTCTTAGAGGCAGAAAGTTGATCATTAGTAGATGTTGTGATGTGATCAGCAGTGGAGGAGGACCACGTGTTTGCTGACCGGCGACGTAGCCCCCATCTTGCTGTTACAGACAAAGCCTTTGTTGCTGGCCGTACAGGTGAAACGTCCAAACCAGACTTGGTTGAGGACTCGTCGATTCTGTCTGTTTTTGACTGTGACGACCGAGCAGTAAGGGTTCGAAACACGGACTTTTTAGAGCGACTGGACTGCAGCCCGGACGATGACGATGCATTCTGCGTATCATCGACGTCGTTTTGTTCTTCACTCTTTGTCTCTTTGCTGACCTTTTTCTTTTCGTCTGTCAAGTATCTGACTATAATGTGCTGCGTATTTTCTCGTTCGTTTCCACTTAAAAAATCTGGGTAATCACCTTCCTAAACAGCACAACATCTTCACTTCACATCCACAATGCAAATATTCATCTTATAATAATAGTAATCCGACTTATAAAGCCCCTAATGCCTTTGCTTCAGAGGCGCTGGCGGCAGGTCAGTCGTGGGTGTTAATCAAAAGCTTTACGGAAAAAGTACGTCTTAAGGCTAGATTTAAATAGGCTACAGACAGTGAGTCAGCGCTGATTATTGTCTCAGGCAATGAGTTCCAGACAGTTGGCGCAGAACAACGACAGGCTTGTCTTGCGAGTCTGTCCTGATGAACGGCTTGTCAAGTAGTGGGACGGTAGACGAGCGAAGTGTCCGTTCAGTGACTATGACGACTGAGGTATGTCGGTGCTGTGGCGCTGCTGCGACTCTTGAAGGTCGACACAGCCACCTTGTACTCGATTCTGTGTTGAATGGGCAACCAATGCAGCTCACGCAGCAATGGCTGGACATGAGATCGTCTTGGACCTTGGAGAACGATCCTGACTGCATTGTTTTGCACTCGCTGCAGAACCTGAATGCTGCTGGCTGGAGCACCATACAGCACTGAGTTGCAGTAGTCCAGTCTGGTCAGTACGAGACTGCAAACCAGTGTCACCGCGAGTTCTGTGGACAGTAGATGGCGTATATGGCGGATTGCTTGCGATTGATAATTGCACGATCGTGCTACCGCCATGGCATGTTTTACATGTTAATTATACAGCACTCAGAGAGCGCAAACTTCCGCCAAGGCCAAAATCTCATGGGGGATAGTTTTTCATGGGCCAAGTATCCTCTCCTGTTCGACCTCGAAATATGCTCCAAGCTCTTCAAGTATGGCGCCATTAGACGGAACCACATGTGACTTCCTATTACTGTTCTATAGAAACGTTGGCCGTATCTCTTACCGTTTCTGCACTACAGTCGATTTTATTGCTGAAATGACCTTACTTGGCGACTGTGACCTCTATATGACAGTGAAGGTCCATCCGGATCACCTCAAAATGAAATCACCTTGAGACTGGCCAAGACCTACCTTTGATAATGTTACTCCATGCATAACTTTTTGCGTGAGGCTGCACACAGCAGACTGACAGAATGACAGACAAACTGATCTCATCACATAACCTCTGCTTTGGCAAAGGTAATAACAGTAACAACAAGTGACCACAGTATACAGTAAGATGTGCCTCAGTCACTCGAATTCCAAAAGTACGGCCCAAATCACAGGTTAGGGGTCACCCTAGGGGGTTGAAAATGGCACCATTGAATTCCTGGGGTAGTGTTTCCTATTTGTGTTCAATAGTAACATAGGCCTCTGGCGTACCGTTTAGCCACAATTGTTCACGTTCAAAGTTTCAAACATAATGGCCAACAGTCAACGACCAACGACTAACCGCCAACCAACCAACATCACGACACCATCTATTGCAATATGCACGGTTATTCTGTCATTCTGTCTGTCATACTGTGAGCAGGATAACTTATGATCATGGTAACAGATGACATTCACCAAACACGGTATTCATACGGATTCTGGATCAGTTTACTATTTCTCTCACCATTGTGGAATAGGGCATTTTAGGAGATTTATTATCATTTTTGAAAAGAAGTCACCGGCTGATGTTTACAATACTTGGTGAATGACTCGTGCCGACAGGAGAATGAATCCAATATGTTTGGGAGCAATCCGGCAGACAACCAGATCCGGATTAATTCGGAAATCTGGATTTGAATCCCAGATCAGATTTTGGCCTTGCTGGAGTTTGTGCTCTTGTTGTTACATTTGAATAGTTGCCAGCCTGAAATCACATACTTTGTTAGCCTACTTGCTCACTGATTATAAGTCTTCAGTAGAGCAACTATCAAATCAACTGCAAATGTAGCAAAACTAGCAACAATGTCAAGTACTACCATTACTGCATGGGTATACAGCGCTCAGTACTTACTCAAATAATATCTATTAACAAACAAACCTGTGACAGTGAAACAATATCCTGCAAGTGGATGACTTTACTCAATATCTTCTGCAAATCTTCGCCACTTGTTCGTGGATTTTTGGTAGTCAGCCTTCCGGGGTCATTGTCAACAAGATAGATCCAACTGTCGCAAAGAATCACAAACTTGAATGCTCTGTTTTCTTTTTCCGAACACACAATACACGATTCATGAGCGCGGATACGCTCATATGTGTCAAAGTCTAGAGCCCGCTTTAGAAACGTCTCCAACCGGTTGTGACATTTACGAACATCCTTGTTTGCATATGCACTTGCCATTCATCCATTGCACTACAAAAATATCATTAGAAGTTTCACTAAAGTATACCTAATAGTAGCCTACTACTATTGTTCTGGTTAAAGAAGATAATTTAAAACAAGATTCAGGATATAGTAAGTATTCTAATCGATAATTATATTTTTAGTGAAAATTCACAGAAAGTAGATGAGCACTTTTCACTATTTTTCGTGAAAATTTCACGAAAACTAAGGAGTCACTTTTTGGTTATTTTTCGTGAAAATATGGTGTACAATAAAATAAAAACATAGGCTAGTTTGTACGTCGTTCTACTTACTGAATGTTGTTTTTAATTAAATTTTTACAGTGTAAGCTGACAGATTTATTATTTTTGCTTGTCATTTATAACTGAAAAATTAAAGGGACACTCCGGCGCAGAATTGCGTATATATTTTTTGGTCCATCCTGAAAGTATATACTATCAGATATTTTTCTATAGCAAAATTGTTCCTAATTGCGCTGTTGCAAAATAATTATTTGAGCCCGAAATGTATAGGTGATTAGTCCGATCTTGGAATTTCCAGTTTTTTCACAAGTTTTTTCCCCGAGTATATCTTTGGTGGAGTGACAAATACCATACTAAATGTTGTAACAAATTGCTGTACCGTTCAGAATCTGTTGGAAAACGAAAAAAACTTTTCCCCAGCGAATTATGATACGTATTAGTGCACGCTGTACAACCAACATGCGACGCCAGTAGGACCTACTAGCAGAGTTTGGAATTTCCCAGCGTCAGAATGAAACTTCAAATTTCTGACCCCTTACGGTAAAAATTGAGAGTCCAAACTTTGTAGGTGAAAATGTTATATATTAAACTTTTTATTGAACGAGAAAAAAATATAGGTCAATCTGCACCGGAGTGTCCCTTTAAAGATACTCTCAGTAGGCTTACGTTATGTACAATACCGTAGGCCTTAGTCAGCAATTTGCCTGAAGTCTCACATACAATAGTGACAACTGTGATGTATATTTTAACTATGCTGAAAAAAGTCTTTCCTTTTCAAGTTATGATTTACCTTGTGATTTACCTTGTGCAGCCTCACTGGCAGGTATCCAACCAGTAAGGCCTAGGGCTCAGCGGACTAGTCCATGAAAAAGCCCATCCGGTTGTCTCTAATATATATTAACCTAGACTTAAATACGTTGATGCTAGAAGCATCCACCGTCCGCTGATCCAGCGAGTTCCATCTGTTAATAACTCTATTTGAAAAAAAATACTTGGTAATATCCCTAGTGCACCGGGTCTTAACCAATTTGCACGAGTGCCCCCTTGTACCCTTACTGTTTACATCCAACATAAAGAGTTCTT